>Ga0256406_1001763_pt1 | contig 33442 bp, 25 predicted proteins | sample RumenRJG_03DNA_FD_185986 | JGI IMG/M metagenome (GOLD analysis project Ga0256406, IMG submission 185986) | Bovine rumen microbial communities from Lethbridge, Alberta, Canada - RJG_03 | ecosystem: Host-associated > Mammals > Digestive system > Stomach > Rumen | place: Canada: Alberta | collected...
TTCCTATCCGCTCATATCACTTCGGTGGTACCGGTACCAAGCGAGTGATATGAGCGGTACCTTGAAAGCGTCGCGCATGGTACCATTAAAGTGCTACAGCGGTACCACGCGAGTGATTTTATCAATTTTGTTAGTGTGTGAGCCTTCTTGCTTTTGCTGGTGTTTTGTTTGCGTTATTATTAATAAAGTATGGAGCCTGTTTCCTAAAAATGTTTTCCCATTGTTTTCCCGTTTCAGATTTCGGACGGATTTGCGTCTGTCGTGATGGGACACGATACTTGGTGATTTTGTGGAGCGGAAGAAAATAAGGGTGATAGAAAGTAGCGTATCATGCTGTTTTCAAATGAGTTGTGTTTTCCCATTGTTTTCCCGGTAAAAGAAAAAGGAGTTACGAAATCTTCGTAACTCCTTGATTTTCAGTGTAGCGGGGGTGGGCCACGATCCCACGACCTCCGGATTATGAATCCGACGCTCTAACCAGCTGAGCTATCCCGCCATCACAATTGGATACTGACATGTATCTTGTTTTGCGGGTGCAAAGGTAAAGAAAAAAAATAAGATGGCAAAATTTTTTTAAGATTTTCTTTTTCCTTATGGCTATGAATGGGAAATTATACTGTTCTTTCTTTGCTTTCCGCTGCGCTTCGGTACAGCATTCAGTGCTTGTTACTAAAAAACAAAGCACAAAAAAGTGGTTTCTAATAAATTTATGCTAATTTTGCAAACAAAAATAGAGTAGGCCGTTGAAATGAACGGATACCGACGAATTTATGAAGCGTTTCCGATTTAAGAAATTAGATATCTTTATAGCCCGGCAATTCTTGGTCTTGTTTGTGGGCGCATTCTTTATCTGTCAGTTTGTGCTGATGATGCAGTTCTTGTGGCGGTATATCGATGAGCTCATAGGTAAGGGTCTGTCGTTGGAAATTATGGCGCAGTTCTTCTGGTACATGGGTTTGATGCTCGTGCCCCAGGCTTTGCCATTGGCCATTCTTCTGTCGAGCCTGATTACCTTCGGAAACCTTGGCGAGAGCTCTGAGCTCACGGCCATCAAGGCAGCGGGCATCTCGCTGATGCAGTCGTTCCGTTCGCTTATCATTATCTCTACTGTGATTTGCGTTTCCTCATTCTTTTTCCAGAATAACATCGGGCCCGAGGCTAACAAGAAAATTACGCAGCTGCTTATATCGATGAAACAGAAGAGTCCGGAGCTGGAAATCCCCGAGGGTGTATTCTATGATGGTATTCCCGAAACCAACATGTATGTACAGAAGAAGGACATGAAGACGGGCAAGCTCTACGGTATCATGGTGTACCGAATGACCAACAGCTACGAGGACCAGGCCATCATTCTTGCCGATTCTGGTATGCTGCAGTCAACCGCCGAGAAGAAGCACCTTAAGCTGACGCTGTGGAACGGTGAATGGTTCGAGAACCTCGACCAGGCACAGATAGGCGAGTCGGCGGCTGTGCCTTATCAACGCGAAACATTCTTTAAGAAGATACTGGTGATTGACTTTGATGGCGACTTCAATCTGGCCGATGCCGGCGCGCTGTCGAACGATGCGCGTACCAAGAGTCTTGCGCAGATAAAGCGCGACTGTGACTCACTGAACCATTTCTATGACAGCATCGGAAACATGTATTATCGAGATGAGATGAACATGGCCCTGTTTACTGGTTTGACCAGAAAAGACACGCTGCAAGCCGAGAAACAGGCCCGCCAGTTTAACTTCGACTCGCTCATGGCTAAGGTGCCGGCCGAGAAAAGGGTAATGGCCGTAAGTATGGCCGACGGCTTCGTGCAGCAGCATGTAAGCGACCTTGAGTTCAAAAGCATGATTACCAGTGATGGCGACAAGATTATACGTGTCCACAAGATAGAGAGCATCAAGAAATTCACGCTTGCCCTGAGCTGCCTCATCTTCTTCTTTATCGGAGCCCCACTGGGAGCAATTATCCGCAAGGGCGGTCTGGGTGTGCCGGTTATCATCTCGGTGCTTGTGTTCATTGTGTATTACATTCTCGACAACACCGGCTACCGAATGTCACGTGGCGGCATGTGGTCGATATGGTTCGGTGAGATGCTGGCGCCGGCCGTGCTGATACCCCTTTCGGTATTCGTAAGCTACAAAGCCAACAACGACTCGGTGGTGTTCAATATGGATGCCCTGCGCGAACGCTTGATTCGCATACTGGGCCTGCGCGTAAAGCGCCATATCTTTGGCAAGGAGGTTATTATCAACGAGCCTGATTACGTTGCCGATGCCGATAAGATTAGCAAGATGTCAGAGCAGGTTTCGGCTTATGCCACGGCTCACAAACTGGCCTCGCCACCTAATATAATAAAGGTGTTCTTTAAGTATCAGCCCGATCACAAGATAGAGGCCATAAGCGCAGAGTTGGAGTCAATCATCGAGGATTTGTCGAACACACGCGACGGCGAGGTGCTCACCTATATCAACCAGTACCCCGTGCTCATCACCAAGGCACATACCCGGCCTTTTGAGAAGCGATGGCTCAACATCCTATCGGTTGTAGTACTGCCAATGGGCATCTTCTTCTACTTCCGTATGTGGAAGTTCCGCCTGCGGTTGCACAAAGATTTACGGCAGGTGCTCAAGGTGAACCAGCTGCTCATAAACAGAATAAACAAGATTACTTTACAAGATAAATAATATGGAAGAATTTAAAATAAGCAATATCGAAGAGGCAATAGCCGATTTCAAAGAAGGAAAGTTCGTTATCGTTGTTGACGATGAAGACCGTGAGAACGAAGGCGACCTGATTATAGCCGCCGAGAAGATTACTCCCGAAAAGGTGAACTTTATGCTGAAGAATGCGCGTGGCGTGCTTTGTGCGCCTATCACTCTCTCTCGTGCCGAGGAGCTCGACCTGCCCCGCCAGGTAGAGGACAATACATCAATGCTGGGCACCCCGTTCACCATTACCGTGGATAAGCTCGAGGGATGCACCACAGGCGTGTCGGCACACGACCGTGCTGAAACCATCCTGGCACTTGCCGACCCTGCGTCGACGCCCCAGACCTTCGGCCGTCCAGGGCACATTAGTCCGCTGTATGCCCAGGATAATGGTGTGCTGCGCCGTAGCGGTCACACCGAGGCAGCCATTGATCTGTGCAAACTTGCCGGACTGCGTCCCGCCGGTGCTCTGATGGAGATTATGAACGACGACGGCAGCATGGCCCGCATGCCGCAACTCAAGGAGAAAGCCGCCGAATGGGGTTTGCACATTATCACCATCAAGGATTTGATTGCTTATCGTCTGCAGCGCGAGTCGAGTATCGAAGTGGGCGACGAGGTTGACCTCCCCACCCAGTATGGCCATTTCCACCTGATACCCTTCCGTCAGATAAGCAACGGCCTGGAGCACATGGCCCTTATCAAAGGCACATGGCGGCCCGATGAGCCCGTGCTTGTACGTGTGCACTCTTCGTGTGCCACCGGCGACATCTTCGGCAGTCAGCGCTGCGATTGTGGCGAACAGTTGCACAAGGCCATGCAGATGATTGAGAAAGAGGGCAAAGGTGTGCTTGTGTACATGCAGCAGGAGGGTCGCGGCATTGGTTTGATGAACAAGATACGCGCCTATAAACTTCAGGAGCAGGGCTACGACACAGTAGATGCCAACATTCACCTTGGATTCAAACCCGACGAACGTGACTACGGCTGCGGCGCACAGATGTTGCGCCACCTGGGTGTGCACAAAATGCGCCTGCTCACCAATAATCCCACCAAGAGGGTAGGGCTCGAGGCCTACGGACTGCAAATCGTGGAGAATGTGCCCATAGAGATAACGCCCAATAAATACGATTACCGCTATCTGAAAACCAAAATGGAACGCATGGGGCACACGTTGCATGTAGAATAGATTGATTCTTAAAAATAACGTAAACGAGGAGTTGGGGGCACATCTTGTATCTCCAACTCCTCTTTTTTAGTTTCTGTCGGGCAGAGCCCTTCGTGGACTAAGTATTGCTTTTTGTGGGAGTTACGCCATCCCGACCGCTTGGCGAAGTAATCCTTAACAGTTTCCCCGCTGTTTCGTTAACCCGTCAAAGGATTTCAAAGAAAGTTACGTTAATATTAAATTATTGACATAATTTAGCTCAATATTCTAATTTTTTGCCAGGTTTTATTTCGTTATAAGCAATAAAATGCTTACTTTTGCATAAAAGTTGATAAGTAAACACATCTAATTTATGGCACAGTTATCAGACCGTCTTAATCGTTTGGCGCCATCGGCCACGTTGGCCATGTCGCAAAGGAGTAGTGAAATGAAGGCTCAGGGTATCGACGTAATCAATATGAGCGTGGGTGAACCCGACTTAATGACACCTACTTTTATTAAAGAAGCTGGCAAGAAAGCTATCGACGATAATTATTCTAAGTATTCGCCAGTTCCTGGCTACATGGATTTAAGACAGGCTATAGCTGATAAACTGAAACGCGAGAACAATCTGGACTATTCAGCCAGGCAGATTATTGTTGGCACTGGTGGCAAGCAGGGCGTATGCAACACCATTCTGGCACTGGTGAATCCCGGCGACGAGGTGATTATTCCTGCACCTTACTGGGTCAGCTATCCGCAGATGGTTAAACTTGCAGGCGGCGTGCCCGTAACACTTCGTGCCGGTTTTGAGCAGAACTTCAAGATTACTGCCGAGCAGCTTGAGGAAGCCATCACTCCCAAAACCAGAATGCTTATTCTCTGTTCGCCCAGCAATCCTACCGGCAGCGTGTACTCTAAGGAGGAGCTGCACGCCCTGGCACAGGTGATTCTTGCACACGAAGACGTGTTTGTACTGTCCGATGAGATTTATGAGCACATTAATTATATAGGCAAGCACGAGAGCATCGCCCAGTTCCCCGGTATGGAAGAGCGTACCATCATCTGCAATGGCGTGTCTAAGGCCTATGCCATGACAGGCTGGCGTCTGGGTTGGGTGGCAGCCCCCGAGTGGATTGTAAAGGGCATGAGCAAACTGCAGGGCCAGTATACCAGTGGCACCTGCAGCGTTTCGCAGCGCGCGGCACTGGCAGCCTACGAAGGCAACCAGCAGTGCGTTGAGGATATGCGCCTCATTTTCGAGCGTCGCCGTAACCTCATCGTGAGCCTCATTAAAGAAGTGCCGGGCCTGGAAGTGAATCAGCCCGATGGCGCATTCTATGTGTTCCCCAAGTGCTCATCGTTCTTTGGCAAGAGTGATGGCGAGCGCACCATTGCCGACTCCAACGACTTTGCGCTCTACCTGCTCGAGGTAGGTCACGTGGCCACTGTTGCCGGCGATGCCTTCGGTGATCCTGAGTGCTTCCGCATGAGCTACGCCACCAGCGATGAGAACATTCGCGAGGCCATCAAGCGCATCAAGGATGTGGTTGCAAAACTGAAATAACAATTACATCGCTGTAACACTTTCTTTACAAATGTTACATCTGGTAATACGATTGCATAAAAAATGCCCCGTGGCATTGTTAAAACTCCTTAATTCATGAAGTGTTTATGTCTATTTTGTTACCTTTGCAGCAAATTGTAATGGAAATGCGTAAAAGCAAATCCGCAATGAGTTAAAAACAATTATAACTTAAATTATTAAATAACTAAAAAATTAAAATTATGGCAACTTCACAAAAAGTCGCAGCCCCCAAGAAGAAATCTGAGGGCTTCCAAGGCGTTAGAGGCGCATTTTGGATTATTGTAGTATGTTTCATTGCTGCAATTCTTATCTTTAACTACTTGTTAGGTGATCCTAGCAACTTCGTAGGTGGCGACCGCTCAGGTAAGACCCTGAACATGCTGGGTACTATCTACAAAGGTGGTTACGTGGTACCTGTAATCCACACCCTGTTGCTTACCGTACTCTGCCTTTCAGTAGAGCGCTGGCTGGCTCTCCGCACTGCTTTCGGACACGGCTCACTCACCAAGTTCGTGCTTAACATCAAGGCCGCTCTTAAGGCTAACGATTTCAACAAGGCTTACGATCTTTGCGCTAAGATGAGAGGTTCAGTAGCCAACGTAGTGCTTGCTTCTCTGAATGCTTACAAGGACATGGAGTCTGGCGCCAACGCTTCTCTTAAGAAGTCACAGAAGGTAGCTAAGATTCAGCAGGCTCACGAGGAAGCTACTCAGCTTGAGATGCCTACTCTGCAGATGAACCTTCCTATCATTGCAACTATCGTTACACTGGGAACCCTTACCGGTCTGCTTGGTACTGTAACCGGTATGATTCGTTCATTCGCCGCTCTGGCTGCCGGTGGTGGTGGTGATTCACTCCAGCTGTCACAAGGTATATCTGAGGCCCTTATCAATACCGCATTCGGTATCTTGACATCATGGTGCGCAGTTGTTTCTTATAACTATTTCACTAACAAGATTGATAAGCTGACATACGCTCTTGACGAGGTAGGTTATTCAATTGCTCAGACATACGAAGCTAACCACACAGACGAGGCTTGATTTTTGCTAACCCTTTAAAATTTTATCGCTATGGGTAAAGTAAAAATTAAGAAGAGTGACGTCTGGATAGATATGACCCCTATGTCCGACGTGATGGTGCTTCTGCTGACCTTCTTTATGTTAACGTCTACGTTCGTAAAGCAAGAGCCGGTGAAAGTAACAGCGCCTGGATCAGTATCGGAAATAAAAGTTCCAGAGTCTAACGTGCTGAACATCCTTGTCGGCAAAGACGGCAAGATATTCATGAACATGGATAAGACCACTGATGTGGAAAACGTGCTCAGCGAAATGACGGGGAAGTATGGCATCTCCCTGACTGCAGAACAGCAGAAGAAGTTCAAGAACGACCCTTGCTGGGGTGTTCCAATGAGCGACCTGCAGTCTTACCTGAGTCTGCCAACTTCTCAGATGACTGAAAAGATCAAGGATTATGGAATTCCTACCGACTCAGTAGCCGGCAAAACCGGTGAGGATGCCATGAGCGAGTTCCAGCTCTGGGTAAAAGTAGCCCATGAGGTAAATCCTGATGCCAAGATTGCTATCAAGGCTGATGAGAAAACTCCTTACAAGACGGTTAAGAAGATTATGTCTGAACTGCAGGACATGAACGAAAACCGTTACTATCTTATTACTCAATACAAAAAATTGGAGGACGATAAATAATGGCTAAGCAAGGAAAAAGCAAACAAAAGAAGATGAACGTCCGTGTGGACTTCACTCCTATGGTTGATATGATGATGCTTCTTATTACGTTCTTCATGCTTTGTACCTCTCTGGCTAAGCCACAGACTATGGAGCTGAGTATGCCAAGTAATGATAAAAACATTACCGATAAGGATAGAACAGTTACTAAGGAGTCGTACACCATCACCATCTACTGCACAGCCGATAATAACATCTACTATGTAGCAGGTATGATAAAGCCCGAAGATCCCTCTTGCCTGAAGAAAACCACATGGGGCAAGAATGGTATTCGCTCTGTACTCATCAACCACGTTACTGAAGACGGTACCACACCTGTTCAGCAAGTTATGGCGGCCAAGGCTAAACTTGACGCCCAGAAAGCAGCTAACCCCAAGATGCCTCAGGCACAATATGACCAGCAGCTGGCCAAGATCAAAGCCGGTGACATCAACGGGCAGCATATCGGAACCATGACCGTAATTATCAAGGCTACCGACAATGCAAGCTATAAGAACCTGGTGGACGCTCTCGATGAGATGAACATCTGCAGTATAGGTAAGTATGTAATCGATAAAATTAACCCACAGGATGAGGCTCTGCTCAAGAAGGCCGGGGTTAAACAATAATCGGTTCAAACTCTTAAAAAAGTAAAGAAATGGCAAATATTGATTTAACATCCAAAGGATGGATCGACCTGGTATTTGAGGGGAAGAATAAAGACTACGGTGCTTACAAGCTCCGTAAGAACACTTCCCATCGTAATATCTTCTCTATGGTCATCATCCTTGCTATTGCTCTTCTTATTGCAGGTGGATTCTTCATCAAGAAAGCTTATGATAAGTACGTAGCCGAGCACGTTGCCAACGAGCAGGTTACAGAAGTATCTACCATTAAGCAAGCTAAGAAGGAAAAAGCTGAGGTTAAACGTAAGGAAATACAACAGCCCGAGAAAAAGCAAGAGGTTGTAAAAGAAGTTAAGTCTTCTATCAAGTTCACAGCTCCTGTGATTAAGAAAGATGCCGAAGTTAAACCCGAGGACGAGCTTAAGACTCAGGATCAGCTGATGAACACCAACACCGCCATCGGTGCCCTCGACGTTAAAGGTAACAGCGATAAGGGTGAAATCCTGCAGCTGAACCAGCGTGTGGCCGATGAGCCTGTTAAGGTGCAGGAGGCAGCTCCTGTAGAGAACAAGGTGTTCGATGTTGTAGAGCAGATGCCTTCATTCCCTGGAGGTCAGTCAGCTCTGATGAACTATCTTAACTCTCACATCAACTATCCTGTTGTTGCTCAGGAGAACAACGTTCAGGGTCGTGTTGTTATATCTTTCGTTGTTGAACGTGACGGTTCTATTACCGATGTTAATGTGGCAAAGAGCGTTGACCCATCACTCGACCGTGAGGCTGTGCGTGTGGTTAAAGGCATGCCGCACTGGATTCCTGGTAAGCAGAACGGCTCATCTGTACGTGTAAAGTACATGCTGCCTGTTCAGTTCCGTCTACAATAAACTTCGTTTAATGCAAATGAAAATATCTAACGTTTTAGTTGGATTAACACTTTCTGCCTGTTTGCTGGTTTCATGTCACGATAAACCAGCAAACGGCAGAACAGATACTTATTCGTCAGGGGTAATCAGTTTTGCCTCTGACGAAAGTTTTAGTCCCGTTATCGACGAGGAGAAGCAGGTCTTCGAGGCTGTTTATCCTCAGGCTAAGGTTAAGCCCATCTACACCAGTGAGTCCGACGGTATCAATAAACTCCTTAACGACAGCATCTGGCTTACTTTCGCTGCACGTAATTTCAAGGCAAGCGAACTTAAGAATCTGCAGGACCGTGGATTCCGTCCTGAGGCTGTAAAGCTGGCTTACGATGCTCTGGCTCTTATTGTTAACAAAAATAATCCTGATACCCTTATCTCTGTACAGGATATCAAGAAGATAATGACTGGCAAACTCACTCGTTGGGAACAGCTTCCCAACAGCAAGAAAAGCGGTCAGCTCACACTGGTTTTTGATAACAATAAGTCGAGTACCGTCCACTTTATCGAGGATTCCATACTTGGTGGCAAGCCTATCACCAGTGCCAATGTGGTGGCTGTAAAAAAGACGGCTCAGGTTATCAAGTATGTAGAACAGAATCCCGGCAGTATTGGCGTAATTGGCAATAATTGGCTTGACGATAAGGGTGATTCCACCAATCTTACTTTCAACAGCAACATTTCGGTAATGCGTGTAAGTAAGCTTTGGCCCGCCACCGTTGCCAACAGTCGCAAGCCTTATCAGTATTACATCTATACGGGTGAGTATCCGCTCATTCGTACTCTCTATGCACTGGTTAACGATCCTCATCAGGGTCTGCCATGGGGCTTTGCCCACTTTATAGAGTCACCCAAGGGTCAGCTCATCATCATGAAAGCTGGCTTGCTGCCGGTTTACGGCAACATCAACATAAGGGATGTTAATGTGTCAGAATAAAAGTAAAATTCTGCATTTTGTATGTAACATTTCACTTACACATTCGTTCCTTATTAAAATTATAAACTAAATTGACGTAAATATTTTGAATTATGAAATCGATTAAATATGTATTACTTGGGGCCCTGCTGCTCAGCGGCACAGCTCCCGTTATGGCTCAGAACAATGCGGCCATAGAGCAGGTTAAGGCTTTGCTCAAGGACAAGCCTGCCAAATACAACGACCAGATTAACGATATTTACAAGGCTAACAAGAAAGATGCTAACACCATAGCAGCCATTGGTAATGCTTACTTGAACGCCAAGGATACTGCCAATGCAGCCAAGTATGCCGATTTGGCTCTGAAGAAGGATGTTAAGTGCGCTAAGGCTTATATCCTCAAGGGCGATATTGCTGTGCTGGCCGATGATGGAGGTAAGGCTGCCGAAATGTATCAGCAGGCTAAATACTTCGCACCTAAGGATCCTGAAGGTTATTACAAGTATGCCATGATTCTGCGCGGTCGTAGTCCTGAAGAGGCCGTTGCCAATCTCGAGGACCTTCGTGCTCAGGTACCCGACTATCCCGTTGATGCTATGGCTGCCCGTATCTACTACAAGTCTCTGCTTTACGAAAAGGCACTGGCATCTTACGACAAGGTAGACAAGAGCAAGCTCACCGACGACGATATCACCGATTACAGTATTGCTGCATGGCTTCTGCAGAAGCGCGACAAGGCTATTGCTATGGCCACTTATGGTCTTACACGTAACCCTCGCCGCCCGGCATGGAACCGTATCAACTTCTACTGCTACACTGATAACAAGAACACCGAGCAGGCTCTTAACTATGCCGATCGTCTGTTCAACCAGTCAGACAGTGCTCACTTCACCGGTGAGGATTATACTTACTACGGTACAGCTTTGTTACAGGCTAAGAAGTACGATGACGCTATCGCAGCTTTCCAGAAGTCAGCCGAATTCAATAAGGACAACGCCACTCAGCTTAACATCGTTAACAAGAACCTTGCCGATGCTTATCTGGCAAAGAGCGATTACGATAACGCCGTTTCTTACTATCAGAAGTACCTCAGCGGCAAGTCAAATCCCTCGGCCTATGACATCGCTGGTTTAGGCACCATCTATCAGCAGATTGCCTCTGCCCGTATGGAAGCCAAGGATATGGCAGGAGCCAAGGCTGCTTTCGATAAGGCTGATGCTGTTTATGCCGATCTCGAGGCCAAGCACCCATTGCAGGCCGACTTCTGCAACTACATGCGTGCACGTATCCAGGCCAACCTTGACCCCGATACCAAGACCGGTCTTGCAAAACCTTTCTACGACAAGCTCGTATCCTCTATCGAGGCTAAGACAACCAAAGATGAGGTTGATACCAGCCGTTTAACCGAGGCCTATCGTTATCTGGGTTATTACTACTACTTGAAGAAGAATAAGGCTGAGAGTGATTCTTACTTCCGTAAGCTTCTGCAGATAGATCCAAATAACTCTATAGCAAAGCAGGCCTTAGGAATTAAGTAATTTAGAGTTTATTCTTATACCATAAAAAATGTGCTGCCCTATCAAGCAGCACATTTTTTTATGTTCCTCCGATTTCAGGGTTGGTTTAGTGGAATTACAACTTCGACGATGTTGAACACATGGTTAGCCTCATGTCGGAGCGCAGCGTAGACATGGGGTATCAATACCCTCTAATTAATGCGTCCTCGAATAGGGCGAACCTGTATACCCACTTGCGCCCCACGTTGCCACGTGGGGTTAACCAGGTTCGCCCTCTCTGAGGACGTTAGAATCTTTGTTGTTGTCTTAACCCCAGGTTTCGGCTTTGCCTCGACCTGGGGCTAACCGTGTTCGCCCCCTTCGGGGACGGCCCGACAAATGTCCACCGTAGGGTGCGGCTAGGAAGGGTTAGGGGCCGCCCTAAGTGGCACGTAATTCCAACCCAATCACCCAATTGCCCGACACACCGGGTCTGACAATTGCGGAGGACCGGTCCACCGTAGGGTGCGGCCTTTATGGCCGCCCTAAGTGGCACGTAATTCCAACCCAATCACCCAATTGCCCGACACGCCTGGTCCTTAGGGCGGCCATAAAGGCCGCACCCTACAGTGGACATATTCTCGCAATTGATTAGCGACGTCCCCGAAGGGGGCGAACATGGTTAGCCCCATGTCGGAGCGCAGCGTAGACATGGGGTATCAATATCCCCTGATTAATGCGTCCTCGAAGAGGGCGAACCTGTATGCACACTTGCGCCCCACGTTGTCACGTGGGGTTAACCAAGTTCGCCCTCTTCGAGGACGTTAGAATCTGTGTTGTTGTCTTAACCCCAGGTTTCGGCTTCGCCTCAACCTGGGGCTAACCGTGTTCGCCCCCTTCGGGGACGGCCTGGGCAAATGTCCACCGTAGGGTGCGGCCTTTATGGCCGCCCTAAGTGGCACGTAATTCCAAACCATTCACCCAATTGCCCGACACACCGGGTCTGACAATTGCGGAGGACCAGTCCACCGTAGGGTGCGGCCCTTGTGGCCGCCCTAAGTGCCACGCAATTCCATCACAATTACCATATTGCAGGCCAAACCGGGCCCTTAGGGCGGCCACAAGGGCCGCACCCTACGGTTGACGCGTTAATTTCAACCAAATGTGGACATGTCCCCGCAATTGATTAGCGACGTCCCCGAAGGGGGCGAATTAGGTTAGCCCCATGTCGGAGCGCAGCGTAGACATGGGGTATCAATATCCCCCTGATTAATACGTCCTCGAAGAGGGCGAACCTTTCAGCAGCAATCCCCACGTTGCCACGTGGGGTTAACCGTGTTCGCCCCCTTCGGGGACGGTCCGACAAATGTTCACCGTAGGGTGCCGCCCTAGGGGCACGGTTTGTCATGCAATAGTGGTGTATTTGTGGGGAACGTGGGGGCAGATGTAAGTTTATCTTGTGCCAATACAGGGCGTTCCGGAATTGTATCACAGCGTGGTACTGCCAGTATCTGATGGAGGTACTGCCCGTACCTTGCGAAGGTATCGTCCGTACCTTGCGAAGGTACTGTTAGTACCCGATGGAGGTACTGTTAGTACCACAGTCCCATACGCTTCTGGTACGCCCTGAGTCAGCTTCTTTTTGGTGCATCTTGTGGCTATATGCGCATAATTTTGTAACTTTGTAGTTGCGTGCGAACCAAAAAAATCACATTATGCCACATCTCGTTATCTGTTTTATCCTCATGCTGTTTGCCTTTACGGGCAACGCTTCTGCGCAGACTATAGAACTGCCTGTTGTGAGAATCACCAAATCATCGGCGTTTACCGATGATTATGAAGATGCGCAGATACGATTTCAGAATTGCGGTGTTGCCGACACTCTCATGCATTGCAAGATAAAACACCGCGGCGGCACCACCAACCAGCCCACACGGCATAAGCGCAACTATAAATTTGAACTCAGCCAGGATGTAGCTTTCCCGGGCATGCGCAACGACGACAAGTGGATTCTGGATGCCGGACAGGTTGACCTGTTCCGACTGCGCAACCAGATTTGTCAACAGTTGTGGCTCGACTTTTCCACAAAACCGTATTATTATGCCAGCGAGCCCGATATGCACAATGGGTGTCGTGGCAGAGTGGTGGAGCTCTACATCAACGGCGAGTATCGTGGCATTTATAATCTGATGGAGCCCGTAGACCGCAAACAGCTTAAGCTGAAGAAGTATCAGAACGGTGTGCGTGGCTTGTTGTATAAGTCGGATTCGTGGAATGGCACCACGTTCAATTCTGTGATACAGGTACCTTACGATAACAAGAGCCTTACCTGGGCAGGATGGGAAGTAAAGTATCCCGAGCCGGGTGATGATGCCGATACCACGGACTATGCGCCTTTGGCTGATGCCATTAACTTTGTGACAGAATCAAGTGATGAGGATTTCAAGGCTCACATTGCCGAAACCATCGATCTGCCCGTGTTTCTCGACTATACACTGTTTATCAATGTGATTAACGGCATTGATAACGGGGGCAAGAATATGTACTGGAGCATTTACAACAACGCCAAAAGTGGCAAGCGCACCCTGGTGCCTACACCCTGGGATATGGATGCTACCTTCGGTCAGTATTACAAGAATACCGATGTCGACTCCTCGTTCATCGTGCCCACACACCAGGCAGCGCAGATAACCAACATAGGCGCGCGCCTTGCTGCCACCACCAACTGGAACGAGCAGCTCAAGGAGCGCTATGCCGAGTTGCGCCCCACTTATTTTAACCCCGACTCACTTTACAACCGCTTCGCGTCGGCTTACGAGCTGCTCAGTGCGAGTGGTGCTGCCGTTCGCGAAGCCGGCAAGTGGAGCGGTGACACCGATTTAGGTGGCAATGCGCTCAGCTGGCAGAGTCAGCTCGATTACATCCATCGTTGGATTAATGCCCGTATCGATTACCTGGATGTAAAGTTAGGCTATTTGTCGAATGGTGTGCGCAGCATCACTGCGCCCGCCAATTGTCGTAGCGGCTTGATGTACAATCTTCAGGGTCAGCGGGTATCAGCCGGTTATCACGGCATTGTGATACAGAATGGCAGGAAATATGTAAAGAGCAGATAAATGTTCAATTCATAGCAGGCGGCCACGAGGGCCACAGCCGTGCAGCGGACATTTATCCCGCCTTGCGTTGGTATAATTAGTCGAGAACATTGCCACCGTAGGGTGCGGCCCTCGTGGCCGCCCTAAGGCCCCGGTGTGTCGGGCAATTGGGTTGATTGTGTTGGAATTGCGTGGCACTTAGGGCGGCCACGAGGGCCGCACCCTACGGTGGGACACGGCCGCAATTCTGCAGTGGGACATTTTGTTGACCAATAATTGCTGGAAAGCGCCCCCTTCGGGGACGTAGTCCGTGTGTGGTTGCCAATTCCCCAGGTTTCGGCTTTGCCTCGACCTGGGGCTAACCGTGTTCGCCCCCTTCGGGGACGGTCCCGACAAATGTCCACCGTAGGGTGCGGCCTTTATGGCCGCCCTAAGGGGCACGTAATTCCAACCCAATCACCCAATTGCCTGACACACCGGGTCCTTAGGGCGGCCATAAAGGCCGCCCCTACAGTGGGACGCGTCCTCGACATTTTTAAGGAATACACTTATAAATTGTAACTGTTAAATACTTTTTCAGCAGCCTCCACAAGGGCCGCCCCTACGGTGGACGCGTTAATTTCAACCAAATGTGGACATGTCCTCGCAATTGATCAGCGTCAGCCCCTTGGGGCTGTCGCCGTCAGCAATGTGCTTTACATCTATCAGTTGTCAATGGGCTATAGCTATTCATTAAAATCACGCTTTATTATCCGACAAACTTAAAAAATCATGCCAAAATGTAAAGAAATTCATAAATTATGAGTAATTTTGTTGTCTACTAAGTTAAGAATATGAAGACGGATATTGAAATTTCTTACGCTGCACCTTTGCAACCCATTGAGGAGATAGCTGCAAAGGCAGGAATTAACGCTGACAAATTGGAATGTTACGGTCCTTACATGGCCAAGGTAAAGCTCGATGTTATCGATAAACAGAAGGCTGCCAAGTCGCACCTGGTGCTGGTTACGGCCATGTCGCCCACCAAGGCGGGCATTGGCAAAACCACCGTGAGCATTGGCTTGTCAATGGGTCTGTGCCGCTTGGGCAAGCGCTCGGTGCTTGCATTGCGCGAACCCAGTCTGGGCCCGTGCTTCGGCATGAAGGGTGGTGCCACGGGTGGAGGCTATTCACAGGTGGTGCCTATGGAGAAGATTAACCTGCACTTCACGGGCGACTTCCATGCCATCACCTCGGCCAACAACATGATTGCGGCCCTGCTCGACAACTACGTGTACCAGCATCGCAGCGAGGGCTTCTTCCTGAGCGATCAGACCTGGCGCCGTGTGCTCGACGTTAACGACCGCAATCTGCGCGATGTGGTTACCGGTTTGGGTGCCCGCACCAATGGCTGCGTTAATGAAACGGGTTTCGATATCACGCCAGCCAGTGAAATTATGGCTGTGCTTTGTCTTGCCAAGAGTGAAGAAGACCTGCGCCAGCGACTCGACAACATCGTGCTGGGCGTCGACAGCGAGGGCAAACCTTTCACACTCAAGCAGATGGGTGTTACCGGAGCCATTATGGTGCTGCTTCACGATGCACTGAAGCCTAACCTCGTGCAAACTGTAGAACACACGCCTGCCTTTGTTCACGGCGGACCGTTTGCCAACATAGCTCATGGCTGCAACAGTATACTTGCCACACAGATGGCGCTTAGCTGCGGCGATTATGCCGTTACCGAGGCCGGCTTCGGTGCCGATCTGGGTGCCGAGAAGTTCCTCGACATTAAATGTCGTCAGGCTGGTTTGCACCCCGAGGCCTGCGTGCTGGTGTGCACTATGGCCGGACTGAAGCAGCAGGGTGGGGGAGAAGGCTCTGAGACCGGTGACGAGAGTGCAGCCGTTATAGAGAAAGGCTTTGCCAACCTTGACCGCCACATTAGCAATTTGCAGCACATGGGGCAGCATGTTATTGTAACGCTGAACCGCTTTGAGCGCGACACTGCCGAGGAAATTGCCCAGGTGCGCAGCCATTGCGAGCAAATGGGCGTAGCCTTTGCTGCCAACGAAGCATTTATGAAGGGTGGCGAAGGCTGCCTTGAACTGGCTCAGGCTGTGGTAGACGTGGTAGAAAAGAATCCGGCTGAGGCTGTTGACTTTACCTATAATGAGAGCGACAGTCTGGAAGACAAGATAGAAAAGGTGTGCCGCAAGGTTTACGGGGCATCGGCCGTAGAGTTCAAACCAGCTGCACGCCGTGCCATCGACAAAATCAGGGAGTGGGGTTACGACAAACTGCCGGTGTGCATTGCCAAGACTCAGTACTCGTTTACCGACGATGCCAAGGTGCTTGGTGCTCCCAGCAACTTTACCATCACCGTGCGCGACATAGCCCTGAATGCCGGTGCGGGCATGATTGTGGCCATTGCAGGCACCATTCTGCGCATGCCCGGATTGCCCAAGTATCCGCAGGCCGAGCGTCTCGATGTGGTCGATGGTCGCATCGTGGGTCTGCAATAACCTGTTATTCTATTTTTGCACGCATTATCTTTACGTGGAGCGATTGTTCCAGTAAACTGATAATATCCTCCAGACGGCCGGCTTCCAAGTCGGCCGTTAGCTTTTTATCGGTGTCATCGCAGCTAAGTTTTGTGTGGTAATAGCTTGAGAGTGTGCTTAGTTGCACCACATCTTCGGCTTCTGCCGTGCTGCCCAGGTAATGCAGGGTATACAAACAGAGCTCACGGTAATACGATTTAAACAGTTTGCTGATGGTCCCTGACTTCGTCAATGCGTCACCCTGAATCGAGAATAAATTTTAGGAAAATAGTCACGTGCAGACTTTAGCTCCTCATGGAGCTTTGGTGCTGAGGTGATGGGGACAGTCTTACGAGCAAGCTCGTCGGCTGCCCCCATCACCTCAGCACCTCCCCCTACGGGGGACAAAGCCTGCCCGTGACGAAAATCGCTATCGCGTAAAATTGCGCAGAGCGCATAAAATATTCAGCACCCGCTAAATCTGCTCACAATTATTTTAGAAAGCCTTGATGATATCGTCGTGGTAATCATATTATTTTATGCGCTATGCGCAATTTTATGCCTTGGCAATTTTCTTCATGTACAGACTTTGACCCCGAAAGGGGTGAGTCTCAACCAGCGGGATAGACGTCGAGCTTGCTCGTAAGGCTATCCCACTGGTTGAGACTCAGAGCTCCTCATGGAGCGTAAGCCTGTACATGATTTTCTGCTTCGTATCATCTGGAGATGGCAAGGCAATATGAGTCAGGAAACAGTTTGCTGATGGCCGACATGTAAAAAATAATGCGAATAATGATGTTTATTGCAACAAATTGTGTAAGTTTGTAGTCTTAAACAGAGATCTGCAGAGTATGACAATACAGTATATTATTATTTTTATAGTGTTGCTTGCCGCTTTAGGCTATTCCTATTATCGTGCACGGCAAGTAGTGAAACATGCAAACGACCGTTGCTACGGTTGCAGCGGTTGTGCACTGCACGATGCGCTGATGAAGAGCCGGAAGCGCACTTCATACTTCCGCACACGGCAGATGCTTAATCAATGCAAGCGCACACACGCCGGGCGCCAACGGCAGTAAACGGCCGGTACAGGTTGTTTGCGTGGGTTTATGCTAATTAATCTTCTTGAGTATAATGCCCACATCCGATATGCCGGGCAGTATCTCGCGCTTCATGTCGTGGCGTACGCGTACCAGTATGCTGTCGCCTGCATTCAGTTTTACGTCGGTTACCTGGTAGTTGTACTGGTAGTAGCTCACGCCTTTGCCCAGCGTCTGGCCGTTGGTGTTCACCAGTTTGCAGTTCAGTGTGTCGATGGTTATGTTGTCCTCCTGATAATCAGAGTGTTGTACCAGCAGCGTGATGCCCATGAAAGGGTAGGTGGGAATGATTCTCAGTCCCAGCTGCAGCGCATAGAGTCCCGACTCGCTCACGGGCGGAACCTTGAAGTTCAGCGTGTCGTTCTTCTCCCATCCCTGCAAGGGAGTGTGCACATAGTGGTCGTAGGTGGTAGCGTTGTCGCAACTGCTTAGCAATACAACCACTATGGCGAGCAAACTTAAAATCAGTTTATTTATCTTCATTTTGCACTGGTGCTGGTTTGGAGCTTGCACCCTCGCCCTTTTGTTGATCAGGTTTGGCGGGCTTTGCACTGGCGGCATTGGCAGTCGCAGGCGCGTTGTTGCCTTGCTTTCTGGGTGCATTGTTCCTGTTGCGGTTATTGTTTCGCCGGTTGCCCTCACGTTGAGGCTTCGGCGATTTCTTAGGTGCGTTGTCAGCGTTATCGGCTGCTTTCGTCTTGTTGGGAGTGGCTGCAGTCCTGTTAGTTGTGGCAGCACCTTCAGCTTTGGCTTGCTTGTTCTTGTCGTTGCGTTTCTTTTTACGCTTCTTCTGCTTGTCGAAGCGGCTCAGGTCGGCACCTTCGAGCAAGTCAACGGGCTTGGGCTTTTCAGTTTGCTTATCGTCCTGCAAGAGCGAGAGCGGTTTTTCTCCATGTTTGTTCTGCTCAATAATCTCGCGGGCACGTTCGGCCGAAATAGTCTCTACGTTGGCAGCCATGTTCTTATCGGTAGAGTAGGTGCACATGCCGGTAAGAATGTCGGTCTTGAACAGGTAAAAGTCGTTGTCCTTGGTTTGCAGCACCACCTCTTTGCTGGGCAGTTTCTTGCTTGCTTCGATATAATCGTCCACCTCGTAGTTGATGCAGCACTTCAGTTTGGCGCACATACCGGCCAGCTTCTGCGGGTTGAGCGATATGTCCTGGTAGCGTGCCGCATTGGTGCTCACGCTCACGAAGTTCTTCATCCACGTGGCGCAGCACAGCTCGCGCCCGCAAGGACCGGTTCCGCCGATGCGGCCGGCTTCCTGCCGGGCACCAATCTGCTTCATCTCAATGCGCACGTGGAAGGCTTCGGCAAGCACCTTGATGAGCTGCCGGAAGTCAACGCGCTCATCAGCGATGTAGTAGAAAATGGCTTTGTTGCCATCGCCCTGGTACTCCACGTCGCCAATCTTCATCTGTAATCCCAGGCGTTTGGCAATCTGCCGGCTCTCTATCATGGTGTCGTGTTCACGACTCTTTGCCTCGTTGAACTTTTCGATGTCAACGGGCTTGGCGATGCGGTAGATGCGCTTAATGCTGTCGGCCGATTTCAGGTTGGCCTTTTTGATTTGAAGTTTCACCAGTCTGCCGGTAAGCGTTACCACGCCAATGTCGTGCCCCGGACTTGCTTCTACGGCCACGGTGTCGCCTTTCTTCAGGTCAAGCTTGTTCACGTTGTGGTAATAGCCTTTGCGTGTGTTCTTAAACTGTACCTCAACCAGGTCGGTGGTGTCGTTGTTGCCTGGCACGTCGGCCAGCCAGTCGTAGGTGTTGAGCTGCTTGTCCTGCCGGCCGCAGCCCCGGGCACACAAGCCTCGTTCACCGGCGGTACATATTTTGCAATTATATGAATTCATATATTAGGATATCTTATCAGTAATGTTTTACTTTTTTGTCAATAATATAATGGTGTGCAATGCCATGTTGAACAGCACAATCTTGGCGTTGCCATTGCGAATAATCTTGTTGCGGGCATCCTCGAACAGCTCCATGAAACCTATCACGTTGGCCTCGTTGATGAAACGTGCGAAGTTACTGGCGAAGTTTTCTTCTTTCTCGCTCATGTAGCACAGTTCCGTCTGGCGGAAGTTGTACATAAAATTCTCGCGTATCAGCCGGCTGAAGTAGTCGAGCATGCGTTTCTGTTTCTCTCTTCCAAAGTCGGCAATAGCCTCTGACCATTCCATCAGCTCCTTCACGTTGCGGGTGTAGGCTTTGCGCATCAGCACCACAAAGAGGTCGAAGAACTGGGGTATCTCGCTTTCGGTGCTGAGGGCTGAGAGTGCATTCAGCCATGAACCGTTGGCGATGCGTGCCAGTCGGTGGGCAGCTTCGGCGTCGATGCCGCGGCGCTCTATGAGTGCCTTCTCAATCTCCGGGGTCTCAATGGCGGGCACGTCGAAGCGCTGCACCCTTGAACGGATGGTTTCAAGCAACAGTTCCGGTTGTTCTGATACGAGCAGGAACACCGTCTCCGAGGGCGGCTCCTCGAGCAGCTTCAGCAGTTTATTGGCGCAGGTGGCGTTCATACGTTCGGGCAGCCAGATGATGCTCACCTTGTAGCCGCCCTGGCTCGACTTCAGGCAGAGCCGCTCCATAAGCCGGCTGCTCTCGCTCTCGTAGATAACAGCCTGCTGGTTCTCGGCATCCATGTAGCCAAGCCATTGGTTAAATGAGAAGTACACGTTTTGCTGCAGCATTTGTTTCCACTGGCTGGCGAAGTCGTCGCTTGTAATCTTCTGCGTAGAGCTGGCACCCTTGGGCTTGATTACCGGGTAGGTGAAGGTAAGGTCGGGGTGCTCCCAGTTGGCAAGCATGGCCTCGCTGTTACGTATGTCGTCGGGATTGGTGAGCAGTGACTCGCCGTCGTTGCGCTCACCCAGCAGATAGCTGGCAAAGGCAAATGCCAGGGGCAGCTTGCCACTGCCTTCGGGACCGCACAGCATCATGGCATGCGGTATGCGTTGCTCGGCAACCATCTGCAACAGTCGCCGTTTGGCTTCAGCCTGACCTATGACATCAGTGAATTTCATTCTTTCCAGCTATTGTGTTGTAATTAATTGATGCGTTTCAATATCTCGCAGATACTGTCTACTGCCGATACCGTATAATAATGTACGCAAGGCACGCCGTGGGCGTAGAGGTCCTCCACCTGCCGGGTGGTCCACTCAATGCCGAGTGCCCTGGCCTGTTCGTCGCTTTTGCACTTTACGGCTTCGGCAGCGAGCTGTTGGGGCATGTCGCAATGGAAAGTCTTGGGCACCATGGTGATTTGCGAGAGCTTGGCGAACGGTTTTATTCCCGGTATGATGGGCAGGGTGATGCCCATGGCACGTGCCTTGTCGACGAAGCGGTAGAATGCATCGTTGTCGTAGAACAGTTGTGTAACGGCATAGCTTGCACCTAAATCCTGCTTCATCTTGAGGTATTGCATATCCATCTCAAGGTTGGGTGCCTCCTCGTGCTTCTCGGGATAGCAGGCCACGCCATAGCCGAAGGGCGTGCCCGGATGTTTGATGGGCGTGCCGTCGATAAATTTGCCCTCGTTGAACTGGTTTACCTGCTTGATAAGTTCGGTGGCATGACTGTAGCCATTCTCCACGGGCGTAAACACGCGGTCATCCTTGCCCTTGTCACCACGAAGCAGGAAGAGGTTCTCCAGTCCCAGGAACTGCAGGTCGAGCAATTCGTACTCTATGTCGTAGGCTGTGGCACCGCTGCAGATTACGTGGGGGATTACCGGAATATGGAACTTGTTCTGTATAGCCGCAGCAATAGCCACCGTGCCCGGCCGGCGCAGCATGCGCTCCTTCAGGTACAGTCCGTCATCGAGCTTGCGGTAAACATACTCGCTGTTATGGTTGGTGATGTTGATATAAAGAGGTCCAAAGGGCTTCAGCTTCTCAATGGTAGAAAAAAGATGCTCAGTGCCATTGCCCTTGAGCGGTGGCAGCACTTCGAACGAGAAGTTTTTCTTCCCTTTGTTCTCTTCAAGCAGTTGCAAAACTTTCATAACGTTGCGTATTGGTACAATTCTTTGCAAAGTTAATAAAAAAATAGCATTTATATTATATGTATGTTGATAAAAAGTGGCGCAAAGCGGTGTGCGGTTCATGCGGAGGCTGCTAAGAAAGTATTTAGCAGTTACAAATGGTATGAACATACCTGAGAAGGTTAGAATGTTTCCACTGCAGGGTTCTTTTTTGTTTTTGTTGAAATACCCGTGGTGGAAATGCAGGGATTCTGATTTTATTTTGAAAATTTACAACCCGAATAACGAAAAACAATATTCATGAACCGGAAAAGAGACAGAAGACGCGTGAGTTGCTAAACGCACTTTAAAAATGCAGACAAAGGTATTGATGTGCTTGACCCGGAAGAATTTGTCAATAAATACATAATCTTAGAGGATTAACCACATGCCCCGTCATCGGCTATGGGACTGATAACAATATCATAACCATGATGAAAATGATTGTGACTTGCATGGCGGTTGTTCAAGATGAACTTAGCCCATTCTACAGAGGGTATATCAAAAGTCTTTATATTTAAAATATTTCTGCTTAGTAATGTTTCATCGAATGAAAACGATGTAACAGAGGGCTCTCCACTATTCAGAATCCTACATCTGCGCCTTGCCATATCCATGGCTTGCTCCCTAATATCTGTCAAATAGAAACCACAGCCAAAATCCTTGTCAGGTTTACAAACTGATAAGTCTATTTTATTAATAAAAACATTGGAACCATGATAAAGTGTAATCATGCGAGCCCTCCTCCATTGCGTTGGCATACTATGGTCAAGTCGTTGACTGTGTCCTCGATGGGAAGCGTGTGTTCAGCCGAGTAAAGTTCATTCAAAACAGACATACCTTCATATCTTTTCAGATACCTGAAGGCTTGCTTGTCGGTGAGTCCGTATTTATGGGCGAACTCGCCAATAACATATACGAAGTATGCTATTTTATATAGTTTTTCTTCGCTCATGTTGATATATGTATTAGTATTGGCAAATATACTAAAGTTTTCTGAAAAACAAATCAAAATTTAAATTTATTTATGGCTGATTTTTAGCTGACCCCGCATTAGCTTTTATTTAATTTTACTAACTTTGCATGTTAGATAGCAGGTGTATGATATTTTATTTCTACATTGGGTATTCTGTTCTGCATGAATCATGCCCCCTGTGCACATTAAAATTGCTGATTGCCGTTTAAAAACCTGCTTAGTATCTATTCATCTAACCCTTAATTATTCAAAATAATGCACATTTCATACATTTCGTTTATTATGATGCTTTTCACGCCTGCACTTATGGCTCAATCTTTAATGGATTATGTCGACCCTCGCATTGGCTCCGAGGGTGCCGGACGAACATTCATAGGTCCGTCGGCACCGTTTGGTATGGTGAAGCCCGGGCCCGACTGCGCCTCGATGCCCAATGCGGGATGGGCGCCCTTGCCCGATGAAGTGAAGGGCTTCTCGCAGACGCATGTAAGTGGTACAGGCGGCGGACAGAAGTATGGCAATTTGCTTATACAGCCCGTTGTTACTACTGATGTGCCCGACAGCGTGGGCGTACTCATGCCCGACGGTACAGTGGCGCAACTGCCGGTGTATCATCAGATGAGGCGGCACGAAACCATTTTACCAGGCTATTATGCCTGTACCTATTATAATAACATCCAGACCGAAATAACCACATCTGCCCGTTGCGCCATTTACCGTTTCCATCATGCCAACGCGCTGTATATCGACCCTGTGTCATTCCTCGGCATGGATACCATCCCGAACAAGCGTGAAGGGCAGTTCTTTGTGGCGGCTCAATTGCAACGCTCGGCCGGCAACGAGGTTACTGGCTATACCACTGTGCGTGGCGGCTGGAACAACGGTACGCCCTATACGGTTTACTTCTGTTTGCAATCCGACCTGCCGTTTGCCACGGTGAATGTGCATGATGATTACACGGCAAGGGCTGTTTTTCAGTCATCTGATTCGGCAATAGTCCGCATTGGCATCTCTTATGTAAGTGTAGAGCAGGCACGTGCTAATATCTGTCACCTCAGTTTTAATGCACAGCTCCACACACTGCGTGCTGAGTGGACGCAAAGGTTACAGCAAGTGCCCTATCAGGGCTCAGCCAAAGAGATGCGCATGTTCTATACCGCCCTTTATCACACGCTGCTCATGCCGGTTGATAAGAGCACATCGGCAAAGCCTTACTATGATGATTTTTATGCTATCTGGGACACTTACCGTACGTCGTTCCCACTGTTGATGGAATATTATCCTCAAGATGCTGTGCGAATGGTAAACGCACTGCTGAACATCTACAAGCATGATGGCTTTATGCCTGATGCACGAAGCGGTGACTGTAATGGCCGCACTCAGGGTGGAAGTAATGCCGATGTGGTGATAGCCGAGGCTATGGCACGCGGATTAAAAGGAATTGATTACAAGTTGGCACTAAAGGCAATGCTGAAGGATGCCGAAGTGCCACCTGCCGACGATGAAAAAGAGGGCAGGGGCGGACTGCTGGAGTATAACCGCCTGGGTTATATCCCTTATGGCATACCTCGTGCGGGTACACGTACCGTGGAGTACAGCTACGACGACTGGTGTATAGCCATGGTGGCCCGACGCCTTGGTTACACAAAGCTTTACCGAAAGTATCTGCACCGCTCGGCGAACTGGCAGCATTTGTGGCGTGGCGATTACGAGTGGCAGGGCATGCGCGGTTTTATTATGCCCAGGGATGCCCGGGGCGGCTGGCTCGACTCGGTGGAGTGGGGGCATTCTAAGGTGTTCCGCCCCAGAATAGCTTACAAGCCCGATACCAAAGTGGCGCCCTGGTACATTGCCTGGTGGGACACCTTCTTCTACGAGGCACTGTCGGCAGAGTATTCGCTGGCTGTTCCACACGATATTCCCAAACTGATAGAACTTTGTGGCGGCGATTCTGCTTTCAGGCACCGGCTCGATATTTTCTTCGATAATGGTCATTATAATGTGGGTAACGAGCCCTCGTTCCTAACACCTTATTTATATACTTACATCGGTCGCACCGACCTGGCATCGCAGCGCGTGAGAGATATAGTGAACAAGTATTATAGTGACAAGCCCGACGGTTTGCCGGGCAACGACGACAGCGGCGCTATGTCGTCGTGGCTCATTTGGGCTATGCTGGGCCGCTATCCGGTGGCAGGGCAGGGTAAATATATTACTATAACCCCTGTTCGTATTAAAGAAAGCAAGCGTAATGATAGTCCCACATTGGTGTGCTATGTGCTGAACCGTCAATATCGCAACTGGGATGTGAATTGCTCTCAAGATTCTAACGGTGTAACGATTGTTTGCAATGGTACCCGATACCTTATTCCAAACCGTGTGGTTGAGCATTCCTCTGGCTTTTGCTGGGACAGTCCGCAACGCCCCGGTGCCACTTATCATGCCCACGGCACCTTTTTGTTTATCTCTCAGGATGCCTTGTACAAATTGCTTTCAACCGGTACCTTCGTGTACGATTCACTCACCTGGCGCAGAGTAAGTGTTCAGAAGAATGTAATAAGGGTAAAAGCCGATGTCGACGGTACCGAAATGTGGATAGATACCAAGGGTGCGCTGCCATGGGTTAAGCGCATGCAAGGCAATGCGCTCGGCATTGACTGGGAACTGAGATAAGATATCCATTGAAAAAGTAGAGTCTGGATTCACTGCAGGGTTGCGGCCCCTAACCCTACTTGCCGCAGCCCTGCAGTGGACATTTCCATCACATAATTTTCAATTTGAAACTGCTAAATACTTTTTCAGCAGTCTCCACAAGGGCTATACCCTGCATTAGACAATGAATTGCGTCAATGCAAATGGGTATCAGGTTCTTATCAGGTTTCTGCCTGCGTCTATTCTAAGGAAAATGAACAGCAGCAGGGTGAAGCCCCACAGCGATGAGCCGCCGTAACTGAAGAAGGGCAGCGGGATACCGATTACAGGCGTCAGACCGAGCACCATTCCCACGTTGATAAACAGGTGGAACAAGAAGATGCTCAGCACGCAGTAGCCATAAACTCGGCCGAACTTAAACGGTTGTCGCTCTGACAAATAAATGAGGCGCAGTATGAGTGCAAGGAACAACAACAGTACACCGGCTGAGCCAAAGAAACCTTCCTCCTCGCCTACGGTGCAATAAATAAAGTCGGTGTCCTGCTCAGGCACAAACTTCAGCTTGGTCTGGGTACCGTTCAGGAATCCCTTTCCAAGCAGTCCGCCCGAACCGATGGCAATCTCACTCTGGTGCACGTTGTATCCGGCGCCGGCCAGGTCTTCGTCGAGTCCAAGCAGCACATTGATTCTCACACGCTGGTGAGGTTCCATCACATTGTTCAGCACATAGTCGGCTGAATAGAAGAAAGCCACCGAACCCACTGCGAACAGTGCTATGGCAAGGTAGTTGCGGAACTGTGTCGACAGGAACTGATAAACCAGATAGCCTATCAGCGCTGCGGTGAGTATGAGCTGAACCCATACTATATCGAAGCGTATAACGAATTCTGAGAATAGCAATACCACCAGCGTTATGGCGGCAATGATGCCCATTAGCTGCCATGCGCGCCTGGTTTGCTTACAGTAAACCGAAATCATGCCGCAGGTAAAGATCTGTGCCAACAGCAACACCACGAACTTGCCCACCGATACCGGCATATCCCACAGCATCACGTTTTCGTAACGTATACCCACTACGAAATACACCACCATGGCCACACCCGTGAATAGCAGTCCACCTGGCATACCTTCGCGGTAGAGCATCAGGAAGAACGACAGGTACACCAGTGCTGAACCGGTCTCTCTTTGACCTATAATGAAAATCATAGGTGTGAGGATGATGGCGCACGCAGCGGCAAAGTCCTTACCACGGTGTATGTTGAATCCATAGGTGCTCATGAGTTTCGATATGGCAAGTGCCGTGGCGAACTTCGCGAATTCGGCAGGTTGCAGTCGCAGCGGACCTAACACAAGCCACGACCTCGAGCCTTTTATTTCGTGCGGGTTAAAGATGGTTACAAACAGCAGTAGCAGCAACGCCGCATAAATTACGTAAGCATAGGTTTCGTAAAAGCGGTCGTCGAGCATAATAAGTATGAAACCCAGCACGATGCTGGTGCCTATCCAGATAATCTGCATACCCGAGCGGGTAGACAAACTAAAGATGTCGGTATCGCCATACGTATAGCTTGCACCGCACACACTTATCCATCCAAAGATAAGCAGTGCGATGTAAATGCCAATGGTCCACCAGTCGAGTGAACGCCATATGCTTGGATGTTTATCTGTTGCTTGCTCCATAACCAATTCTACGTTTCTGCAATTCGGCAGCCTCGCGTTCCATAGATGGCGACAGCTTGCCCTTGATATATTGTTCGAACAGCACTCCGGCCATAGGTACGGCGAAGTCGGCACCGAAACCACCATTCTCAACATACACCGCAATGGCAATCTTGGGGTGGTTCATAGGCGCGAAGCCCATAAATACAGAGTGGTCCTGGCCACGGTTCTGTGCCGTACCGGTTTTACCACAAATCACTATGTCACTGTGGCCTAAGTGCTTACAGGTGCCCTTTAATACCGATGAGCGCATGCCGGCCACAACGTAATCGTAAGCCCGGCGGCTTGCCATGGTGTAGTGGCGGGTGGTGTAGGCAGTGTCAAGCGGCAGGCCCTGAACCTTCCTTACCACATGCGGACGATAGTAATAACCGCGGTTGGCAATTGTAGCACCAAGGTTAGCTATCTGCAATGGAGTTAAGTTCACCTCTCCCTGTCCAATGGCAATACTTATTACTGTAAGGGCATTCCAACTGGAGTTATATGCCTTGTCGTAGTATTGTGCGTTAGGTATCAGTCCACGCTTTTCACCCGGCAGGTCAACGCCCAGTTTGTAACCAAATCCCATGCTCACCATGTAGTTGCGCCACGTGGTCATGGCATCCTCTACAGTTTTATACTTTTTGCGATTGCCGAGCATATAGTACAGTCCCCAGCAGAAATAGCTGTTGCACGATGTACTGATGGCCTCAATCAGATTGAGTGGTGAGGCGTGTCCGTGACAGCCCACATGTAGCCCCTTGCAGTAGAATCCATGATGGCAGGGAAACATAGTGGACGGTGTGATGATGCCCTCGCTAAGATAAGTAAGTGCCTGACTCGTCTTAAAGGTACTGCCCGGCGGGTACTGACCCATGATGGCACGGTTCAGCAACGGCTTCCATACATTGAGCGACAGGGCGCGGTGCACCTTGCCACGCTGCTTGCCCACCAGGGTGCGCGGGTCGTAGGTTGGCGACGACACCATGGCAAGAATCTCTCCGGTAGACGGTTCGATGGCCACAATGGCGCCTATTTTGCCCTGAAGCATCCGCTCGCCCAAGGCCTGGAGCTTGATGTCGATGCCCAGTGTAAGGTCGCGGCCCGGTATAGGCTTCTGGTCGTACTTGCCGTTCTGGTAGCGTCCCTGGATTCTTCCGTGGGCATCACGAAGCAGAATCTGCACGCCTTTTACGCCACGAAGCTCTTTCTCGTATGATTTCTCCACACCGAGCTTTCCGATGTAGTCGCCCGGCTGGTAATAGGGATCTTCCTCAATATCACTTTCCGACACTTCGCCCACATCGCCCAGAACGTGAGCCGCATAAGGATACTCATACTGGCGGATGCTTCGTTTTTGCAGGTAGAAGCCCGGGAAGCGGAACATCTTCTCACGGAAGGCACTCAAGTCCTTGTCGGACAGCTGCGTCATGAACGTCTGTTCGGTAAAACGACTGTAGCCCGGGTTCTTATCGGGGTCCTTGATGTCGTTCATTCGCTTAATGAAGTACTCCTTGGTAATGCCGAGCGACTGGCAGAAGTCAGCCGTGTCGAGCCTGCCGCTCTCCTCGTTCATCACCACCATGATGTCGTAGGCAGGCTGGTTGAACACCAGCAACTTGCCATGCCTGTCGGAAATGGCACCACGCGAGGGGAACTCCACTTTCTTAAGAAAAGCGTTGCTGTCGGCATTCTTTTTATAGTCATCACTTAAAAGTTGCAGTGTAAACAGCCTTATGATGTACACTGTTACAATGGTAATGGCTATACCGGCAATAATGTAGCTGCGTCGTTCAAGATTAAAGTCTTTCATTTATGCCACCTTACGTTTTCTACAACCAAAATAAGAATCTCGGTAAGGATACTGCTGCCAACGATACATTTTATCCATTGCAGCCAGTTAAAGAAATTGAACGTCTCCATAGTGTAGAACACAATGTTGTAGAGCAACACCAGGAGAATAGAATAGTAAATGAATTTGCTCACGCCTAGCGACCTGAACGATGGTTCCAGGTCGTCGGCGCTGTCACGCGTCATAAACAGCGACAGCACCTTAGGCTGAATAGCACTGAGTAAGGTGAGCGAGAAAGATGCTACACCTGGAGTGTTAGAGAATATGTCGATGACGAGGCCCAGAAAGAAGCCCCACAGCAGAAGTCCCCACCGGGCATAATTGCGTGGGTAAAGAAGTACAAGATAAACGTAGAACAAGGGCATAGCACATCCGAAAAGGTGGATATGGTTCAGCACGAGTGCCTGAACCAGTACAAGCACCAAACAAACTACAATGCCCCTGAATAGTGATAGCTTCATAATAGCACGCTTAATTTTCCTTCTCTTTTATTGAATCTTCTGCCGCATGCATCAGGTTGATGCGCTCCTCCATGGGTGCGTTGTCGATAACACATACGTCACGCAGGCGGCCAAAGTCGGTCGACAGTTGCACCTGCAAACGGTACGACAATCCGTCGGCTGAGTTGTATACATGCAGAATCTTGCCCACGAGCACACCCCTGGGGAATACCGACGAATAGCCGCTCGTCACCACTTTGTCGTAAAGTTTAAAGTGTGCATGGCGCGGCACATCGTCTACATAGGCAAGCTGTGGTGAACCACCTTGCCAGTGCAGGTAGCCAAAATAGCCACGGCCCTGAATGGAGCAGCTAATGTTCGACTGGCTGTTGAGCACAGGAATAACCACAGAGTAGTGCTTTGATACCAGGTAGACGATACCCACCACACCGGTGCCGCATGCCACACCCATATCCTTCTTCACCCCATCGGCCGAGCCTTTGTCGATGGTAATAAGGTTGTCGCTGCGGTCGAGCGAGTTGCTAACCACCTTGGCAGATATCAGATGATACTGTTTGAGCAGTTGCAGCTGGTCTTTCTTAAGTGAAGAGCTGTCTTTGGTTATATCGGTAACCTTATCCGAGAGCGATCTTACCTGCTGCTCAAGGTACAGGTTACGCTGTGTAAGCTCCTGGTTTACCTTGGTAAGCGAGAAGAACGTCTCTATATCAGAGTTCCACTCATAAATTTTACCGCTCACGGCGTTGGCCGACGAGAACCATACACTACCCTGGTAGCTGTTGAACTGGAAGATGAGCACAAGGCTGATCACTTCCAGCAGAACAAACAGCAGCCAATGGTTGTATTTTGCCAGGAATTCTATTAAATTCCTCATTCTTTTATCTCATCAGGAACGAGAACCGGTCTACGTTCTTCAATGCAATGCCGGCACCCTTTGCCACGCTGTGCAAGGGGTCTTCAGCAATATGGAATGGAATATTGATTTTATCCTCGAGTCTGCGGTCGAGTCCGCGCAGCAAGGCGCCGCCACCCGTAAGATAGATGCCATTCTTAACGATGTCGGCATAGAGCTCAGGCGGTGTGTTCTCGAGTGCGGAAAGCACGGCGTTCTCGATTTTTGCAATGGTCTTGTCAAGACAATGGGCAATTTCCTGATAGCACACAGGCACCTCCATAGGTAATGCGGTGATGCGGTTCGGGCCATTCACGATGAACTCCTCAGGAGCCTCGTCGCCAAGGTCGGTCAGTGCCGAGCCCACGTGTATCTTGATACGCTCAGCCATACGCTCGCTCACCTTTACATTGTGCTGGCGGCTCATGTATTCCTGAATGTCGGCTGTAAGGTCATCACCGGCAATACGTATTGAGTTGTTGCTTACGATACCACCCAGTGAGATAACGGCAATCTCGGTGCTACCGCCGCCTATGTCAACAATCATGTTGCCCTCAGGAGCCTCTACGTCGATGCCGATACCGATAGCGGCAGCCATAGGCTCGAAGATAAGGTAAACGTCACGTCCGTCGGCATGTTCGGCGCTGTCGCGTACGGCACGCAGCTCCACTTCGGTAGAGCCCGATGGCACGCCGATAACCATACGCAGCGACGGCGAGAACAGGCGGCTGCCCGTGTGAACCATCTTAATGAGTCCGCGCATCATCTGCTCGCAGGCAGTAAAGTCGGCAATAACGCCGTCGTGCAGCGGGCGGATGGTCTTTATGTCTTCGTGCGTTTTTTCATACATCATTTTTGCCTTGGCACCAACAGCAATCATTTTGCCGGTGCGGCGGTCGAGTGCCACAACAGAAGGCTCGTCCACCACGATTTTGTCATCACTGATAATGATGGTGTTCGCTGTGCCAAGGTCCATGGCTATCTCTTGAATAAACGAAAAGAATCCCATATCGTTTTTTGAAATATCTTCTTTTTAAAAGTTGTTTAACGTTTTATTTAGCAAACCATTCGTGAATGGCGGTGTCGTAGTGACTGCTTACGCCGAAGGCCCGCTCGGCAAACTTCTTGCGGTCTTCAATGTCGGTTTGCGCACCTTTCTTGTTCAGCAAATCAAGCAGCATGCCATATTCAGCCTTGCTGGGCACGATAACCACATCCTTGAAGTTCTTGGCTCCGGCTCTGATGAGTGAGATGCCGCCAATATCGATCTTCTCGATAATGTCTTGCTCGGAAGCACCGCTGGCTACAGTCTGCTCAAAAGGATATAGGTCTACGATAACCAGGTCGATGGCAGGAATGTCGTACTGTTTCATTTGCTCCTGGTCGCCTTCGTTGTCGCGGCGTGCCAGAATGCCACCAAAAATTTTGGGGTGTAAGGTTTTCACCCGGCCACCGAGAATAGAAGGATAGGTTGTAACGTCTTCTACCTTCTGGCAGTTGTAGCCTAATGATTCTATAAATTTTTGGGTTCCACCTGTAGAGAGGAACTTAACTCCTTCTTGGTTAAGCTTAGCCAATAAATCCTCTAAACCGTCTTTATGGAAAACGGAGATGAGTGCAGTCTTGATTTTTCTTGTTTCAGCCATATATATGCATATTATATGTTTCGTGGTGCAAAGTTAATAAAAACCCATGAATACACGATAACAAATAATCATTTATTTTCCATTAAAAGTCTTTAATCGCTTCGCTGGTTGTAATTTATTCAGTTATCCGTGTGTCTTACGGAAAGTTGGTTTGTCTGCCCCGGGTTTAAAGTTCAGCGTTCAAAATGCTGATAATCCTTGAGCGACTTCCACGTGCCGCCCCATTTAAAGCCGTAGCGGGTAAACAATTTGTAAATCAGTGAGGTGCGTGTAATGGTGTAGCGGTTCACTTTCTTGCGGTCGGTGTAACATTTCCCGTTGGCGGGCTGTATGGTTAGCCGGCCTTTGATGTGCCTGACGCAAGGGTTGTACAGTGGGTTTATGTCAACCGCAAGTCCCAGCGCATGCTTCGAGAGGTGCTTCTGCCCCTTTATTTTGCGAAAGCAGAAGCAGCTGGAGTTGTTGTGGCTCATCGAGTTTTCGTCGCTGGCGCCATAGCGGTCGATGAGCAGCATGCGCTCAATGGGGTAGTGCGCATTGTAGAGCTGGCGGAATATTTGCAGCAAGTCGCCGGCAATGGCTTTGTTGCACACCATCTCGCCAAGTTGAATGGCGCCCTCGCCGTTGTAGTGAACTATTTGCAGATACCTCAGCTCGCTCCATTTCACGGTGCAGTCGTTAGGGAACGATTTTCCCTCCATGAGTTTTTGTATTTGTCCGGGCACGGGCATAGCCTTGAAAAAACGATCGATGCCCCATTTCCTGACGGTTTGCTGACTTATGGTTTTGCCGGCCTGCCATTGCCATGCTGGCTGTGCGGCGCTGTCGGTGTGTGTGGCGGCCCGGCTCACGCCATAGCCCGGCACCTGCAGCGCGGCTGCCAATAATGTGGTACAAACAAACATTTTAACATCAAACATACTGCAAAGTTAACAAAATAGTGGCAAAAAGAATATTTCCTCAGAAATTTATTTTAATTTTGCATTTCCTGATTTCATCATATTCTTGGTTGGATGAAGTGTCATCATTGATTATCAGTTAGTTATAAGCTTGTTTCTGCAATTGATGGTGACGCAATTACGAATTATGGAATGATATCCCTCCTTAACAGACCGGCAGACAATCAATGTCTTTGTCCTGACTCATATTGCCTTGCCATCTCCAGAAGATACGAAAAAAGAAAATCATGTACAGGCTTACGCTCCATGAGGAGCTAAAGTCTGCACGTGACTATTTTCCAAAAACTTATTCTCGATTCAGGGTGACGCATTGACGAAGTCAGGAGTAACTACTCAGCACCCCCCAGTATGATGCGTGTACCTACCGCGTTAATTTTTCACAAACTTGATTTCCGTTTAATTCCAAACCAATGTTAATGCGTCTTAGAAATGGCATCCTTGGGCATGTGC
>Ga0256406_1001765_pt1 | contig 33413 bp, 35 predicted proteins | sample RumenRJG_03DNA_FD_185986 | JGI IMG/M metagenome (GOLD analysis project Ga0256406, IMG submission 185986) | Bovine rumen microbial communities from Lethbridge, Alberta, Canada - RJG_03 | ecosystem: Host-associated > Mammals > Digestive system > Stomach > Rumen | place: Canada: Alberta | collected...
ATGTCCGGGTCGTCGGAAGAAGGCCGCAGCCACGGCTTTGCGGCGTTATAACAGGGTATGATAATACTCACTTTAGGGACATGGCTTTCCGCGGCGCTATTGCTCCCCGAAACAACATCGTGCTCCGCTGTGCCATGACTCCCCGGAGCAGCATTGTGCTCCGCTGTGCCGACAGCTGCTGCACTGCCGCGAACAATGTGCAGATCTGCCAACGCTGACTTCCGCGCGGCTTTCCGGGCGCCTTTGTCCGGCACATGGATAATCCCCAGATCCAGCAGGACAGGATACAGATAGGAGGCGCCGAAAACCTTCAAAGCCTTCGGCCCTTTGACCGAATAGTTCAATAATTCCGCATTGTCCAGGGCAAGGCAGACCGTCGAATAAGTAATAGACTTTTCCTTGCGGCTGATTTTCATTTCATGCCCGATGACCGAATAGGTAAATTCCAGTCCGCGGGTGGTTGTAAAGGTGTGGCCGGCGTTGTTTTCCAGCTGCTGCCATACGGCATCATAGTCAATCATGGTTCTGCCCCCTGTTGATTCTGTCCCATGCCCTGCGGTCACTGCTTGAATCGCAGCAGTTCCCATCTGGCTTGAATGCCAAGCTTCCTATATATATGCTGCAGATGTTTCTTGAGTGTGCCGGAGGAAATCGAAAGTTCCTGCGTGATCTGCTCGTCCGACTCGCCGGCAAGCAGGTGCCCGAGGATCTCACTCTCCCGCTCCGTCAGCGTTTCCTGCAGAAGCGGTGCATTAGCGGTGATTGCGACTTCCGGAGGGTCCGCGTCCGGCCGCTGCATGGCAGCCGGACGCGCGGCTGTCATCGTTGCGGCATGCGCCGATTCATCCCGCGCTGCCGCCGCACCGCCGCGAGGCCACATCGCTGCGCCGCCGACGCCTGCGATACCGCGCGCCTGCAGGGCCTCCGCCTGCATAAACCGGATCAGATGGCTGGACAGCACCTGCACCGCAAAGACATCCTCATCCGTGAACGCGCCCTCTTCGAGCGTGCGGTAAAAGGTGAATACTCCAAGAAATGTATTGCCCGCGAACAGGTTCGCCTGCAGTGTGTCATACACTTGAAACGGCTCATAGCAAGCCTTGTAAATCGGCGTGCTCAGGCGCTTTTCGTCGCTTAAAAGACTGCTTTCGCGCAGGATGCCCGGGCGCCCGGCTTCCGATCCCCAGAGAAGATGATCTTCTCCCGAAAGCCGGATATAATTCTCCTCCGCGGGAAGAAATAACGCCGGATCGCAGACGGGGCGGCAGAACGAAGGCCGTCCGTCCGGTTTTGGCTCCCCCGCGTGAAGTATACTCGCAAAAGAGCAGGACAGAAAACGGCGGGTCATGGAAAGTACCTGCTGCTGCCTCTTCAGGAAGTCCGATGTGTCATACAGATGATATAAAATCTCGCTGATTGCCATGACTTCGTAGTTTTCCATAGCTGCCTCCCATATCATTAATATACTCTTACGGGAGTATAAAAGCAAACCGCCATTCCACTTAAATCGTATAATTGTATACAAAAATACGATCTATAGTCCATTGTACGGCCGGGTCGACGCCGCTATAATAAAGACAATTCTTACAGAAGTAAGAACCGGCAAAAGTGTATACTAAGGATGCAAAGGCGCATGTAGTGACTGAATAGGTCAGTGCATGCGCCTTTGTTTTCACAACAAGGGAGGTAACATCATGGCGGACAAACAGCAGGTTATCAGAGATCTGGATGAGATCATCGGACTGATCGGCAAAGATACCAGTGAAATCACGAAGGAAGAGAAGAAAAAGATGGTCAGCGATACGCTCGACTATTTCGACAACTATGTTTCTCCGGGCTGGCTCAAATACCGCAAATCGGTGTCGTCGGATTCCGAGAACGGTGCTGTTTTGGAGTGGTATGATGAGGGCGCTTACGTTTACGGACTGAACGATGAAAAATTCATCGACTGTCTGGGCGGCTTCGGCATCTACACCTGCGGCCACAGAAATCCCGAAATCATGGAAGTTGTGCGCGAGCAGCTGAAGCATCAGGCGCTGCACTCGCAGGAGCTGCTGGACCCGCTACGCGGATATCTTGCAAAAGCCATGGCTGACATCACCCCCGGCGATCTGCAGCAGTGCTTCTTCACAAACGGCGGGGCGGAAGCGGTAGAGATGGCCTTGAAGCTCGCACGTATCGCGACCGGCGGCCGCTGGTTCATCTCGACGGTCGGCGCTTTCCACGGCAAGAGCATGGGTGCAATCTCGGTCGGCGGCAAAAACACCTACCGTGTTCCTTACACCCCGATGGTACAGCAGGTACAGCATGTGCAGTACGGCGTCGCGGAAGACATCCGCAAGGCGATTCATAACCTGCAGGCTGTCGGCGAACCGGTCGCTGCCGTCATCCTCGAACCGATTCAGGGTGAAGCCGGTGTTATCATCCCGCCGGACGGATATCTTAAGGAAGTCCGCAAGATCTGCGACGAAACCGGTGTCGCTCTGATCTTCGATGAAATCCAGACCGGCATGGGCCGCACGGGAACCATGTGGAGATGCGAATACGAAGGCGTCACGCCGGATATCATGACCTTCGGCAAAGCATTCGGCGGCGGCATTCTCCCGATCACAGGCCTGATCTGCCGTCCGAAGATGTGGGTACAGCAGCTGATTGACAACCCGTGGCTTCTGGGCTCTCCTACTTTCGGCGGCAACCCGCTCTGCTGCGCGGCTGCTCTTGCGACGATCCGCTACATGCTGAAGAACGACATCCCGGGCGTCTGCAAACGGAAGGGTGAAATTCTCAAGGCAGGCCTGCAGTCTCTCGCTGAAAAGTATCCGGACATCATCCAGGAAGTCCGCGGTACAGGTCTGATGCTCGCGGTCGAGTTCCACTCCACCGGGCTTGGTTATGAAACATCGAAGGGGCTGTTCGCAAGGCGTGTTTTGACAGCCGGAACGCTCGTCAATGCAAAAACCATCCGCTTCGAGCCCACCGCCGTCATTTCCGAGCAGGATATGAAGGATGTCATTTCCCGCATGGACGAAGCTCTTGCGGACACACGTAAGCTGGTTGCTTCCGGCAAATAATCTTTCGGAACAGCACCACTGTCCAACAGTTATATGTAGGTTTTACAGATACAATGGGGTATACTCTTGCGGAGGGAGTATGCCCCGTTTGTTTTGCGCAGGTGTCTGTCTCTTTACAGGCAAAACATTCCACAGGTGCCTGCCTCTTTACAGGCAAATCCCGCGCAAAACGCCGGAAAGGAACCGCTATGAATCTTGGACTTGCAGCCATCATCATCACATTGTGTATCATTATCGGCGCTGTCTGGACGAAGCGCTGTCTGGAATTCATGATTGCCGGCTCGATTGCCGCTGCCATCTTTGTTTACCACGGCGGGTTTCTTGCCGGGTGGGGACAGTCCCTGCAAGATATGCTCTCGGAAAACGTCTGGGTCATGCTGGTCTGCCTGCTTTTCGGCGGACTGATCGGACTTCTGACCGATTCGAGAGGAAGCTTCGGCTTTTCCCGATACATCTCTAAAATCTGCAACACCCAGCGCAAAACACTGCTCACCACCTTCCTCATGGGCATCCTGATTTTCGTCGACGATTATCTGAATGTTCTTTCGATCGGCGCCTGCATGAAGAAAATCAGTGACCGCCAGAAGCTGCCGCGTGAGACGCTGGCCTACCTGCTCGATTCCACCGGTGCGCCGGTCTGTGTGCTGCTGCCTTTCTCTACCTGGGCTGCATTTTACTCGAGTCTCTTCTATCAGCAGGACAGCGTCCGTTCGCTCGGTGTGAAAAGCGCGATGCAGGCTTATAAGATGGCGATACCGTATTTGTTTTACCCGATCATCACGCTGATTATCGTCTTCCTGTTCTGCATGGGATGGATGCCGAAGCTCGGACCGATGAAAAAAGCCTACCAGCGCGTCGAAAAGACCGGTCAGGTCTACTCCGAGCGCAGCCGTAAATATAACCACGAGGCTTTTGAGGAGGATGAAGCCGAAGGCAACATCTGGAATTTTCTGATTCCGATGGGCACGCTCGTTGTGTACGCAGTCATCACAAACGACATTCTTTCGGCCGTGATTCTCGCGCTGATCCTGTGCTTCTTCCTTTATGTTCCGAGAAAGATTCTGACGCTGGATCAGTTCCTGGCCAGCGTGATGCGCGGCTTTGCCGACATGCTGCCGACGCTGACGCTGCTTCTTGTCACGTTTGTTCTGAAGGATCTGTCCGCCAGAATGGGCATGACCGACTACATCATCAAAATCGCGGAGCCGTATCTGTTTGCGGAAGTCTTCCCTGCCGCAGTGTTCATCCTCGGCGCGGTGCTTGCTTTTACAACCGGCTCCGACTGGGGGATGAGTTCGATCATTACGCCGATTGTATTTCCGCTCGGCGCTGCTCTTGGCGCGAATCCGGTGCTGATTATGGCTGCCGTGATCTCGGGCGGCACGTTCGGAAGCCATGCCTGCTTCTACGCGGACGCAACGCTTCTCGCGTCCCAGTCTGCCGGCATTGAAAACATGGAGCACGCTCTCACGCAGCTCCCGTACGTTATTATTTCGGCGGCGCTGTCAGTTTTGTGCTTCACGCTCTGCGGATTTGTTCTGCACTGAGTGGTGCGGCCAATGATCTGCACTGAGCGAGGCGGTCCGGCGCCGAGCGGCTTGATCATTTATTCTGCGCCGAGCGGCGAGATCGTGTAAAATAAAGGTATAAAAGCGGGCACAGTCCGGAGGTTACCAGAATGGGACATTACGTTGTGACAATCCAGCGGCAGTTCGGCAGTATGGGGAGGCCGATTGCCCGGAAAATGAGTGAGATTCTCGGAATTGATTTCTATGACAGGGATATCGTGGAAGCCGCGGCGAAGCAGCTCGACCTTCCGGTCTCCGTCGTAAAAAAGGAAGAGGAGCGCGCGCATACGCAGTATCCGAATCCGTTTTCGCGGATGTGTTTTCCTTTGGATGACGGCACAAGCGCTACGCAGGACGACATCTTTGAGGCTCAGAAAAAGGTGATCCGGCAGATCGCCGAAAAGGAAACCTGCATCATCGTAGGACGGTGCGCGGACTTCGTTCTCAGCGACATGCCGGAGAGCTGCCATATCTTCATTTATGCCCCGTATAAGACAAGGGTCTATAATTCTGTCCATTCGCTGAATCTGAAGGAAAAGGAAGCAAGGCATATGATTCATGAGGTCGACAAGGCACGCCGCTCCTACCATATGCACTATGCCGGATACATTCCTTCCGATCCCCGGTTCAAGCATCTTCTGATTGACAGTTCGTTTCTTGGCGTGGACGGCACGGCGGAGTATCTGGCGGAGCTGGTGAGGCGGAAGTTCGGGTGAGAGGGAGTCTCTGCACGAGTCATCCCGCTTAATTGCCTTTGGAATTGAAATATTGAAAGACATTGTCTGTAATAATCTGTCTTGTCATATGATCATCCTCCTGCTTCCGGGCATTTATGCAATATGCCGCCAAAGGCTCATTCTGCATTGAAATTTCAAGACATTTCTATCGCACGGCGCTATATTGCCTAGATTCGGCCCGAATCTAGGCAATAGGCTCCGTGCCTTTCAAAACGTCTTGAATTCTCTATGCAAATTCGGGTTCTCCGGCGATATTGCATTAAAGGAGTCGCTGCGATGAGAAGAATCCAAGTAAGTGTGCGGCGGTGAAGAGGAATCAAGTTAAGTACAAGCTTGCTCTTTCCATCTATTCAGAGAAATGCGTTCTTTTTCCATCCGCACGGAGAAATACGATGATAGAGTATGTAATGTATCCATTGTATTTTCTCCATCTTGCCATCTGCGTAGCATATTTCAACTACAGATGGAAGCATCTCTCCCTCTGGAATGAAATTTCAAAATACAGCAGGACTTCCTCTGAATGTCAGAATCAAGGAAGCCTAAAAAAATTCCTTCCGGATGGAAATATCTCTACCCGGAAGGAATCTTTTCAGCTTCGCCACGTAAAAGTTGTGTCGAACTGTCATTCTATAAATGTAAATAAGCAGGTGGATGGACAATTCTCCAGAAAATGTCTCGTTCCGGGCAGCGAAGGTTCTCCTGCCGCCCATTAGCCGTCCATCCGAACAAGATTTCTTGTCCCCGGATGGTCACGCACCCCAGCTCTCTTTCATGCAAGTTTGCCGCCATCCTTCCAGACTAACTTTCTTCTCCCCAGGTGGTCGCATGCCCCGGCATCTGCCAACTTTCAATGCAATGCGCTGCTCCACGCTCATTCTGCATTAGATTTCCAAGACATTTCTATCGCAGAAGGCTTCGTCTGTATACCTGCGGAAAGTAGAGCGATAGTTTACCCACGCGAAGCAAGCGCGTCACGGATTGCACCTTTTACACGGCGCATACCCTTCGGAAATCAGCTCATCTCTTGACGCATTCGTATCCATCCGGTTTTTTTGTTTAATTTGCGATACGCTGGAACAGGAAGGATAATGGAACTTCTTTGTGTTTGTGTTAACTACATAAGTCAATTCTTTTCCGTCATCTGCGGATGCTGACGAAGCGGCCACTGCTGCAGCCGATGCGGCTGCGCCACCCGAAGATGCCGCGCCGCCCGAAGATGCCGCGTTGCCCGAAAACGCCGCGCTGCCCGAAGATGCCGCGTTGCCCGAAGACGCCGCGCTGCCCGAAGACACGGCGCCACCCGAAGATACTGTGCCGCCCGATGACGCCGAGTCCCCCGCGCCGGTATTCCCGTATTCATCGTACAGAACCGTCGAAGCATAGTTCTCTATCGCCAGCGCGCGATCCGCCTGACTGTCTCCCTCGGTAACCGCGCCTGTCGCGTAATCAATAACAACGCCCGGCTGCACGTTATAAACGAACGCGTTGAACTTGATGCCCTTGCCGTGGTCCTCAATACTCTGCGCTTCGAGGAGAATTCCCCGTGCTTCCAGCTCATCCCCCACAAAAATAGGAGTCGCGCGATACAACACATGATTCCCTGTTTTCTGCACGTACCCCAGAACAGACAGTTCATAAGGTTCCATGCCGTCCACGTTCATGTACCGCGTTCCGGTCATCAGATTCTTCGGATTCGCGTTTTCTCCCGACAGACTATAGGCAATCTGATGGCAGCGGTTGTAGACATATTTGCCGCTGATAAAATCATACTTTTTCTGCGGCGTCTGCCAGCCGGAAGGTTTCACCATGCCGATTGCGCCGCGCTTCTCCTCTGGAAGAAGATCCGGCCCGATGCTCGCGATCGAAACACCGGTGCGCCCTTTGGAATCCAGCGGACTGAATTTTTTGTAAGATACGGCTGCGTTCGCAAGCTCTGTTTTTGTGAAATACGGGACATCCTGATTGAGACGGTAATACGGTACGCCGTCCCATGCGGGGATTTTGCTGTAGTCAAATGCTTTGCTGCTGCCTGCCGCCGCAGACACATGCGCGGCAATGGCTTCCTTCCCCGCGCCGCCTGATATCGGATGCAGCACGAGGAAGAAGGCCGCGCAGATAGCAGCGGTCAGTGTGAGAAATTTTCTGATTTTCATAATGGGTATCTTCTGAGAAAGGTCAGTTTTGGCGTCAAAACTGCACAAATCCTTGTACAATTCAGCCGCGCATTGGATACAAAAAATCCGGCACAGAACACCTCTGCTCCATGCCGGACAACGTACACGCGTAATATGATCCGTTAAGCGTCCAGCTCTTTCCGGAATTTTTCAATCAGCACCTGCAGTTCCTCCTGCGAAGGCTCGACCTTGTGAGGATTCATCGCAAAGACATCTCCCCACTCAACCTGATCCTTATACTTGGGAACCACATGCACATGAAGATGATGCATTGTGTCACCGTAAGCGCCGAAATTGATTTTGTCCGGATGAAACAGCTTATGAACACAGACAGCAACTTTGTTGATATCCTCGATATACTGTGCACGCTCTTCCTGTGTCAGGCTGGTGATATCATCCACATGACGCTTGCAGGCAACAATGACACGCCCCGGATGACTCTGCTCCTTGAACAGAATAACTTTTGACATGGGCAGTTCACAGATCTTCACACCAAATGCCGCGAGCAGATCTCCTTCCGCGCAATAAGAACAATCCTTGTGTTCCGTTTCCATCTTTTATCCTCCATATTCAATCATCCGGCAGAGCATTTCCTCCGCCTGCCGGAAAAAGTCTGTACACATAACAGTTTATCATAGTTGGCCGGTCCGGTTAAGCGTTTACACCTCTTTCTTCGAGCCATGTCTTCAACACAACCGCATTACAATGCTCCGCATCCTTCGCCCCGTACAGCAAGGTCACCGTTCCATCATAATGTGCCAGCTTCTTGGAAAATTCGGCCGCTGCCGGGTTGTCATCAAGCTCTTCCCGATATCGCTGACTGAATTGTTCAAACAGTGCCGGGTCATGCCCGTACCATTTTCGCAGCTCCGCTGACGGCGCCAGCTCTTTTTCCCATGCATCAAGCGCGGCCTTCTCCTTGGTCAGACCGCGTGCCCACAGCCGGTCGACGAAGATGCGTTTTCCGTCTTCCGGGGATGGTGTGTCGTATATCCGTTTTAATTGTAGAATCATGGTGTGCCTCCGGACGTTTTCTCACAAAATTACAAAAACTGCCGCTCCGTCAGACAGAGCGACAGTCTTAGTATAATACATTGGTTTTTCAGAATCACCTGCTCAGATCTTTTCGAAGAGGTTGTATCTCTTTTTCCATAAGATCTCTGAGCGCTTTTTGAAAATGCCACATATCGTTTCCCAAAATAATCATGTTATAACCGTTATGAATGGCATTTTCAAGATTTTCCCTGGTCGGAGGAATCACAGGCCCCATCACACCGATTGATTTTTCCCGGCATTTAGATACCAGCAGGTCATGAGAAAAACTATTATCTGGGACTTTCTCACGCAGCCGCATCCGAATTATTCCAGATTTATTCGATTGGATATGCTTGGGGGCAGAAACCTTGACGATGTTCTGACGGAACACGAAAGGCTTATGCAGGCTGTTGACAGCAGAAACGCAGAAAGCATCGACAGAATTATCTCAGAACACCTCAACGGCGGTATACGGCGTCTCGGTCCCACACTATATTCCGGAGAATACAAAGACTATATCCGGGGCAGTAGTACGTAGGCAGGCCGCGCGGCACGTTCTCACTTAAGCAGATTAAATATCCCCTGCCATGCCACACCGACAAGCGCGATCGCTAATACCAGATACAGGAACACCAGACAGCCTCCGATCAGCGCAATCAGCGACACAATAAATCCCGCAGTCCGGATTCCCTCAGTATTTCCGCCTTTCTTTGCGTTGCCTGCCAGAATCAGCCCGACAATTCCAAGAACAATCGACAGCAATGATCCGTATCCGGAGAACCAGCAGACAATGCCGATAATTCCGCAGACCAAACTGCCGACGGAAAGTCCGTGTCCCTGAGTGGCTTCGTTATTTACAACGGCCGTTTGTGCGGTTGGTGCTGTGTTTGTTTTGACCGGTGCGCCGCACTGCGGACAAAAAGCAGAACCTTCCGGTACCTGTGCTCCACAATTTGAACAAAAAGCCATAATCATTTCCTCCCTCATAAAATTCAGTATGTGTTTTTCTTTGAAGTAGCCGTCGCGCTCTCAAGAATATAATCTAAATCGGTCAATGCTTTCTGCTCGCTTTCGCCATCCGTCACATCATACTCACAGAGCAGAATCAACTCGGAATTATCCGAATTCAGAATACATGCAACGCGGTAGCTGCCTTCCACGGAATTTCCCCGAAAATCTTTGCTGGCTCCGGTAACTTTATACAAATATGTGTCGTAACCGGCTGCCGTCATTTTTTTCGTACCCAATGCCTTTCCACCTGTTTGATCATGGATATATTCGATCACCTGATCCATCAGATAATCCGCTCCAACAAGTTCCAGGAGGGAGGTCGCATCAGGGATCGCGACCATTTCCAGCATTGCACTACCTTTCGATCTATTCGTGTAGAAAACAAGACCGTCAGCAGAACTAGAATTCCCGGCCAGCTTCCATTCCCCCGGAATACGAAACTCTATCCCTTCATACACTATTTCCCGGTCCTTTGGAGGTTCGGAACTAATCGCCGCCGCAATAAGGAGCAAAACAATCCCCGCCACAACGACAATCCCCCCGATCAGTAGCGGCTTCCGCTTTTTCTTTTTGCCCGGAGAAGTACCCGGCTGCATCCCCGTTTCTCCTGCGTGAACCGGCGCGCCGCACTTCGGACAGAACTTCGCATCTTCCGGGATTTCCGATCCGCATTTCGTACAATATGCCATACCTTCCCTCCTCTTTGACTCTGCCATCTAACAATAATTCCGTTCCCCGCGGAACGGTCAACCGCAAAAACCTCCCTCCCGGAACGGTCAACCGCCAGAACATCTCCCCGCAGATCTTTAACGATCCCGGTTCACATCTCCGGCGATACACGCTCTTTACAATTCATGCCTTCCCGAATCACACCCCTTCCGATTCGTACTCTTCTCTTATGAGCACTTGCAGTTTTTGAATTTTCTCCTCCGCATCGGTTTTCTCGGATCGCATTCTTTGTAAAGCTGTATGCAGTATCTGCAGCCTGTCTGCATCCTGAACATCGAGCATTTCCCTGATCTCGGAAATTCGAAGGCCTGCTTCGCGGTACAGCAGGATCTTCTTGAGGCGCAGAAACTTTGTGCTGTCATACTCTTTAAAATTCTGCGTTCCTTCGCGCCTTGTCGGTTTCAATAGACCGATTCGGTCATAATAAAAGAGTGTCTTTCTTGTGGTTTTCGTAAGTCTGCACAGATCTCCAACCGAGTACAGCTTTTCCTGTTCATTTGCTGTCAAATTTGTGCTTCCTGTCTCTGCCATCTATTTTTCCTCGCCGGTTCTTTCTCCTGATACCAGCTTCAGCATATCGGCAGAGTACTCTGATTTAAATGCCCAAAATTTTTCCAAAAAAAAATCCCGGAGGTTTGATCCTCCGAGACTATTTCATTTTTCGTCCGTGTTTTGCCGTACAAAGACATATTGAAGAAAATTTCTTAATCTTTTACATCCTGCCACAGTCTTCCTGCAAGCCCTGGTTCAGCTCCTGCCGTCTCCGCTCCGTCGCGTCCTCAAATTTGTGTGGGTCTGCCGGGCGGGTTTTGTTTTGCCTGTCTTCATCATTGTCATAGATCTCGCTGTATGCCAGCTTGTTGGCAAATCCGCAGTTTTGACATTTCCATTCCGGCGAATGATCGTCAAAGCCCTCCTGCTCATTCAGATGCGCCCCGCAGGCATCGCAGTACCATTCAACGTCGGGAAAACGGTTCTTTAAATCTTCCTCATCCCCTGCAAATGTTTCGTAATATTCCTCCGGATGAAACAGATAATTGAGTTTGTCCGTCAGGCTGCCTGTTTCACTGAGCTGCCGCCGGATCGCAATAAAGGAGCTGTCATACAGCCGCAGCACACGGCCGGTTTCATTCCTAAGAAGACTTCCTGTCAGCAGCCACAAATACGCGTTACACAAGCCGCTGCGTTTCGCCAGATTCAGCTGATAGGCCGCATTGTAGATCGTTCCGTCAAAGGTTTCGTCGTCCATGGCAAAGGCCTCGGTTTTTTTCTCATAATCTCCGGCGGCCTCCCTCTCGTCCGCAAGCTCCCATACCAGTTCCAGGAGCCTCTCAAACAGTTTGAGCTCCTGATCGCCGGAAAGACTTTCAATCTGCCGCAATACATTTTCTTTAAGGCGCGGCGTAAGCGTCATATCTTTGACAAAACATTCCGCAACATGTTTTTGCACCAGCTCCGCGCTTTTGCGTTCCTTTTCCTGATTCGCGCCGGCGGTGCCGATCAGCCTTCCGGCGATCTGCGTAACTCTGGGGCTGCCGCCGGCATAGAGACTGCCATGATATCTGACCGCATGGATCATATATTCCCGGTCGGCATATTCTGCCGGTTCCTTCGTCTCGCCGTCCGAAGGATCGGCAGCAATGATGAGCCCCGGGAACCATGTATCTATAAGGTCAAGCTGTTTTGGCGGTTTTTCGCCACGGATTTCATAAAAGACTGCTGCGATATTTCCGAATCTGAATTTCATTTACTTTCTATACGTTCTCCCCTTCAAATTGCGGTACGTTCTCCCTCTTTCCTCTTCAAAACGCGGTACGTTCTCTCCAGCAAAACAAAATTCATCACCGCAAACACCAGCAGATAATACGGCATGATCACGATGCCAAAGCTCTGCTGCAGATGCCCGAACACCATCGGCATAAGCGTGCTCCCCAAATATGCGGAAGCCATCTGCAGGCCAATCACCGACGCGCTGTAGCGCTCCCCGAAGTTCGCCGGCGCCATATGCTGAATTGCGGGATACACCGGCCCCATCCCCGTTCCGATAATGACGAAGCCAATTGCCGCAGGAATATAATTCTCAATCGGAAGCATCACCATGACAATTCCCACCAATTCAACTGAAATTCCGATCCGGATCAGCAGCCTGTCGCCCAGACGGTTCGACACAATGCCCGAAAGGAGTCTTCCGAACATTAAGCCGCCGAAAATCAGAGAACCAAAGGAGGCGATCATGCCGTTGGTCAGGCCTGTTTTGGCGCCGGCAAAGTAGCTCGACGTCCACAAAAAGCACGTAGCCTCCCCGGAGCAATACGCGAAGAACGCGATCAGAGTCGGGATCACGCCGGGCACTTTGACGGATTCCCGGATGCCGGCACCCGCTTCGGCGCCTTCTCCGGCCGCACTACCGTGATTCTTCCAAAGCGGCAGCGAAAGAACACATACAATCAGAATTCCCAGCTGAATAAAGGCCGTCCAGCGGTAGCCCTGCTCCCAGTCCGCGTACCGCAGGGCCAGTGCCATGATATTCGGGCTGATCACCGCACCCACTCCGTAGAAGCAATGCAGGAAATTCATGACCGCCGAAGAATAGTGGCTCGCGACATAATGGTTGACCGATGCGTCGATCGCGCCGGCCCCAAGGCCGTAAGGCACAACGAACAAAAACAGCATCCAATACGATGTTGAAAACGAAAACCCGATCAGACCGATCACGGTAAGCAGGATGGACACGATGACAATCCACTGTGTGCGGAACCGCCGGATCATCCGGGGGCTTACGAGCGCGGACAAAATCGTCATAAAGGAGATGGACATCGAAACATATCCTGCATAGGAAGACGGCACGGCAAAAGCCTTCTGCATGGTAGGCCAGCCGGAGCCGAGCAGGGAGTCCGGGAGTCCGAGACTGATAAAAATCAGGAAAATTACGGAAAGCAGCATAGATTTGAGTTCCTCCCATTCAGCAAAATAAGCTCTGTCACAATTCGAGCCTCATATATATGACTTCCTGATAACCGCTCAGGCGCGATTTAAACCCTTTGGGGTTTCTCCCGAATTCCACAAAGCCGGCCTTTTTATACAGCTCGATTGCCCTGCGGTTCTCCGCGACTACCTCGAGCTCCATCTGTTCATATCCGGCGTCCTTCGCGCACGCAATGCAGGCCTCCAGCAGCGCGCGGCCGATGCCGAGCCCCCAGTATGCCTTGTCAACGCTGATCCCGAACTCGGCTCTGTGCCGGATTTTGTATCTGCTGCCAACCGGGTTGATTCCTGCAGTTCCGGAAACATCACCATTTACTACCGCAAGAATTTCGGCTTCGCCCGGGCTGTCTGTTTTGTCTTTTAAAAACTGCGCTTCCTGTTCAGCTGTTTTATCCGATTCATCCGGATAGGAAAGGAGGTAGTCCGTCTGTCTATGCGCCAAAACAAAATTGTCCAGAGCAGCCTTCCCATCCTGTTCGGTTCCGTTGCGCAGGGTGCAGGGGCGGCCGTCTTTCAGAGTGATGCGTTTACTGTATCTCATGTTAATTCCTCCGTATCTGCGCCGGACGAGCTTCGCTCCGCCCGTACGAAAACATATTCCATCTCCGACGACCTGCCCTCATCAAATTGATAACCGCTCCAGTCAAAATTCTTGATCTGCTCCGGTTTCTCCGCCTGAATCCCTGCCATAAAGCGCACCATCTCGCCTCTGGCCATCTTGGCATATACGCCCTTCTGAACGACCTTTCCGTTCACGAGTTCACCGAAAATGCAAGTGATACAGCGGTCGTCCATCGGTTTTAAAACGCCATAGAATCCCGAAAGTATACGCAAATGCTCCTGCACATACGTTACCTGACCATCCTCAAAAACGGCCGGAGCCATATACGTATACTGAATGCCGTCGTATGCCAGCAGTGCCGGGGTTAAACTGCTCTTTAAATCCATGCCGGCAAAACGTGCCGCGTTTTGTTTTGCAATTTTATCGTTGCACACCCAGAGCTTTTTCTGCTCATCAAAAGAAAGACCGCTGATCCAGTCTTTGAGGATAGCAGTCTTTTCAAGAAAAACCGGCGTCTCTGTGCAGGCAAAGGTGTCGGTGTCGGTCCGCATTTGTTTTGCGGGAGAAATGATAATCCGCATGGGTAATTCCTTTATCCAAGTTCCGAAAGCATCTGCGCCGGATTCTCCGCCGCCTTCACCTTACCAAACGCCTTCTCGATGATGCCGTTTTCGTCAATCAGATAGGTTGTCCGGACCACGCCCATGGATACCTTCCCGTAGTTTTTCTTTTCCTTCCAGACATCATATGCCTGAATAACTTCTTTCTCCGGGTCGGAAAGCAGCGTGAACGCCGGGGCTTGGGTTCCGATTGTAAGCATAGGTGTTTTTCCTTTCATTCGACTGAATCAGTCAACTTTCTCCGCATGAGGTCCATGCCCCACCCACTGATTCCTGCTGTCCCAGAGTTTGTCATAAGACATACCCGTCACTCTTTCGCAGACACGAATCTCCTCGGGCGTCGCGCTGGAGCTGTCCTCGCCCCGGCGTCTGCTGATCTCCTTCTTCACGATATTGAATTCCTTCTCCATGATCGGGAAGCGATAACCGAAAATAAAGAGGAACACACAGAGAATGACCGGCATGAAAATAAAGATCATCGAGATTCCTCTTTGTGTAAAAGCCGACTGTCTTGCTCCCTCATTTGCCAGCTTCTCACTGTATCCGGCCGCGGTAAGCAGAATGCCGATGAGCCATGCGGAAAGGCCGGAAGATATTTTTCTGGCAAACGTGGACATGCCGGAGACAACACCCGGCCGGTGAATCGAAGTGATCAGTTCGTCAACGTCGGGCATATCCGCCATGATCGAGAAAATGCTCGTCAAAGTGGCCGCGTTGCCGATACCAATCCCGACAGCAAGTGCGAGAATCGGATAGATGCTGGCTCCTTCATGCGAAAACGGCAGAAGCAGCAGCGTGCTGACAATACGAATCGGAGCGCCGATGAGAATGGTTGTACGCTTGGATGTTCTGGCCATTACAGGACCCCAGATCAGCATACCGATCAGCTGCGCCAGAACAAGCGCCGCCATCAGATACGTAAAATAATGATTCTGGTAACCGTTGATCACGTCGTCAACGTAGTAAACCGCCATACCGGACACAAAGTCCATGCCGCACTGCCCTGTCAGATAAATGCCGATGAACAGGCGGAAAGAACGGCTGCGGAAGGCGCTCGCTGCATGGTCAAAGCTGTGAATCACCCGGTTCTTTACCGGCGCATGATAATGCTCCCATGTGCCCGCAACCGTAATCAGGCAGGAGATGAGAAACAGAAGTCCGAAGATAATGCCGCAGCGCAGATATACGTCCGCCTTTGTTGTATCCGAGATGAGGAGTGTCGGAACCACGCCGCAAACCATGGCTCCAAGCGTGGACCAGATCATCCGGACATTGGAGAATCTGGATCTGGTGTCATAGTCGTCCACCATATCCGGAAGCAGACCATTGTACGGCACCATCAGGATAGTTGATCCCGTGGAAAACAGACAGTACATTGCCACATAAAAGATAAACATTGTGACAGGACGGTCTGTACTGAATGGAACCCAAAGTGTTATGAAAGTCAGCGCCGTCGCAAATGAGCCGATGAGCATGTAGAAACGCTTCGCTCCCATTTTCGCACTGGTCCGGTCTGTAATATTACCCATGATCGGATCGGTAACCGCATCCCAGATATGACCAATTAAAGGAACCGTCCCCGCAAGCGCTGCCGGCATTCCCATTGCCTTAATCAGAAATACCGTGAAGAATGAATTGATGATAACAAAGGCTCCCCCGCTGAAAAACTCCCCTGCTCCATACATTAGCCGGGAACCCATTCCTGTGCTGTGCCTGCCTGACTGCATGCCCGCTCCTCCTCGTTGTCTCGCCGGCATTTTTCGTATCCTTTGCCACTTATCCGGCGCTTGTCCAGCGCCGGATATTGCGGATCGTATCATAACCGGCTGAATTTGTTTTACCATTACATGTTACTATATTTGGGCGGATATGCGTTCATGAGATTAACGAGAAATTCCGGATTCGTTCGCTGTATGCCATCGTTCTCTACCATACTAATCTGCCATTAGATTGCAAGCTCTAAAATTCACACATTCCTCACACGCATCTTCCGGCTCACAAACCAGAATCCGTTCTCCTCATAATACAGATCGACTCTCTGTCCGAGTATCCGGCAGACATACCGGATTCCTGCACCTCCTGCCTTAAGGCTGGCACAGCGGTCGACGCGGAGGATCTGATCAATATCGTATTTGCGGCCGTCCTCCCAGATCAGGCGGAGCGGCTTCATCCGCCCGTCGGAGGAAAAATCCGCGATCACCTCGACATAAGCTTTATACGGACTTACGAAAAGCGCTTCCTGCGCATTTTCCGTAAGAGGCGCGCCGTCTCGCGCATCCGGACGGTCCGAACGCCCGGAATCATGATGATAGTCGTAAACGCCCACTTATCTCACCTTCCTCGTAAGAAGCAATGTCTCACACCCGCTACGGTTTCCGTGTTCCAGATACGAATGCGGATGAATCATATGGTCCTCCGCCGTCGCATTTAAGGAGGAAAGATACCGGTCCTCATGCATAATGCCCCTCTGCACCGCAGCATACCCGTACCGGCTGCGGATCAATGACACCATCCTGTCCGCCCGCATCTGCTGCTCGCGGTGCTGCTCATCTAGAAACAGAGAAAGCTGCCTCGGCTGTCCCTCCTGTTTTAAGTCACAGACACTGACCCCGATGCTCCGGATCGGTTTCTCCCACCGGTACAGCTGCTGAAAGATGGAAAACGCCGCCCCCGCGATCTCGCCGGAGATATTGGTGGGCGCCGCCAGTTTTTTCTGCTGGTGGTATCCGCAAAGATCCGTGTCACGCACATAAATGGAGACCACCTGTCCCTCAAATTGATTCTTCCGGAGCCGCTCCGATACACTCTCCGCAAGCAGATAAAGCACGAGCCGCACATCCTCATCATTGACCAGATCTCTCGGCGTTGTCGTGCTGTTGCCGACGCTCTTGACCGGCGCCTCTATGCCGAGATCATTTACCGGCGTCCGGTCCTCACCCCTTGCAAAAACAGACAGCATCAGGCCGATTTTGCCGAACCAGTTCTCAAGATAAGAAGGATCTGCATCCGCAAGCTCCCCGATCGTGCGGATGCCGTATTTCTCCAGCTTCTTGTCCGTCCTTCTCCCGACATACAGAAGATCCGACACCGGAAGCGGATAGATCAGCTTCTTGTAATTGTCCCGGTCAAAAACAGTGATGGCATCCGGCTTCTTATAATCGCTGCCGAGTTTTGCGTAGATCTTGTTCCAGGAGACGCCGATGCTGACCGTGATGCCGAGTTCCCGGCGAATCCTCGCGCTGATCTCCTGCGCAATCCGGCAGCCGTTTTCGAGCGTCCGTGTGTGATCTCCCAGAAGCGCGCAGCTGTCCGTAAGATCGATCCAGCATTCATCGAGGCCGAAGCTCTCCACCTGCCCGGAATATTCCTGATAAATGGCTCTTGCCATGCGGGAAAAGCGCAGGTACAGATACATCCTCGGCGGAACAAAAACAATGTCCGGGCAGCACTGCCTCGCCTGCCAGAGCGCCATGCCGGTCTTCACGCCGCGTCGCTTTGCGATGTAGTTGGCCGTGAGGACAATGCCGTGGCGCTGCTGCGGATCACCGCCGACCGCAAGCGGCTTTCCGGCAAGCTCCGGGTGATACAGCATCTCCACCGACGCGTAAAAACAATTGCAGTCCACATGCAAAATGATCCGATCCGGCATCCTTCTCACCCCCTCGTCTTCCATTTTCCGGCAACTTTCTCTTCGCCTTTCTCTATAGCCGCCCCGCTGTGCTGCTCTACTGTACCGGCTCCGCTGCAGCTCCATCTGCCCGCCGGCTCTAGCTGTGCCTTTCTCTGTACGTCAGTATAACACCTCGTATGGTAGTTGAAAATAGATATTTAGAAGATTTTAACTCTATTTTGGAGTATTCCTCTTGACTTTTTCGTATGAAATGATATTCTATAGGGGAGAAAATGGAATTTCTGCATAGCCGGACATTCCCTGCGGATCACAGGCAGAAACGTCAGAAAGAGGTGTTTCATGGAAAATATCGGCGCAATCATCACTTCTTACAGGAAGAAAGCGCATATATCTCAGACCGAGCTTTCGGAAAGGCTGAAGGAAGAGGGAATCTATGTTACTCAAAAAGGCATTTCCGCCTGGGAAACCGGAAGGAACGATATCTCCGCGCGGGTTTTTCTGCACGTCTGCCGGATTCTGGAGATACCGGACTGTCTGGAGGAATATTTCGGAAACAATCCGAATAATCCGCTCGCCATGCTGAATGATGCGGGGAAGCAAAAGGCGCTCACCTATATCGACATGCTGGTTCACCCGGTGAACTACCTGAAGGGAGCAGATGTAGTCCCATATCCGGCCGTTCCGGCGGATGGGCCGCAGGTAATCCGCCTTCGCCTTTACGATGCCAGGGTATCCGCCGGACGCGGAAATTTCCTCGATTCCGACTATTACACAATTATCGAAGTGCCGTCAGAGGACGCAAGAGGCGCTGATTTTGCCGTCACCGTCAGCGGAGACAGCATGGAGCCGGTGTTCCACGACCATGACATGGTCTATGTGCATCAGCAGGAAACACTGGATAATGGAGAAATCGGAATCTTTTCGTTAAATGACAATGCATATATCAAGAAGTTGAAGAATGACGGCGACGGGACATTCCTGATTTCTCTGAATCAGAAATATGACCCGATTCCGGTACACCTTGACCGCGATGACTTCCGTATCTTCGGCAAAGTGTGCAGTGCTACCCGGTAGGGAGCGAAAGCTGATTAATAAGTATCATCCGATACTTTGTCACTCACAATTGTGCTCCCCACACCAGCGAGAAATTTCCGCAATCAGATCCAGTGGAAGATTATCCCCATATGGGATCTGAATCGCTCCTTTGCTGAATTTCAATCCGCGTTTTCTGAGCTCGCCCGCAAAGTATTCCACCGCGGCAGGGCCCGGGTAGATGCCTATGTGCTGTTTTGCCGCCGCAAAGTGAATAATATTGTGGCCGTTCCACCACGTCGGCATTGACCAGGAAATTCTCTCTTCTACGGAAGGGAGCTGCTCTCTGATCGTGTCACGAACGGTGCGCAAATTGCTCCTGTGCTCCGGGTCCTGCTTATTGATGTATTCGTCAATCAGGGTCATAGTTTTACTCCTGCATTTCTTCCAATCGCCAGATTACAGAAATGATTTTCATTGGCAAAGACAATCTCCCCGTCCTTAACCAGCACTGCACCGAAGGGTTCATTTCTGTGTTTGACTGCTGCCTCTCTGGAATATGATTTAATTATCATGGATAAATTATCGAAAGAAGCTATTGTCAGTATATAATGAATATGGTTCAAAGTTTATCTTAAAGAATGGAGCGAGTACAATGTTTAAAAAAATCTGGATATGCTGTTGCATTATTATCATGGTACTTCTGTTTGCTCAGGGAACTAAAAGGATATGTTCAGCATATGACTTTGGGAAAAAAGCAGGTGATGATTTTGTTACGCAGCAAAATGGTCTAGATATGGAAACATATAATCAGATAGTTTCACTTACCACAACTGGTCAACAAATTTCCGGAAGTATAATGGCACTGGTTGGCGGTATTGGCTTTATCGTTTTTTCCAGAGAATTAATCAATGAGTTTCCGAATTCTCCCCAAAAATAATTTTCGCTTCTGACCACGCAGGACAATGACAAGCATAATAATCAGAAAGTCCCGAAAACAGTACTCTGTCCGCTCCATCAGCGAATTACGAGCACATCCTGATACTCTGTTTTCCCTTCCATCATTTTGCTGGCATAAGAACAGAGCGGCAGGATTTTGATTTGCCTTGCTCGGGCTTCTTCGATCACTTTTTCCACGAGTCTCCTGGCGATACCCTGTCCTCCGTATGCGGGGCGCACGCCTGTATGATCTATGATCCAAATCTGCTCTGAGACACTAAACTCACACACACCGATCAGTTCTCCCTCTTTGTAAGCAGCACTTCTATTGGCAGCTTCTTCAAAAGCAACGGCGACCGGATCTTTCATCTTCTCCGCTTGTTCCTTTGCGGGGCTTGGATCAGTCGCTGCAGTGTCTTTTGCGTCAGCCTGTGCTGTAAGTTCCGGTTTTCTATACATAGATCTCCCTCCATTGATTCTCGCAAGCTCCTCACCGGTAACTTCACTGTATTTATCAATCACCGACAAAAAGACACCCCTTCAGATTAATTCTAAAAAGGAGTGCCTTGAAGGTTCTATTCCTAAACCAGTACGAGTATAAACCAGGCGGGCGCATTAGGAAACCGGCGAAATCCCATCATCGTTGTACAGCTCGTAGTCCTCCGGTTCTGCCTCGTATGTAAGATAGAAAAGCTTGCTGTAGTCGATCTGTTCCACATCCTGTGCCGGTTGTGCCATGGGCAAAACATGTCCCTTCCGCAGAAACAGGATGGTCTCATTGAGCGCAACCGGAATATAGTGATCTCCGGCTGTCAGTATCTCTTCCTCATAATCCTCACAGGAGCGAAACCGGATCAGCTTCATATCCTCCGGAAGATACACCGATCGCCCGACAGCGTTCTGCAGGTAAACCGGCGCAAGCATGATGCTCTCTCCGACGATCAGTTGATCCTCCACCCGGTCCGCCCTCTCATCCTCAGGATAGACAAATGACAAAGGCATCATATACATTCCGCCGGACAGGACTGCTTTCATAAACTCGCTGTAGATGTATGGGATAAGCGCATAGCGCAGGTTCACAAGATTTCGGAACCAGTCGATGTGCTCAAACCGGTACAGTTCCTGTCTGCGCGTTCCCTCCGCAGAGTGGTTCCGGTACAGAGGGGTCATGATCGCCATTTCGAGCCAGCGAAGCATCAGATCCTCGGTGCAATCCGCTCCGAAGCCGCCGATGTCAGATCCCGAATACAGAAATCCGCACATGTTCAAGCCCGGCATCTGCTGGAAGCTGAGAAGTAAATGGCTCCACCAGGATTTGTTATCTCCGGTCCATACACCGCCGTACCGGTGCATCCCGATGTAGGAAGCGCGGGAAAACATCAGAATCCGTTTATCCGGAGAATACCGCCGGAACGCTTCTCCCGCTGCCATTGTCATGTAATAGCCATAGAGATTATGGACTTTATCGTGGCGGACGAGCTGGCCATGATAATGGTGATAGAACCGTCTGTAATCCTCCGGGTTGTTATCAATTTTGTCAACGAGCTCCTTGAAAGCAAAAAAGGAGCGAATATCAAGGTTCTGATCCCTGTACAAATCGATCTTCCGGAATACCTCTTTCAGATGGTCCTCCGTATAGAAGATGGCGGGCTCGTTCATATCGTTCCAGAATCCGTCCACTCCTTGGGAGATCAGCCACTGGTACTTGCCGCCAAACCACTCCCTTGCTTTCTCATCCAGAAAGTCCGGTAAGTGCACCCTTCCCGGCCAGACCGCCGCTACCAGATTTTCTCCATTTTCTTTTTGGCAGAAGTATTGTTTTTCAACTCCTTCTTCGTAGACATCATAGCCTTTTTCGATCTTGACACCGGCATCAATAATCGGGACGAGGTGAATTCCCTGCTCTTTCATCTGCCGCGTAAACCGGTCGAAGTCCGGGAATGCCTCGTTGTTAATCGTGAAGTCCTTGTAATGGTCCATGTAGTCAATATCGAGGTATACGCTGTCAATCGGGATTCCGGCATCGCGATACGACCGGACGACCTCAAGGACCTCCTGTTCATTCATGTAGCTCCAACGGCTCTGTCCGTAACCAAACGCCCACTTGGGTGGAATATAACTTTTTCCGATCAGATCATGGAAGCTGCGTATGACTTCCGTCGGATTCTCCCCCTCAATCGTATAGACATTTGCGGCAAAATCATCGAGGCTGATTTTCATCTGATCCATTTTGGAATATCCGATGTCAAACGACACCTTCCCCGGCGTATCCACGAACATTCCATAACTGTGCTGTCTGGAAAAAATGAGAAAGAAGTTCTGGGAAGCATAAAGCGAATGCTTATCTTCCGTGTGGTTCGGGTCATCGCTGTTATTGCTCTCGTAGATCCAGCCGCGCTTATTCATCCCCCGGACAGACTCTCCAAGGCCATATACGATCTCATCTTCCGAAAGATCCCTGCACAGCGTTCCCTGTGCTTCGTCCTGTACCCATCCGGGAATTCTGCTTCCCGCCGCCGGAACATTTCTGATCACTGCTCCGGTCTCGATCGGTGTTCCGAACTGAAAGTGTTTTACCGTTGTCATCCCTTTACTCCACCTGCTGTTATGCCCTGTTTCATCTGTGTCTGGGCAATGATATAAACTACGATAATGGGGATCATAGATATCAGGCAGCCCGCCATCAGCACATTGTATTCTGTCCCGTACTGCCCGTTCAGCGTATTCAGAGCCAATGTCAATGTCATCTTGTTTTTATCGGACAACATGACCAGCGGCCACAGATAGTCGTTCCAGGCCCCCATAAAGGTAGTGATCACCAGCGTTGCCAGCACCGGTTTTTCCATCGGCATAATGACCCTGAAAAAGGTTGTCCAGAGAGAAGCGCCGTCGATTCTGGCTGCCTCCATAAAGTCATCCGGCAGAGATCTAAGATTCTGCACCAGCAGAAAAATGCTGAACGCCGAGAAGATGCTTGGCGAAATCACACTGGTATAAGTATTCGTCAGATTTAATCTGCTCATAATGATGAACAGTGGAATCAGTGTGATCTGTGTCGGAATCATCATGGACATCAGATACATTCGAAAAAATACTCCGGCCCCTTTGAAGCGAATCTTGGCAATCGCAAATGCAGCCATCGAAGAGGACAACACGGTAATCACCGTGAAGGCGATGCTCACAAACAGACTGTTCAGGATTGCTTTTCCAAAAGGGAAAAGTGAAAAAACCTTCCTGTAGGACTGCAGGGTCGGATGGCGCGGGATCCACTGGATCGGCAGAGCCATCAGCGCCCCCTTCGATTTCAGCGAGGTGATGATCATCCAATAGAATGGTATAACTACCATCACCGCAAGTGCAATGGATACCACGTAAAATATTATATTGGACAGCAGTCCGCTGCGCTTACGTCTCATAGTGCACCCACGCTTTCTGCGCCTTGAGCTGAATCAGCGTCAGCGCCAGAATGATCAGGAACAACAGCCAGGAAAATGCGGCTGCGTACCCCATCTTGAAATAACTAAAGGCATAGGTATAGATCCGTTCCACCGGCACCTGCGTAGCCCCGTTCGGCCCGCCGCCTGTCATGATCTGCACTTGCGGAAAGATCTGAAATGCATTGATCAGCGACATGATCAGGCAGTAGAACAGAGTCGGTGATAACAGAGGAATTGTTATTCTGGTCAGTGTTACCCATTTCCCGGCTCCATCAATCTGCGCTGCTTCGTAATAGCCCGTGTCAATGGTTCTGAGTCCTCCGAAGATGTACAGACCATAGAATCCCATGTCCTTCCACACGGATGCGAGAACAATGCCGGGCATGGCCCAATATTTACTGGTAAGCCAATCGGGACCCTGCATTCCGAAGATCGAGAGGATGGAATTGAACACACCGTATTGGGAAGACAGCACCCACTTCCAGATCAAGCTGGCAGCTACCCAGGAGGTAAGGACCGGAATGTAGTACAGAATGCGATAAAGCCCTGATAACTTCCTGCCACTGTTCAGGATCAATGCAACCAGCATTGAAAAAAAGAAAGAGAGCGGAAGGTACAAAACAACGAAGTACAGGACATGTCCCACGGCCGTCCAGAATTCTCCCTTCGAGAGAAGCCTCTGATAGTTCTCCAGCCCGATGAACTGTTTTGACACCATGGAAAAAGAAAACTTTCCCAGTCCGCTCCAGCCTGTGAAGCTGAGCGCAATGGCAATCAACATGGGCAGAAGGCTGAACAGAACCATCCCGGCAATGCTCGGCAGCATAAACGGAATGGCCTGTATGATCTTTTTTCGTTCTTTATTCTTCATTGCCATCTACTTCCTGACCGGCATCGGAAGCGGGCGGCAGTATTCCTATCGCCCGCTTCCAATACAACCGGTTCTTAGTTGAGTTTGATCGCCGCCTCACACTTGCTCTGTGCATCATCCAGTGCTTCTTTGGCCGTGCATTCTCCTTTGGCCGCTTTGGAGACACAGTCTGTGATGATATCCGACATCTGCTGGTAGTCGTTGATAACCGGCGGCATAACAATGTAATTCAGAGAATCAAATACCGCCTGACGATGTTCCGGAGGAGTCTGTTCCAGGTAGCTGGAAAGTTTGCTGGTATCATCCAGCGCCGGCAGATCCCAGCCCGCATCAAGACGGATCTGTGCCGCTTCTGCACTGGAGGCAAGCCATGTGATCCATTTCTGCGCTGCTGCTTTTGCTTCCGCAGAGGCAGCTTTGTTAACCACAAGCGCATTGGCAAAGAAGTGCGTTGCTTTCTGTGTTTCTCCGGGCTCTACGCATATATCCCAGTTAAAATCGCAGGCATCCTTGAACGTGTTGAAGCACCAGGTTCCTGTCGGAATCATGCCGAGTCTTCCGCTCTCAAAGAGGTCCCAGTCTCCCATTCCTCCCATCTGTTCTTCGGTCGGCTGCACATTGGTCTTCTGCACCCGGTCCGCCATACTCTGCAGTGCGGCTACGTTCTCCTCGGAGTTGATTGTGAACGCCGACTTATCCGAATTGAGAAGGCTTCCTCCGTACTGTGCGGCAACTTTGTAAAACTCGTTGTACGTTACCGGCTGATAGATTCCGTAGATATCATCTCCAAGCGCCCGGATCTTCGCCGCAGCAGCGTCCACGTCGTCCCTCGTCCAGTTATCGTCCGGATAATCAATGCCCGCCTTATCAAAAAGATCCTTGTTATACACGAGCACTACCGTAGAGAAGTTTTCCGGTAAGCCATATTGAGTTCCATCGTACTGAAATGCTTCAAGAGCGGTCTGGTTCATGCCCTCGGTACCCGCTCCGGACAAATCTTCCAGAATTCCCTGGGACGCATAAGTCCCGAAATTCTCGATGTTCATTTCAAGACAATCCGGTCCGGTTCCTCCCGCGATTCTCGTCTGCATGGTAGTGAAGTAGTCGTTCATCGCAATGGTTTCGATCTCTACCGTAATATTCGGGTACGCCTTGTGAAAAGCCTCATACATCTTGTTCAGAGTCTCTTCATTTCCGCCGGATGCATTGAAATTTGCGTAAGTGATTGTGACCGGCGCCTCTGATTCCTGATCATTCGGCTCCGTGGATACGCTTTCAGCTGTTTCTGTCTGATTTTCATTTGCTGTCTGCTCTGTTGTACTCTTGTTCTGCGATGACCCGCACGCTGCTAACCCTGCAGTAAGTACTACAGCAAGCCCAATTGATACCAATCTCTTAGCTTTCATTTTCCCTCCCACAATGAATGTTTTGCTATATTTCAAGGAAAAGACGCATTGGATCTCTCCCTTGTTTCCGCATTTTTTATCTCTGTCCCCGAAAATCAATTTCCATCCAGTCCGTTATCTCCATAGGTAATCCGGTATGTCTTTGCTGTATCCTTAAGAAACGGAATACCAAATTTTCTGTTCTCTCCGAGCATGACGATACCGGTGCCCTCCCGGAGGTAGACCGGGAATCGCTCCTTGGATATAATCTCCTGTCCGCCCGAATAGCATTTCCCGGAAAACAGCCCCATCCAGTTACCCTCCGGCAGATATACGGCTCTGCTCTTCTCGTTCTCCTGCAGAAGCGGTGCCACCAGAAGCGCATCTCCAAACAAGTATTCATCCGTTTGTGTGATCGCTTTTCCATCCTTCGGAAAATCCAGAAGGAGCGGCCGCATGACAGGAATGTTGTTTCGCACACTGTTTTGCGCGGTCTCCAGAATATATGGCATGAGGTTCATCCGGAACCAGTGCCAGTACCTGATTTCCTGCAACGTCCTGTCCGGATCCGCACTGTGTGCCGCAATGTTCCACGGGCTGCGCTCATTGTTCAAATCCGTATTCTGAAAGATCTCCTGAAACTGACCGCCGTCCGGCTCGGAATGCCACTGCATGATCGGACAGAAGCAGGCAAACATAGTTGCGCGAAGATATAAATCTGCTGATGGAAGAGGACCGGCAAATCCGCCGATATCAAATCCCCAGAAAATGGCTCCGGAAAGAGACGCCGAAAGTCCCGCTTCCACGGTCGCTGCAAACTCCGCATTCGTCGACATATGGTCCCCGGCCCAGTAAGCAGGCGTTGTCAGCATATCTGTGTATCCCGCTCTCGAGAAGAGAATATGATCCTGTCCGATAAAACGGCTGTACGCTCCAACGTAGTCCTGACAATAGCGGTTTTTCTCCTGCCTTCCTGTCTTTTGGTTATGGCAGGTGATATTTTCCCGATAAATGAACTCTCCTCCATCCGTCTTAAAGCCATCCACTCCGATATCCAGAAGGTACTGCCGCTGTTCGAACCAGGACTGCACTGTTTGCGGATTCGTAAAGTCGGGAATATAGGATCCCGCAAACCAATGTCCCTCCGGGATGCGGTATGGCGTTCCATCTGCGTTCATGACGCAAAGTTTTCTGATAACGGCATTTTCCTTATTCAGTTCATTCTGTATACAGTGCGGTTCATTCTCTTCCTGCTGTTTATAAACCGGGATCTGCCACAGGATAAGGTGGAGTCCTCTGCGATGCAGCTCTTGAATCATTCCCAGCGGATCTTTCCAGTAAGGACTTTGTGAAAAGTCGAACTCCTCGTAGGAATGCCCCTTGCCGCCGCCCTTTGGCTGATACGATGCGCCGTGAAAAACATAAAAGGTAGCCTCATCAGACCACGCCTCCAGAACAATCACCGATGCAGGAAACTGATAATTTTCCAGTCTTTGGACCTGCTCTTCCACATTCCTTTGCGAGTTCCAGTGATTGGCCGAAATCCACGGTCCGAAGGCATAGTCCGGAAGCATCCGGCTTCCCCCAAGGCTTTCAAAATACTCTTGCACTATCTCCTTCGGTGCTCCGCTGAAAAGGGTAACCGGGGCATCTTCCGGAATGCGGCAGACGATTTTATCATCCAGAAAATCGATCTGCAGCGGCTCATCTGTGTCAATGCTTATTCCGAATCCGGCATCTGTCAGGAAGAACGGGGAAGCAATATAAGCTTTGTCTCCCTGATTGCAGAATTTTTCCTCCACCTCGTTGAGGTAAGACTTTCCTTTCTGGTTAAGACCGTTGAACCTTTCCCCAAGTCCGCCGGCGAACTTGTAATTGGTATGAAATGTCCAAACTGCTATCTCATTCCTCCGGTCCAGATCGATCTGCAGATTCCCCGGCACAAAAATCCGTGAATAGTTGTCTTCGGTCAGTCTGATCATCTCGTCAGTTCCTTTACACTTTCCCGCTCAATGATTGACACCGGAAGGACGATATCCTCCTGCTTACGATTACCATTGATTTCATTGAGAAGAGAACCGAATGCCTTTGCTCCCTTTTCGGCAATTGCCTGATGTACAGTTGTCAGTCCGGGCTCCAGATAATTGGCGATCTCCAGATCATCAAAGCCGATAAGAGATAAATCTTCCGGTACTGTTACCCGGTATGCATGCAGCCCTTTCATGAGGCCAATCGCCATGATATCAGCCGTACAGACCAGTCCGGTCATTTCAGGAAGTGCCTTTGCTACATGAGCCGCCGCCAGTCTTCCGTCTTCAAAACTGACCTTCCGCTCGAAGATCCATTGGGGATTCAGATTGATTCCCGCCTCTTCGAGTGCTTTCCGGTAACCCTGAAACCGCTTCTGCATGACGCCGTTTTCCTGAATATGTCCGCAGAGAAAACCGATTCTGCCATGCCCCTTTCGAATCAGATAGGAAGTCGCCAGATAACTTCCCTGTTCATCATCAATCCTTACATTGTCAAAGTCCTGTGTTTTACAGTAACTATCAATTAAAACAACCGGGATTTTCGTCTCGGACAGTTTGCTGAGAATTTCATCCTGATATACACCGATGGCAATGATCCCGCTTAAATTCCTCTCATATGCAATCCGGATATAGTTGTCGTCCAGATCCGCACACGAAATCACCACCTGATAGCCCTGCTGCCTTGCCTCGCGTTCTATGCTGCCGAGGATTTCTCCGTAAAAACTGTTTGCGAACACACTCTTGTTGTCGCCTTCTGTCTGCGGTACAACAACGCCGATCAATTGGGATCGATTGGATGCAAGTTCCTTTGCGTTCATGTTCGGATAATAGCCAAGCTCCTTGACCGCGTTCAGGATTGCTTCCTTCGTCTCATCGGAAATGGACTGTTGTTTTCCATTCAGAACGTATGAAACGGTTGCTGTGGAGACGCCCACATAATCCGCTACATTTTTCAATGTCACTTTATTGTTCATCATAATTTGCTCCCGGTTATTCGTGATGAGCAGTCAACTTAACCGCTTAACTACTTAAGCGGTTAAGTTGAGTATATCTGCCATTTGCTCAGATGTCAATCAATTTTTCTGTTTTTGTCCTCCTTCCCTCGACACAGGTTGTTGCCAACCAGGCGGATGAAGTATCACATCTGCAGAGCATCAGGCCCGCAGATTACCATCCAATAAAGAAGGCAGGTACTCCGACAAAAGTACCTGCCTTCTTTTATAGTCAAACCAGCGTAATCGGGATGATGATTTTTTTGAATCCGTCGCCCGTATTGATCATAGGTCTTTCTTCCTGCTGCAACCTGTCGGAAAAAGCATATACGATTTTCCGCATCTGCGCACGCCGGTAATGACCTTGATCAACCCATTATGGCGCTTGGAAATCTGCTTGTTCAGACAGGTGTCCCTGCGAATTTCCATTTTCATCATCCCTGTCTAATAATGATACAAAAATGCGGATTCCGCATTTTTATCCATTGGCGTTCTGTGAATCATGAACTTTGATGATTGTTTTCCCTTTGGAGCCGCCTCGCTTTACCTTAGCCAATGCTTCATTTACCTGATCCAAACTGAATACGGCATCAATCGAAGTTTCCAGCGGATGATCCTTGTCAAACAAGCCGGCCATCTTTTCCAACTGATTCCCGTCCTCATGTACAAAGAGGAAATCATAGGTCTGATTCTTTGCCGCCGCCATTTTGTCATACTTTCTTCCGGCCAGCTGAAAAAGTACTCTCTTAACAAGCGGCATCCTGCTTCTTTTTGCGAACCTGCCATTTGGCAGCCCTCTTAGAGATACCAGACTGCCGCCTTTTTTCAGCACCTGAAATTCATCAGGAAGTGCACGGTCACCAAGCGTATCAAGAACGTGGTCGACATCGGATAAAACATCGACATAATTTTCTTTTTTATAGTCGATGAATTTCTCGGCGCCCAGTTTTCTTACCCGTTCTTCATTTTCCGCACTGCCATTTGTATAAACATGCAGTCCAAGACTTCTGGCTACCGGGATCGCCATCGCACCAAGACTTCCTGTTCCTCCGGAAATAAATACGGATTCTCCCTGTTTTACCTGCATGATCTCAAAGGCCTGCAATGCCGTAAGGGCAGTAAGCGGAACTGTTGCCGCCTCCTCAAAGGACAGATTGTGCGGAATATGAGCCAGAGCAGATTCTTTCACTGCGGCATATTCCGCGAATGCGCCGATCTTTTTAAGCGGCATCCGGCCATAGACCCGGTCACCGGCTTTGAAGCGGGTCACTCTCTTTCCGACCTTTTCAACCACTCCGGAAAATTCATTTCCCATAATGAGCGGCATTTTGTAGGGCACGATCAATTTTACCTCTCCGCGGATGATCATGTTGTCCAGCGGATTTACAGCCGCCGCCATAATACGCACAAGGATTTCGTCATCCTCCGGAACAGGTACCGGAAGGTCCAGCATTTCAAGATCTGTGCCTTTTTTGTCATAATGTGTTAAAACTGCTGCTTTCAATGTATGGTCTCCTTGTTGTTTTTCCTGATATATTCCTGCATGCTGCCAATGCAGTCTGCGAGCGTCATACCCTGCAATCTTTTTTCCACACTTTCTTCCATATCCCGAAACATATCCCCGAGAACCGGTCGGATATTATGCCCGACAACGCAGGTATCATTCGGATTCTGATGGAGATCAAACAGGTGCAGGTTGTCTGTCTCCATGACAGCCTTGTAGATGTCAAGAAGAGAAATATCCTCCGGCTTCCTGACAAGCCGGAAACCGCCAACACCCCGGCGTCCCTCGATGATTCTGGCTCTACTTAACCTTGTGGTGAGTTTTCGGATATAGCTTGCGTTTGTACCGACGCTTTTCGCAATCTGATCGGAATTCATGGGCGTCTCTGATTCAGAGATCAGAATCAACGTATGGATAGCCGACGAAAATTTAGTGTCCACGATTATCCCTCCAGTATATATGTTGCAATATACTCTGTGTCTTCTGCTGCCATGATACCGGGATCCGACTGTATAAATTTGCCCTTTAATCCGCTTTCTTCAGCAGCTATTTCAAAATGGCAGAGTGCAATCCCAAGATCCACCTTCTGAATATCTCCGGTAGCTTCTTTATCATATCCCGGCGTCTTTTTTTCATAAAAATGGACCCGGTCCTTTTCAGCAACGGCTCTCCAGGGCTGCTTGTTCGTAGCAGAAGGAGCGAGACGCACCATTTCAAGTGGCAGCTGCCATATACCCGCATCGCTCTCGTTCAACGGGTTCTGAAAGTTATCGCGAAAAAACAGATCTCCAAACGGAACGCGGCTGTCCGATTTCATTCCCCTTCGCATCATGCTCTCACGGATGGATCGTTTTTCGGCTGCATATCCCAATGGAGTGACTGCCGGCATCACCTCATCCTCCTTTAACTGAATGGCTTTTTCGAACGATTTACGGTCAATCGTCGCTGCCAGCCATACTGTTCCAAGACCAAGTGAGGCAGCATAGAGGATGAACTTCTCAAAAGCATACCCAAACGATAGTTCCGCATTCTTCTGTTTTTGATATTTCCCGGCAACATAAGTATCCGCGCCAAGAATCACAGGACTGCTGACCCCATTTTCCCGCGCATTCAAAATGGAAAAGGTAATGGGTACATCAAAGAGTCCGGTGTCATGCTTCAGATAATCTCTCACCTGGTTCAGTGTCTTCTCCGGAATTGCCTGTTCCTTATATGTTCGTACGCTCTTTCTATTTCTAATAATTTCTGTGTTCATTTCACTTCTCGCTTTCTGTACTATACCTGTATCTGATACAGATACTTTATTGTATGTGATTATATGTGTCAATAATCATTTACTGTCTGTTTAAAGGGCATACCCACCCGCGGCGGATCCGCAAAACCGCAAATGAGGAACGAAATATCGTGCTCCGTCTACGTGTCTTTGATATTCCAGGCAATTTTGTTATCAAGCAATCAAGCTTTCAGACTATCCGGATCAAGCCCTCCACTCTTGTTGGAAATGGAGGCTTCAATCAGCGTTCTGGCTTGCATCCCTGACGCAATATTAATTTTGACTCTCGAACGACGGCATGGTACAGTTAGTTATGACTTACTACGTATGTCATAACTGTTCCGAAGTCCACCTTCACTATACAAAACCGGGTATTTCATTTGGGGGATGGTTTGGTTCAGCGTGGTTTGTCATGGTTCAAAAATGAGGAGAAATGAGAAGCTGCTGCCGTGGAATTCAAGACGCTGTTCAGAATCCTGAAAAAGCATCTGGCCCATAAAATCATTTTTGCAGCCCATTCATGACAATTATTGTTCCAATATAGATCAGGTATAGATAGATGCCGGTTGGAAAACGCCGTTTGTTCGGATATGGGCAAATCAGTTTTATGCACACAGACAGCGCCGCTGGGTGCAGCTGTTAAACAAAGAAAAACAGTTAAGGCAACGTACTCTAAAGGAGGATAACAGACGATGGGATTTATGAAGAACTTTTTCAGTCAAACACGCAAGCCGAAAGGCTTACTGGGCAAATTCATGCTCGGCATGATGAATTCCGGTCACGCGAAGCTGGCGGACTGGGGCATGGGACACTTATCCGAAATTTCCCCGAAGGAAATCATTGAGCTTGGCTGTGGGGCGGGGCGGGACGCCGGAGAACTGCTGAAGCGTTATCCGGATGCCAGGCTGACAGCGATCGACTACTCCCCGCTTTCCGTTGAGAAAGCAGCGGAATATAACAAGGCGATGATAGGCAGCGGACGCTGCAAGGTGCAACAAGGCGACGTGTCGGACTTGCAATTCGAAGAAAACAGCTACGACCTTGCCACCGCCTTTGAGACAATTTACTTCTGGCCGGGGCTTGAAAGATGCTTTGCGCAGGTGGCGAAGATTTTGAAGCAGGGAGGATACTTCCTCATCTGCAACGAATCCGACGGCAAAGATGCCGCCGGAAAGAAATTCGAGAATATCATCGATGGCATGATCTGTTATACCCCGCGGCAGATCGAGGATGAACTGAAAAGGGCAGGCTTTTCGGAGATCACTACCGACCATCATCCGAAAAAGCCGTGGATCACGATAGTGGCAAGAAAGTGAGAGCAAGTGTCATGAACAAAACAATTTCTTGTCGGGGCACTGCCATTTCCAGTAAGGATCATACAGCTCCGGATCTCTGCTGGAAGTGTCGTATTCAAGATCGCCCCAAAACCAGACCTCTATTTCACAGCCCCATGTCTCGTCAGACCTTAAATACAAGGTTCCATCTTCCTGTATTTTCTGCTGAGAAAATCAACACATCCGACACCGTTTTGATCCATATTCCAGTTGCTTTGGTTCGCATCAACAATCAGGATCTGCGGTATTAAATATTCTGTGTTCGGAACCATGGCCAGTCATCTTATCAGACGGGTTTTCGCCGGATTCCAGACAATCCAGCAGGGCTTATGTATTTCTTCCAGATACTGCTCATAGTCATCCGTTGCCGTGATATCCCTGTAATAACCAAAGACGGCTGAAATATAGTATTTTCCATTCCCCTGACGTATTATTGCATGTATCCGCTCACCGCCTGTTCAGATATTATCAATTCTTTTTGATCTCATCTCCA
>Ga0256406_1001766_pt1 | contig 33401 bp, 27 predicted proteins | sample RumenRJG_03DNA_FD_185986 | JGI IMG/M metagenome (GOLD analysis project Ga0256406, IMG submission 185986) | Bovine rumen microbial communities from Lethbridge, Alberta, Canada - RJG_03 | ecosystem: Host-associated > Mammals > Digestive system > Stomach > Rumen | place: Canada: Alberta | collected...
TCGCCATACGCATTCATCGACAATCTGCAAGTAAACGCCGAAACATCCTGCACCCGGTAGCCGACCTTGCCGCTCTGCTCCATCCGGACCACATCCTCATGCGTTCCGCTCTGCACCCGCCGGCAGGCAGTGCATCTGCCGCATGCGCGTCCATCCACATCCCGGTTTGTGCAGAGGATCGTCATGACGATCTCTTCCATCATGCGGTCCCGCTCTTTACCGGCATCGCCTTCCAGAATATATGCGTGCGCCAGTCTGCCATCCCGCGTGCTTCTCCGTATTTCCTCCAGTGCATTCATTTACAGACCCCGCTCGCGGCAGATCGCATCCATATGGGTAAAAATATCCGCCCGCACTTCCGCTTCTTCCCGCGCCGCATCGATCCGGATCACGCGCTCCGGATTAGCCTTCCAGATTGCCCGGTATCCTTCGTATACCCGATAATGAAATTCCATCTTTTCCTGCTCGAGCCGGTCCTGCACATCCTTTCCGATCCGGGCCCGGCCGACTGCCGGGTCCAGATCGAGGAAGAAAGTAACATCCGGCTCAATACCGCTAACTGCATACGAATTGACGACCCGGACTGCATCGCCGAGATTCCTCCCGTAGCCCTGATACGCAACACTCGAATCCATGAAACGGTCGCAGATCACCATCTCCCCACGCTCCAGCGCCGGCGCAATCTTCTCCGCCACATGCTGGGCTCTGGCTGCCGCATAGATCATCATCTCCGTCGTATCTGCCATCTCGCTGTTTGCCTTGTCGAGAAGGATCTCCCGCAGCTTCTCCGAAATCGGAGTGCCGCCAGGCTCCCTCGTCAGCATGACCTGCTTATTCCGATCGATAAAATAGCGGCGGAGATTCTCCATCTGCGTGGTCTTCCCTGCGCCATCCGGGCCCTCCAGCGTTATAAAAATTCCTCTTTTCATTTCCTGCCTCTTCTTCCGGACTTCTTCTTCGGATCCGCCTGCTGATCCGTCCGGCTGCTGCGGCTGCCGGACGATGATTTCCTCTTCGGCATGATCTCAGCCGAGAACTTGAAATACAGCAGCATACCCACTCCGAAGATCGGAACTGTAACCAGCCCCGTAAATATATACTTGAGTAATGTCATATCGATTTCCTCACATAATAATTCAAATTATTATATCATAATGCCGGGAATCTGGATAGAACAAAAAAAAGACTTCGGAAGCGCTGTAGCTTCCGAAGTTCATCTTTCAAAATGTCACACTGATGCCTGTCAGTTAATAGCTGCTGCTTGCGCTGACCTGCGAGCTGATCTCCTGAACCGTGCTGCTCGGCGTATAATTGCTCTGTCCGAGCACCTTCTGATGGAACGTCGTTACATCCGCAGCAAGATCCGTTGCCTGTACATATGACACTCCATTAATCATCCCTGCCGTCTTATTATACGGGAATCCCTTGCTGCTGTTCACGCTGAGCTTCTGCAGCTTCAGCGCCAGATCCAGCATCTCCCGGTTGCTCAAATTCGTCTTCATCTCCGGAAGAATCGCAGCGGCTACTTTATAAAGCTTTGTAGGTCCCATCTTCTTGGATTTTGCCAGAACCTTCTTGAATACAATCCGCATCCGGCCCGTTCTTGCATAATCATCACCGACGCCCTTCCGGATCCGGCCGTAGGAAACCGCCTGACAGCCGTCTAATGTCTGCTTCCCGGCCTTCGTCGCCAGGCCATAATTCTTGCGGCCGATGATTTTCGCCGTCTCCACCGTATATTTATTCAGCTCTTCGATCTCGTAATCCTTGACGTTTACTGTGATGCCGCCCATCTCATCGATCGCATCCGCAACACCCTTGAAGTTCATCATTACATACTGATCGATATCCAAATCCATCGCCCGGTTGATCGACGCAATCGACATCTCCGTGCTGCCGTAATAATGCGCATGAGTGATCTTGTCATAGGTTGTCGTATCGCCCATCTGCAGATAGGTGTCCCGGTAGATCGATGTCAGCGTGATCTCATCCGTCGAATTATTGATCGACGCGATCATGATTGCGTCCGTCCGGCTGTTCTCCACGTCGGACATATCTCTCGTATCGACACCGAGAAGCAGAATATTAGTATATCCCTCAACCTGGTTCTGATACAGGTTCGCCGAACTGTCCAGCTCGTCTCTTCCCACCTTATTAAGCAGCTTCGATGCTGCCGTGGCGACCACGATCGCTGCAATCAGAACGACAATGATCAGAAGCAGGATGATGTTGATTATTCTGCGCCGTCTTCTCTTCCGGCGCCTCCGTTCGTTCTTAGTCAGTTGCCTGCTGGCCATACTGTCTCCTCTCCGATGATACGGCAGAATCGCGAATCACCGCCAGCCATTCTGCTCGGCACGCACCGGATTTCTGATCACTTCAATACCGAAACTCAGTGCCCGCGTAATAAATCGCAAATATTATATAATAAACAGACACCCATTGCAAATTTTTCGCAAATCCGTCTGGAGTCTCTGTTTGGCGGCAGCATCGTAACTGCTCTTAAGCAGGAATCCGCCTGTAAGCAGGAAGTCTCCTGCTCTGACAGATCTCTCTGTCAGTCTTCTGTATCAATAGAATGACGGATCTGCGCAACCTCATCATTCTTCATGTGCTCGAGTTCTGCCGCCTTGTCGAACCCTTCCGTACTCTCTTTCTGGAACAGTATCCGGATTGTCCGGAAAATCAGCTTGATGTCAAGCACGAGAGAATAATCCTCGATATACATCAGGTCCAGCCGCAGCTTGTCATAAGCCGAAGTGTTGTACCGTCCGTAAATCTGCGCATAGCCGGTCAGGCCGCCTTTTACCTTCTCCCGGTAGATGAATTCCGGGATCTCTTCGGAATACATCTCGACATGCTCAACACGCTCCGGCCTCGGTCCCACAATGCTCATGTCGCCTTTCAGAATATTGAAAAGCTGAGGCAGTTCATCGATCCGCGTCGCACGGATGAACCGCCCCACACGGGTGATCCGGGGATCCTGATCCACCGCCGGAATCGGCTTATCATACTTCTCGGCATTGACGATCATGCTCCGGAACTTGAGCACATTAAAATGCTTGCCGTTCCGCGTGATCCGCTCCTGCTTGAAGAACACCGGGCCGCCGTCGTCCAGCTTAATGCAGATTGCCGTCACGACCATGATGATTGAAGCCGGAACCATCGCGATCAGACAGAGCACGATATCCATCGTCCTCTTGACCATCCGCTGCGTCAGCGTCAGTCCTCTCCCGTGTGTCACGACGATTGGCGTGTCCAGCAGGTTAAAGTCATCTGCGCCGCGGATTATGATATCCGAAATTTTCGGCACGATATATGCGTCAATCCCGTGGAAATAGCAGTACTTCAGAATGTTGTTCCTCGGTTTGCCAGGCAGGTCATTGATGATCACCGCATCATAATCGCTGATTTCCTTCAGGATCGACGCGTAGTCACCGTGAAACGGAATCGCCTTCGAGATATGGTACTGCTCGAGGCGCGTATTCGCCTTGAACTTCAGCTTCAACGCGTTATCCGTGCCGTAGATCATGACCATGTTCTTCTTCGAATTGAGCGTCAGGTAGATGTCGGTGAATATATAGCACGAAAGCATCGCGGCGCAGAACTGCACCAGCGTCAGCGTCAGAATCGGCCGCACGGGTATCATCCCATTCGCGATCAGGCTCAGCTGCCAATAGGAAATGAAATTCGTGATGAACAGGCCGACCCACTGGGAAATCGTGACATCCATCCGTTTCAGGTATCCCCATCGGAACCCTTCCGTGAAAACAAATGAGATGATCAGCACCAGCGCGTAAAGTCCGACGATGACGAACCGCCCCCGGTGCAGGAGCGGCGGAAAAAGCGCCGCGTCATAGCCGAACCGCCAGAACACAAAATACATCAGCGACAGAATCACAGTCTCGAAAATGCATTCCAGCTTATCCACTACATCATTGACATAGGAATTATCTTTGATTTTATTTCTGCTCATAAGATCTTCGCTTTCAAAAATACAAAATGCTATTTTATTATAGCTGAATTTCAGCAAATTACAAGACCGGACAGCCGGAGGCAGCAGGCCGAAAGCAGCGCCGGCGCTCTCAGTCTGCTGCACGAACGTGAAATCATCCCGATTAAAAAACAGGGATCCGGATTACTGTTCCGAAGTCCCTGTTTTTATCAAAATCTCTCGTGCCCGGTATTAATTGGTGATCACTCTCATGACCTTGTAAATCCAGCTGTTACCGATTGTGTATGTCTTCTCTTTGACCTCGCCGTTTGTCGTAGACCCGGTGTTTCCTTCGATCGTGATGATCGTGTTTCCGGAAACTTTCTTGACCAGCCCGACATGGGAGCTGGAGCCGAAGATGATGATGTCGCCCGGCTTCGCGCTCTTCGTGCTGACCCAGAGATTATTTTTATTCGCATAAGCCGTGTAGGATGGTACATATGCGAGGTTCTTGATCCCTTTGATCAGGTTGTACAGTCCTGCATGCTTGTAACACCATGTGACGAACGTTCCGCACCACGGGGTTGCATCGCCGTTTTTGAAAGATGTGCCGAAATACTCTTCCCAGTACTTCTTGCCGGTCTTCGTGCCGACTTCTTTCTCGGCGATGGCGATCAGCTCGCTGTAAGAATACTTGGTCAGTGTCAGCACACCGGTGGAACTCGCTTTGTAGACTTTGTTGCTGACCGTGACTGTCTTGCTGACGGCGATCTTGCCGCCTTTCTGAACATAATAATTCTTGCCGCTGACCGTGATCAGACCTTCGGTGGTTTTTACCGCGCCGTTCTTGTCTGCATAATAGTAGGCGCTGCCGTATTTGAACAGGCCCGTGTAGACCTCTCCGGAAGACTTCGCTTTATAGGTCTTTCCGTTTACCGTGAAAGTGCCGCTGGCGATCTCGCCCCCATTCTGGGCGTAATAAATCTTGCCGTCGACTGCGATGAACCGGGCATCCGTCAGAATTCCGCCCATGCCGCTCGCGAAGTACTTCTTCCGTCGTATGTGATCATGCCGGTCTTAAGCACACCGTCCGCATCGGCGATGAACTTTTTGGATCCGCTGGTCACGACCATGTTCTGAGCGATTTTGCCGCCCTTCTGGACGTAGTAGTATTTGCCGTCGACTGCGACACGGCCTGCCGTTGTCTTCACGACGCCGTTCTCATCCGCCCAGTATTTCAAGGAATTATAGGTGAAGAGCCCGGTTCCGAGTTTGCCGTCAGCGTCTGCGATATATGTCTTATCTCCGTTCGTGACGACTGCATTTACCGCTATTTTGCCGCCCTTCTGAACGAAGTACAGGCTCCCGTCGATCTTGACCGTTCCGGCATCTGTTTTTACAACACCATTTTTGTCCGCGTAATACAGAGATTTTCCGTCTTTGAACAGGCCAGTGTTCAGTTTTCCGTCTTCCGCTGCCTTGTAGGTCTTGCCATTCACGGTGAAAGTTCGGCCGGTCTCGATCTTTCCGTCCTTCTGAACATAATAGATGCCGCCGTCATATACGATGAACCCTGCGGTCATCTTCACGGTTCCGTTCTTCGATGCGTAATAGTAAGCAGATCCGTACTTGAAGATGCCGGTGCCGATCTTGCCGTCTTTATCCGCCTTGTATACTTTACTGCCGACTTTGAATGTCTTGCCGCTGCTGATCACGCCGCCCTTCTGAACGTAGTAAAGGCCATCATCAACGGTGATGAACCGGGCATTCGTTCGGATGCCGCCCCAGTGGCTGGCAAAATACAGCTTGCCTTTATATTTGACAAGGCCGGTTTTCAGCGTGCCGTCACTATTTGAAATCAGCAGCTTCTTCGTTCTCTTTCCGATCGTGTTCATCGAATTGACTGCAATTTTGCCGCCCTTGGTGATGTAATACCACTTGCCGCCCGTATGGATTCGTTCGGCTTCCGTCTGAACTACGCCTCGTGAGGATGCATAATAGTACGACTTTCCGTACTTGAAAACGCCAGTATGAATGCTGCCGTCCTTCGCTGCTTTGTAGATTTTGCCGTTCACCTTGAAGGTGTGCCCGGTCAGGAGCTTACCGCCATTTTTCACATAATAGCGGACACCATCCGAGGTGACGAAGCCGGCCGTGATCCTCACCGCGCCGTTCGAAGAAGCATAGTAGCGGTTTCCTTTGTACGAGAAAACGCCATAAGTCAGATGTCCGTCTTCATCAAAATAATACTTCTTGCCGGCGATCTTAACCATCTTGCTGGTGTAATATTTTCCTGTGGCATAGTAATAATACTTATAGCCGCCGACTGTGTGCCATCCTTCGGACAGCTTCTTTGCTGACGCCATCATCCGTCTCGGCATCACCTTAAGAGTCGATGTGCCGTTACTTCCGCTCGTCTTGCTGTCCGAGGCGCTGGCTGATCCGTCACTATTGACGCTGCCGTCACTGTTGACGCTGCCATCGCTGTTGATACTGCCGTCACTGTTGATTTTTTTGCCGCTATTAACCGAGCCATCCTCACTGGTGATGGCCGACGCCGACTGATTCTCTCCTCCTGTTTTCGCTGCCTGTGCATCTGAAGCGAACGCAGGTGTGCATGTGGATAAAATCAGCATCGCGGCAAGGATCGAACTGACGGTCTTTCTTCCGTTAGGTCCTTTCCTATTCATAATTCTACCGCCTTCTGTTTAGTTTACCGATATAAAGGTATTGTAACATCCTCGTCGGGCGGTTTCAATCCGATTTGCCGGTTTACCGATAATTTTTTTATTTTATTTTCTTATAACAAAAGGAAGCGGCGACGCCGCTTCCCCGTGCAACTACATATTGTGTTATTATTCTTCGCTTAATACTGTATTTATGTCTTTCAGCAGGAGCTGGGAGATCCGGGACAGCCGGTTTTCCGCCGCGAACTTCTCCCCGTAGAAGCCAAAATAAATTTTCAGCTTCGGTTCCGTGCCCGACGGGCGGATCGCAATCCAGTCCAGATCGTTCAATTCGTAGACCAGTACGTTGGCTTCCGGCATCTTGTCGATAAATTTCTTCACGTCTTTATAGTACAGATCCGCGCCGAGCGCGCCCAGCTTGCCCTTCAGCATCCGGTAGTAATTCATGCAGCGTTCGATCGCTCTCCGGCCTTCCGCGCCTTCCAGCGTGATGGAGAAGCTCTTCTCTGCCGCATATCCGTAGAGCCGGTAAATCGAAGTCAGCTGATCAGTCAGTTTCATCCCGTACGACTTGGACACTGCTGCCATCTCGGCGATCGCAACGCATGCTGCAACTGCATCCTTCTCTCTGACGCCTGAATTGAACAGATAGCCGTTTCCTTCTTCAAACCCGAACAGGAAATGAGCCCCTTCTTCCGTCTTGCTGCGGATGCATTCCGAAGCGTATTTGGATCCGGTCAGCGTCTCGACCAGCTCGACGCCGTAGCGTCGGCAGATCAGGCGGGACAGCCGGGATGACACAATGGAAGTAACGCAGAAGCTGTTATCCTTCAGCTCGCCATGGCTGCTTTTTGCCGAGAGTATATATTCCATCAGCATGATGCCAACCTGATTTCCTGTGAGCATCTTGTAATCGCCGTTATTGTCCGGAACAGCGACGCCGAGCCGGTCGGAATCCGGGTCAGTCGCGATGATGACGTCCGCGAGCACGGCTCTTGCATATTTCTTTGCCAGTTCAAATGAATCTTCATACTCCGGATTCGGCACCCGCAGTGTCGGAAAATCGCCATCCGGCTTCTCCTGTTCACTGACCAGAAAAACCCTCCGGTAGCCTAGACCATTCAGAATCCGCCGGACCGGCTCCGCGCCGGAACCGTTCATCGGCGAGTATACGATCCGGATCCGCTCTTTGACCTCATCCGCAAGGAGATGCGATTCGCTGATGTCCTTTAGCATGTCATTATACGCATCGTCCCATTTCGCGCCGATATACCGGATCTTCTCCGATTCCAGTGCCTCTTCCATCGACGGTGCTTCATCCAGAACATTCATAAGTTCCGGAAATGCCGGGATATTTGCCCGGACTTCAGCGGCTTCCGCCGGTGTCAGCTGTCCGCCTGATTTTCCGTACACCTTCATGCCGTTGTATTCTTTCGGGTTGTGAGACGCCGTAATCATCACACCGCCAGCCGCCTGATAATACCGGACTGCAAAAGACAGCATCGGAACCGGCCGCAGCGAATCCGAGAGCAGCACGGAAATTCCGCTGCCCGCCAGCACCCGGGCCGCCGTCTCCGCGAATTCCTTAGAATGGTGTCTGGAATCATAAGAAATCACAACGCTGCCGGTCTCTTCTTCCGCTTCGTTCAGCGTCTTTGCAAATCCTTTCGCAGCCGCAGCGATGGTGTAAATGTTGATGCGGCTGGTTCCTGCGCCCATGACCGCACGGATTCCCGCCGTTCCGAAATCAAGATCTTCATCGAAACGGCTTTCGATTTCTTCCGGAGAACTGATGATGTTCAGCAGTTCTCTGCGGAGCGTCGGGTCGGTGTTTTTTGTGTTGATCCAGGTGGTGTAACGCTGGACGGCTTTGCTCTCTTCCATTAATTCATCCTTTCGTGGCGGGTCCGTAAGACGACGACATACGGACTTTCTATTCTACTGTAACGCTCTTTGCCAGATTGCGCGGTTTGTCAATCGGGCAGCCTTTGGCTTTTGCAACATAATACGCATACAGCTGCAGAACCGCGACGCTCAGCAGCGGCGTCAGCTCATCCTTGCAGCGCGGAATATAGAATGTCTCGTCCGAGTGCGCCTCAATGCCAGTATCCCCGCTCTGGGCAATCGAGATGATGTGTGCCTTTCTCGCTTTCACTTCCTGAATGTTCGAGACCATCTTATCGAACAGTGCTTCCTGCGTCGCAAGCGCGATCACGATCGTCCGCGGCTCCATCAGAGCAATAGTGCCGTGCTTCAGCTCGCCGGCCGCGATCGCAAATGAGTTGATATAGGAGATCTCCTTTAATTTGAGAGATCCTTCATACGCTACACTCGAATCGACGCCACGTCCGATATAGAAGACCTGCTCCCGGTCATAAAGCTGGTTTGCAAGCTCCTCGATCTGCGGCGCCATGTCAAGTACGTCTTTCAGCTTTGCCGGAATCGAAACCAGATCCGAAACGAATTCTTCGTACTGCTTCGAATCAATAGTGCCTCTCAGGTCTGCAAAATACAGTGCCAGCAGGTAGAGGCATACCAGCTGCGTCGTATAAGCCTTGGTCGAGGCGACCGCAATTTCCGGTCCGGCCTGTGTATAGAACACATCGTCGCTTTCTCTTGCCACTGAACTGCCGACGACGTTGACGATCGAGAGAATCCTGGCGCCCTTCCGCTTGGCCTCGCGAAGTGCTTCCAGCGTGTCCGCCGTCTCTCCGGACTGGCTGACCGCGATAAAGAGCGTGTGTTCATCGACGAACGGATCGCGATAGCGGAATTCGGAAGCGATATCGACTTCGACCGGAATGCGCGCGAGCTTTTCAATGACATAGCGGCCGACCAGTCCGGCATGATATGCGGTGCCGCAGGCCACGATGACGATCTTGTTGATCTTGCTCAGCTCATCTGCGCCGATGTGGATCGTATTGCCGAGCTCGACCCGGCCTTCATCGCTGAGGCTCCGGTTCAGCGTTTCCATGATACCGTTCGGCTGCTCATAGATCTCTTTGAGCATGAAATGCTCGTAACCGTTCTTCTCCGCCGTGTGGACATCCCAATCCACATGCATGACTTCACGGGATACCAGCTGGTCATTCTCGTCATAGATCTTTACGGAATCCTTCTTCAGGACAACCGTATCGCCATTCTCGAGCAGATAGAACTTCTTCGTATACGCGAGCAGAGCGGCAAAATCAGACGCGACAAAGTTGCAGTTGTCGCCGATTCCGACGATCAGCGGCGCGTTCTTCCGGTATGCGACGAATTCATCCGGCTGATCCTTTGCAACAACAGCCAGCGCATAGGTTCCGTGCATCTCGGATACCGCGCGGTCCACTGCAGATTTCAGATCTCCGGTCTCGTGGTAATACTTACCGATCAGCATCGCGACGACTTCGGTATCTGTCTCCGAGCGGTAAGTCACGCCTTCCTCTGCCAGGCGCTGCTTGATCTCCATATAGTTCTCGACCGTTCCGTTATGAACGATCGCGATGGTTCCGTCCATATCCGTATGCGGATGCGAGTTCACATCCGACGGCGCGCCGTGTGTCGCCCAGCGCGTGTGGCCGATTCCGCAGTGTCCGCCGAGGCGCTCATTTCCGATCAGCTTTGCCAGATTACTCAGCTCACCGACATGCTTACGAATCTTAATCCTGCCGTCATCGGCCACTGCAATTCCGGCCGAATCGTATCCGCGGTACTCCAGCCGCCGCAAGCCATCAAGAATGATATCCTGCGGCTCCTTCGTTCCGATATATCCAACAATACCACACATATTCTACTCCTCATCCCACAGATGCCGCGGGTATTTTCCATTCTCCTTCATCTGGGCAAACTGTTCCAGAACCGTCGCCCGATCTTCTTTATAAGTTACGCCGAACCACTTGTCACCCGAGCGGAGCACCTGCACTTCGCAGTTCCCGTCCCGGATCTCCTCATTGACACTGCTCGGCAGATAAAACTCACCCTTCATTGGATTTTCTTTCAGAATCTCCTGCAGTGCCGCCTCGAACTTTCGCCCGAGCACACCGACAAATTCCGCACCGAATCCCCACATGTTCATCGATACCGGCGCCTTCGACGGCAGCTCGTGACGCTCGCCGGACAGATTGATTCCGGTGATGATGCCATTCTCGTCTTTGCCGACCTCGAGGTGCTCTTCAACGCCGGAAAGGATACCATCCTTAACCGTGCAGATCCCTCTCGCAACCGTGCCGTTCTCGGACAGAGTATTATCCAGCTCGAATCCGACCATGCAGTCATGCGAAGCATCAGCTCTGGCTGCCAGAAAATCATACATCACCCGGAAAGCTTCCGGCCCGTAATAGTCATCCGCATTGATTACGGCAAAAGGCGCATCGATCGCCTCCCGCGCCGCCAGAACGGCATGACCTGTGCCCCACGGTTTGACCCGCCCCGGCGGCACGGAATACCCGTCCGGCAGGTCACTAAGCCGCTGGCAGACCAGCCGGGTCTCCAGCATTCTCGAAGCCCCCCTGGCAATATGCGCCCGGAACACTTCCTCAAAATCCGGTTTGATCACAAATACGGCACGCCGGAACCCTGCCCGGTATGCATCGTACAGTGAAAAATCCATTATGATATCTCCCTCGGCAGTGACCGGATCGATCTGCTTCGCGCCGCCGTACCGGCTGCCCATTCCGGCCGCCATGATCAATAGTATCGGTTCCAAAAGAATCCTCCCAGTGTACAGAATTATTTATTGATCTCCGCTTCGATCCGGGCCCGGACTTTGTCCTCGCCCATGATCTGCTGGATCGTCCACACATCCGGCGACTGCGCGCGTCCCATTAACGCGATGCGGATCACCGTGCTGACATGGCCGACGTGGCCCTTGTAATCCTCCGGATGCTTTTTGTAATCCTTCGGCTTCGCCGCGTAGCCGTTTTCCACAGCGATCTCGCGGATCTTGTTGAACCACTGCTCCTGATCATCGCTGTGATCATAAGTATCCAGATACGCGCGGAGAATCTGATTCTTGTCCTCCGCGGCTTCTGCCGGATACTCGTCTTCGATCTGAAATGCCTCGTCGAAAAAGTATCCGATATACGTCATGATCTGTCGGGCGTAGATCAGATCTTTCCTCGGCTTTTTGTCCTGACGGCCGATGTCCAGAATCTTTTCGAGCAGATCCATGTCGCGGAACACGTATTCGTATTCCGGTGCGAACTCCTCGGACCATTTCTTCAGGAACTCCGCCAGATCCTTGGCCGGGATATGCAGCAGCGTCGTCTTGCTGACATCGTTCAGCTTGTCCAGGTCGAACAGCGCACCGGAGCTGCTCATCTTTTCCGTCGTGAATTTGAATTCATTCATGTCCGCATCCGGATTCGCGATCCGCCACTCTTCGTAGTTAGAGTTCAGAATCGTCATCAGGTATTCCCGGACAGCCGCCGGATGATATCCTTCACTGCGGTAATAGTCCAGCGACAGCTCCGGATCCTTCCGCTTCGAGAGTTTCCGCTTGTTGCCGTCCTCACCGATCTTCATCAGCTGCGCTGTATGGCAGTAGATCGGCCGCTCCCATCCGAGCTTGTCAAACAGCTCCACATGAATCGGCAGCGACGGAAGCCATTCCTCGCCGCGAACCACATGCGTCGTCCGCATCAGGTGGTCATCAATGACATGCGCGAAATGGTAAGTTGGAATTCCGGTCGTCTTGATCAGGACGATATCCTGAAAATTTTCCGGTACATCCAGTACGCCGCGGATTGCGTCCTTCACCTTCGTCCGGCGGATATATTCACCGGACGCGTTCGGGGTGCCGGACGATTTGAGGCGGATGACAAAATCATCACCGCGATTCAGCCGCTCGAGAATCTCTTTCTGCAGCACTTCGTCCTCTTCCCAGTCTCTGTAGCGCGACCACTCGCCGTAGATTCCCGGAGCGATCTTCAGCTCCTCCTGCTTTTCGCGGATCAGGCTGATTTCCTCCTCGGAAAGGAAGCACGGATAAGCCTTTCCTTCAGCGAGCAGGCGCTTGGCGAAGGTCCGGTAGATCTCCCCTCTGTGGCTCTGCGTGTAATCACCGTAAGCTCCGACATCGCCGTCCTTTGTAACACCTTCGTCAAAACGGATGTCAAAGAAAGCCAGCGACGAAATGATGGTGTCCACCGCGTTCTCCACGTAACGTTTGTCGTCCGTGTCTTCGATCCGGAGATAGAATACACCGTTACTCTGGTGCGCCAGACGCTCGTCGACAAACGCGCCGTACAGATTGCCCAGATGAATGAAACCGGTCGGGCTCGGCCCGAGACGGGTCACCTTTGCTCCTTCCGGCAGCTCTCTCTTCGGATACATCTTTTCATAATCTTCCGGCGTCTTTGTGATCTCCGGGTAAATCAGATTGCTTAATTCAACTGCGTTCATTGTTTAATTCTCTCCGTATTTTTCTGTGATCAGCTCTGCGATATATTCTGCGTCTTTACGGATCGCGTCCACATCTTCGCCTTCCAACATGACGCGGATCAGCGGTTCCGTGCCGGATGGGCGGATCAGGACTCTTCCGGTTCCGGCCAGCCGGCCCTCCACCTCGTCGATCCGTTCCCGGACCTCCGGATCCTTCATCGCGTTGTTCTTGAATTCCGGATTAATCTCTGCATTGACCAGCGCCTGCGGATAAATCCGAATTTCTTCACCGAGCTCACTGACCTTCCGCCCCGAAGCGCGGCAGGCTTTCATGAACTGCAGCGAAGAAAGCACGCCGTCTCCGGTCGTGGTATACTCTAGGAAAATCATATGTCCGGACTGTTCTCCGCCCAGCACCGAACCGGTTTCCAGCATCGATTCCAGCACATACCGGTCGCCGACACTGGTCACATTGACTTTCATTCCCTGCTTCTCTGCGTATTTGTGAAGTCCGAGATTGCTCATCACCGTTGCGGTAATCGTGTCATCCTTGAGGTGGCCCTGCGATTTGAGGTATTTCCCGCAGATACACATCACGTGATCTCCGTTCAGGATGTTCCCACGATCGTCGACAACGATCAGACGGTCCGCATCTCCGTCAAAAGCAAAACCGACATCTGCGCCGATTTCCGGCACTTTCCGCTGCAGATTCTCCGGATGCGTCGATCCGCACTCACGGTTGATGTTTGCCCCGTCCGGTTCGTTGGAAAGGACGGTTACATCCGCGCCCAGCGCCCGGTAGACGGTCTCTGCCGTGTAGCTCGCGGCGCCATTTGCCGTATCCAGCACAACTTTGACACCATCTAGACGGATGTCGATCGTGCTCAGAAGATACTCTTCATACACCTTCAGCGGATCTTCCACCGGAATGCACCGGCCGATCTTCTCGCCGATATACTCCGGATGCTGAAATTCCTGTGCGAGAATGATGTCCTCGATCTTCTCCTCGATCCGGTCATCCAGTTTGAATCCCTTCCCGTTGAAGATCTTGATTCCGTTGTATTCAAATGAATTATGCGAAGCGGAAATGACCACGCCGGCATCCGCTTCATAGTGCCGTACCAGATAGGCAATCGCCGGCGTCGGCATGACACCCAGCTTGATCACATCGCCGCCGACTGACATAATGCCTGCCGCGATCGCATTCTCCAGCATTTCGCCGGAAATTCTCGTATCCCGCCCAATCATGAATACCGGACGATGAGACTCTCCGCCAAGCACATACGCAGCCGCGCGTCCGATATCAAAAGCCAGCGACGCAGTCAGCCCTTTGTTTGCCACGCCGCGGATTCCATCTGTTCCAAACAATCTTCCCATTAGTATGATCCTTCTCTGTTATTTATTCTTTATTGTCAGATCAACGTCCTGATCTTTCAACTCAACATTGTGAAGCTCTTCTTCCGAATCGACCGAAGCCGTCAGCGTATGATCCCCGGCCGTCAGCCCCTTGGCGCTGACGGAAACCTTGAAGTTTGAGGAATCCAGACTCTTCAGCTTCTTCGCCGTATCGGTCGCTTCAACTGTCACACTCGTTGTATTGAATTTGACTTTATAATCCTCTCCAAGATCCGTTACATCGATGTCGTCCGAAGAGATCTTAAATGTCTTTGTTGTGTATTTCGTCACCGTGACCGGAAGGCTGAGATCCAGCGATTTGTTTGCGACCTGGACACCTGCCGGAAGGACATAGTGAAGACCGAGTGAATCGCTCTTCGTCATGTTGGAAATATTGATCGTCTCCGTCTCGATGCTGTCGATATTCTTCAGCGCGCTCTTGCTGCCCTTGATGGTGATACTGGACGGAACGTCATAGGTCCTGAGATATTCATCACTGTCCGGATTTGTGACATTGACTTTCAGACTCACCGTCTTGGTCGCGCCGTTCGTCACGGTCGCAGACGCCTGATCCGGCGATACAGTGACATGAGCGACACGTTCGCCGTCCGAATCGACCGCCACCGGCTTCAGACTGAACGTCTTCGGTGTATCCGACGTCTTCGACCGCTCGATCGGAAGGCGGACATAAGCCACCTTATTCACCCGGCTCTTTGCGCCGCTGATCTCAAAATATTGCGAACTCTGATAAGTGATCATCGGCTCTTCGCCGTTGCTCTTGGTCGTGTATACAGCCCGGGCGGATACTGTCTTAGTATCGGATTTCTCCGTGTTCACCGTGACTGTATCTTTGTCCTGCGACTCGACCTTGACGTTGTCCGGCGCGGATATCTTAACCTTCAGCGTATTTTCTCCTTCGCCAGCTCCCGACAAGTCGACGGAAGCGGTCAGATCATCCGAATCCAGATCGTTCAGGACACTGCGCTTCGCAGAAACCTCAACTGAGATGCTGTCCGTATCCGACGATTTGAAACCGATTCCTTTGTCTTCCAGCTGAGATTCATTTGTATATGTGATCGGCACATCATGATATGTCCGTGTCGTCGTCGGGTCGACCCGGTAGATCACGTAAACCCATCCGGCAAAAGCGATGATGATCGACAGAATAATGTCGAATTTCTTATTCCGCTTCATCTTTCGCGCCTCCTTTACCTCTCCGGAAGAACCGGGCTATGCGCTCTCTGTAAGTCTCTTCTTTCGGCAGATATACGTTCAAAAGCATCTTCTCGATCGATTTGAGATCCATGAAGCGGCGGAATGTTCCGTCTTCCGCCACCGATATGACACCGGTCTCTTCCGACACGACGATGACCAGCGCATCGGACACTTCGCTCAGACCGAGGCCGGCCCGATGCCGTGTACCGAGGTTTCTGCCGATATTCTTCTTCTGGGTCAGCGGGAGCACGCAGCTGGCCGCATAAATCCGGTCACCGCGGATGATCACTGCACCGTCATGAAGCGGGGATCCTTCGTAGAACAGATTTCCGAGGAGCCGCACCGAGATAACGGCATCCACGATCGCGCCGGTCTCGATGATGTCATTCAGCATGGTCTCCCGCTCGATCACGATCAGCGCGCCAGTACGCGTCGCAGAGAAATCATCGATCGCAGCAACCAGTTCGTTCACAACCTGAATCGCATGATCCTTATCGAGGCTTCGGAACGAATCACCGACAAAATTCCGGCGGCCGATCTGCTCCAGGCCGCGCCGCAGTTCCGGCTGAAACAGCACAACAAGCGCGAACACGCCCATCGTCACGATGCTCTTCAACAGCCAGTTCAACAGATACAGCTTGAAAAAATCTGACAGAAAGAATGCAACAACCAGCAGGATAAGACCCCGCACCAGCTGCTGCGCCCGAGTCTCCTGAATAAAGCCCAGCACCTTATATACAATATAGGCCACAATGGCAATGTCTACCGCGTCCGTAGGGCGGAACCCGGATAATGTGCTCTGAAAAAAGTCGATCATGTCACTCCTCGGTTAACGCACGAACATAAAAATTCATTTAATTATACCGTCTTATTGACTTGTTTTCAACCTCACAAGGGGCAAATATTGCACTTTTTCGCATCTGTCACGGAGCCTTCACATTTGCGCCATTTAACGCATACGTCGTTTTCAGAACTGAAAGAAGCTGCCGACATGCGGCAGCTTCCGATTCCCGGAATTTATTAAACCCGCGTTATTCTTTTTTTGCGGAAACGGATCATGACAATGATCAGCAGCACAATACCGGCCGCCGTCGCGGCAAGTCCGGCCTTCAGGCCCGGATAATGGTACTCCAGCACGACTTTGTGGCTCCCCTTCGGGATCCGCACACCGGTAAACGCGATATTTACATCGTCGATCTTATCGGCCTCCTTCCCGTCCACATATACTTTCCAGCCCGGATCATCGAGAATGGAAAGGTACAGTACGGAATTCTCGCCCGGATCCACCGTTCCCTTCACTGTGTCTCCGTCAAAGGATGTCACATTGAATTTCGTGGAGTCCAGTGCCTTTGCATTTTCGGCATAGATATCCATCGGAATCGCATAAACCTTGATCGAATCGTAATTATAAATTCCATAGCTGTTGAAATTGATCTTGATATCGCCTCCGGCTTTGTCGAAATATCCGAGATTCAGGTTAAAGTCCCGGACGTCGCTGAGTCCCTGATTCTGCCCGCGATTCGACAGCGCTGACTTCTCAATGCCGTCATAGGATGCGGTCAGACGAAACGATTCGTCCCCGTAATAGTCACTCTTATTGAGATAATATTTGAAGTCATTAAATTTGTAGTCGGATCTCGTCTTTCCGACCAATTTCATGTGATCGTTCCAGGTCAGTCTCTTCCGGTTCAGATTGTCAAAAGAGACCACCAGCATGCAGTTTCTGACTACCGGGATTTCCAGCGTAAAGCCGCTCCCCTCGTCACTATCCTCCGGCGTCAGCACCATCTGACCGCCATCTGTTCCGGCCATTGTCTTCACGCCGTACGGATCTTTGATCGTGCAGGCGACCTCCTCTACATCCGTCTGAAGGTTATCCACATCGGCATGACGGATGCCGCGGACCTGATCCGTTTCGTCGTCCGGGATCACGACCGCCTGCATCAAGATCTGCTCACGCTCAAGCTCGCTGAACTTTCTGAGCTCACTTTCCGTGATGTACTGGCTGTAATTCGTACCGAGACCCATGCAGTACCGGTTCCGGTACACCTTCACGCCATCGATCGACTTATAGTAATCGTAGCCGTACGGGCAGTAGCGGGACGCGCCCGGATCCCGGTCCTTACTGTCACCGAGGAAATACTTCACACCCATCAGGTAGTCCAGCCCCGGCCGGTTGTCGTTCGAATAGCTGACCGTCCGACGGAAATACCCGGCATTATTGCCGACCGTTTTATTAAATTTCAGCCAGTCCGCGCTGATCGATGAGAAATATTCATAGATCGACCGGTTGCCGAAATAGATATTCTCGTTCGCCATGACCCGGACCCTGCGCACATCGTTATATCCGTCCACTTGATCCGTCCGGAAAAAGCTTTTGTCTTCATCCTGCAGTTTCTGCACGACCCGCTGAACGGAATGCGTGAAGGCCTTGTCCGCCCAGCCAGCATCTGCGAAGCTCTCGCTCATCGGCTCTCCGCCGGACTCCTCGTCGTCATCACTGATTCCGGCAAAAACGATATATGCGTTCATTGAGACATTTACGATCAGCAGAGCCGCGATCAATGCATTCATCGCGCCATACCGCTTCGGCCGCCGCGCCTCGTCCGCACCGCAACGGAACTCCCGTAGATAGAGGATCACCAGCAGGATAAACGCCAGCGCCAGCCCGATCAGCGACTGCCATGCGTTATTGTGAGACAGCATCCGCATGACGAACATGCAGAAACCGAGGATCCAGACTGCCAGCAGGAACCACCAGCCGAACAGGATCAGGAAAGTCTTGCGCTGCCGCAGGATCTCGTGATCGAAACATTCCATTGCCGCCCAGACATAGAAGAAGATCAGAACGAAATACCATCTGCCGACGGAATAGCTGAATCCGTTCAGCACCTTGCCGGTGTACGGAAACAGCCCGATGATCATAAAGAAAAGCGTCAGAATCGAAGCTGTGCTTCTCCGTTTGCGGACATTGATCACGACCAGCGGCAGCAACATCGCCACGAGAACCGTCGCGAAAACAAAGCTGTATGATGTATGAACCTCCGAATAAGTAAAGAGCCGCGACGGCATCAGAATATACTTCTTCAGCGGGTAGAACACCCCTCTGTACACATCGTAATTCGTGTTCGTAATCGCCGAAGTCGTCGAAACCAGCATTGATTCGAGGAAGATCGACGAGATCAGAATTCCGATGATGCCGGATCCGATCAGTTCGGCAAACATGCGCGGAAACAGGCGGAACTTCTTCCCGGACGCCGCGGCGATCTCCGCCTCCGGCTCCCTGAGTTCGCCATTCCTGCCATAATAATACAGGTACCGCATCACAAAGAAGAGGATGCAGGTAATTCCGGCGATATACGACCAGAGAATATTAGACGACAGAAAAAGAACCTCCGCAATAATAAAGACCAGCGGGGATTTCTTCCGGAGCATCCGCTCCACGCCGAGGATCAGGATCGGCAGAAAGATCATCGCGTTCGTAAAACTTCCCTGCGCGATGCTCGCCCGGAACGCCCATCCCGAAAAAGCATAGCAGAACGCGCCGAACACATTCTGATCCGCCTTCAGGCGAACTTCTCTTCCGAAGAGGATGAATGCGATTCCGGTCAGATACTGCCGGAACACGGTGACGACGCTGTAAGCGATGTCCATGTATTTCTGAGGCGGCGCGATGATCAGATAGGTCAGCGCGCTGACCAGCTTTCCCTTGAACGTATCAAAAAAACTGGCTCCCAGGCCGACATCCCATGACCAGCCGTCGATACCGCCGCCATGCAGCCATGTGTGAAAGACATTCTTGATCTTCGCATAGGACGGATAATACTGCGTAATTCCGTCGACGTTGCCCGTTCCATTTCGGAGCAGCGTCTTCTGACTGATGATGACAAATGCATACGCACCGGCAGCAGCGATCAGGAACAGCAGCGAGTACATCAGGATCTGCTTCCAGACACCCCATTCTTTCTTCGCCGGCAGCTTCGTATGTCGGCCCACCAAATTATCCATAGTCACCTCTTCGTTATCTATTTCTATCTGTTTCCGTACATCTTCTCGTAATACTTCATGTAATCGCCGGAAATGATGTTTTTCCACCACGATTCGTTCTGAAGGTACCAGTCGATCGTCCGGCTAATGCCGTCTTCAAAGCGCGTCGTCGGCACCCAGCCGAGTTCGTTTTGAATCTTCGTCGGGTCAATCGCATACCGGAGGTCGTGTCCCTTACGGTCGCCGACGAATGTGATCAGGCTCTCCGGCTTGCCCAGCTGGTGAAGAATCGCCTTTACAACATCCAGGTTTGACCGCTCGTTGTGTCCGCCGATGTTATACACCTCGCCGACCCGGCCGTCTTCCAGAATCCGGTCGATTGCGCGGCAGTGATCCTCTACATACAGCCAGTCCCGCACGTTCTTTCCGGTGCCGTATAACGGCAGCGGCCGGTCCGCCAAAGCATTTGCGATCATCAGCGGAATCAGCTTCTCCGGGAACTGATACGGTCCATAGTTGTTGGAGCAGCGGGAGATCGTCACCGGCAGTCCGTAAGTCCGGTGATAAGCCATCACGAGAAGATCCGCCGATGCCTTAGATGCCGAATAAGGGCTCGACGCCTGAATCGGGTATTCCTCCGTAAAGCAGAGATCCGGCCGGTCCAGCGGCAGATCACCGTATACCTCATCGGTTCCCACCTGATGGAACCGCTTCACACCGAACTCCCGCGCCGCGTCCATCAGCGTCTGTGTGCCGAGAATGTTCGTCCGGAGGAAAAGTCCCGGATCCTCAATCGACCGGTCCACATGGGATTCCGCCGCAAAATGCACGACAATCTCCGGCTCCGTCTCGCGGAACACATTCCGCACGCCCTCCCGGTCGGTGATATCACAGCGGACAAAGCGAAAATGCGGCTCATCCATCACCGGCGCCAGCGTTTCCATATTTCCCGCATATGTCAGCGCATCCAGCGCAATAATATCGTAATCCGGGTGCTCTTTCATCATGTAAAAGGCAAAATTGCTCCCGATAAAGCCGGCCGCGCCGGTCACCAAAATCCTCATCGCATTCTCCTTTTTGCTGATTACAGCAATGATAAAATATACTGTCCGTACTGCGTCATCTTCAGCGCCTCGCCGTCTTCCCGCAGCTTCTCGTCGTCGATAAATCCGCGGCGCCACGCGATCTCCTCAAGGCAGGCGATATAGAACCCTTGTCTCGCCTGAATCGTCGATACGTATTCCGACGCGCTCAGCATGCCCTCCGGCGTCCCGGTGTCCAGCCATGCCATGCCGCGGCCCATCAGCACCACCTTCAGCTTTCCGCGCCGCAGGTATTCGCTGTTGACCGCCGTAATCTCAATCTCGCCGCGCGCAGACGGCTTCACGTTTTTCGCAATTTCAATCACATCGTTATCATAGAAATACAGCCCCGGCACCGCGAAATTCGATTTCGGGTGTGCCGGTTTCTCCTCAATCGACAGGACATTCTTGTCCTTATCGAACTCCACGACTCCGAACGCCGTCGGATCCTTGACCGGATAGCCGAATACTGTGGCACCCTCCGGATTGTCCATCGCCCGGTGCAGAATTCTCGTCAGATCCTGCCCGTAAAAAACATTGTCGCCCAGCACCAGACATACCGAGTCATCTCCGATGAAATCCTCTCCCAGGATAAAAGCATCTGCGAGTCCTCTCGGACGCTCCTGAACCTTATACTCGAAATTCACGCCGAGATTTGATCCGTCTCCCAGCAGCTCCCGGTAGCTGTCGATCGCATCCGGCGAAGAGATGATCAGAATATCCCGGATTCCCGCCAGCAGCAGCACTGAAATCGGATAATACACCAGCGGCTTGTCATAAATCGGCAGCAGCTGCTTCGAAACTGCTTTTGTCATCGGATACAGACGAGTGCCTTTCCCGCCAGCCAGAACAATTCCCTTCATGATAACGATTCACCTTCCTTTCGGATTCGATAGAAAACAATGCTTCCCAACATCACCGTCAGCACGGTCATGATCACGGCATACAGCGTCGTCGCGCCGAGGATGCCGTAATTTACGACAAAAAACCCCGACATTGCGAAGGCTGCAATTGCCGCCGCGCCGTAGCTGTAAATCAGAGTCCGGTGCATCCGTATGATCGTGATCACAGTATTCAGGAACACCGAATAAGCCAGCATCCCGCCGCCGATCATGACGATCACCAGTTCCCGCCGATATCCGGACAGATCGACTTTGAAAAGCCAGCCCAGTACCGGCGCACCGATCGTCGCCGCAATCACGACTCCGATCAGTGTCAGCACGAGTACCATTTTCATCTGACGAATGACCAGTTTTTTAAAGCGTTTGATTTCGCCTCGCGCCCAGACCTCCGCGTAGGAGGTAATAATCGGATTGAACAGAAAATGCACGATCAGCTGCACGACAAACGCCGGCATGAACACGATGTTGTAGATCGCCTGAATCTCTTCCGTCAGATATGCGTCGATCGCATACTTCGGTGCGTTGCTGAGGTATATATTGAGGAACAGGCTGATAAACAGCGGAAATCCTTCAATCAGCATCTGCACCATTCTGCGCCGGTTGAAGGTCGGTTTCAGTTCCGCGTAATCCCGGATCGCATTCATCGAAGTCAGCATCGCTTCTGCCGTAGACACAATCACCGACACCAGCAGTGATGCAACCAGATTCTCGGTAATCAGATAGGCCGGGATGAAAACGCCCATCTCAAGAACGTACCGGATCGCCGAACACTTCGTCGCAACATCCAGCCTTCCTTTCTGCTGCATCCGTCCGTGCGCCACATCCGTAAAAGACTGCACGCACTTAAGGCAGTTCACCAGAAAAACCGCCCAGCACTTTTCCATATTGTAATTGCGGAATATCACGCCGTAGATACAGTACAAAACGACCGCGATCATCATCGCGATGCAGGTCAAAATCCGGATTCCATAGTATTCCGAGAAGGAGTATTTCTCCCGGATGTCCGATGACTGATACCGCCGGAAACCGTACTGCCCGACAAAAAGCATCAGCGCGCCGACCGCATACGCAATACTGAAAACGCCGGCATCATAAATATTCCCGCTCCGGGTCAGCACCATTGTTATGATCGGGGATTCCGCAGAATTAATCAGCGCATTCGTGGTATTCCAGACATAGCTGTCCCGGTTAATGTTCTTCGACTTCTCCAGTCTTGTTCGAATTGCTATCAGCATCCTTATTTTCCGTAAAACTCGTGGATCGCTTCCGTCACCTTCTCAAGATCGCTCTCCGCCAGATTATAGTACATCGGCAGACGGAGAAGCCGCTCGCTCTCCTTCGTCGTGTACTTGTCTTCTCCGTAAAAACGACCGTATTTCTTTCCGGCTGCCGCCGAGTGCAGCGGCACATAGTGGAATACAGCAGAAATGCCGCGCTCTTTGAGGAACCGGATCAGTTCTTTCCGTTCCCCGAGATCCTTTGTCTTGATGTAGAACATGTGCGCATTGTGCTGACATTCCTCCGGAATATACGGAAGCTCAATCTTCCCGGCCTTAGCCAGATCTTCCAGATTCTCGTAATAATGATTCCAGCTTGCAAGGCGGTTGTCATTGATCTCATCAACCTTCTCAAGCTGCGCATAGAGGTATGACGCATTCATATCGCTCGGCAGGTACGACGATCCGACCGAAACCCAGGAGTACTTGTCGACCTGTCCCCGGAAAAACCGGCTCCGGTCCGTTCCCTTCTCCCGGATGATCTCGGCATCTTCGATCTTGTCTTTATCATTGACCAGAATCGCACCGCCTTCTCCCATGCTGTAGTTCTTCGTCTCATGGAAGCTGTAGCAGCCGAAATTTCCGATCGTTCCGAGCGCCCTTCCTTTGTAAAAAGCATTGACGCCCTGCGCCGCGTCCTCAACAACCATCAGGTTGTGGCGCTTAGCAATGTCCATAATCGTATCCATCTCGCAGCCGACGCCGGCGTAGTGAACCGGAACGATTGCCTTCGTCCGCTCCGTGATCGCACCTTCAATCAGCTTCTCATCAATATTCATCGTATCCGGACGAATATCGACAAAAACCATCTTCGCTCCGCGCAGCACGAATGCATTCGCCGTCGACACGAAGGTGAAGGACGGCAGAATGACCTCGTCTCCCGGCTTGATATCGCATAGCAGCGCCGCCATTTCCAGCGCCTGCGTGCCGGACGTCGTCAGCAGTGCCTCCGGCGTACCGGTATACTCCTCGATCCACGCTTTGCACTTTGCGGTAAACGGTCCGTCCCCGCAGATCTTGTGATTTGCAATCGCCTGTTTAATGTATTCTTCCTCTCCGCCGACATATGGCGGCACGTTAAATGGTATCATTCGATTCTCTCCTCTCGTATTAGCTGTATTTGCTATATTTGCTAAATTGACCGCACTGGCTGTATTAATTGTGCTGACCGCAGCGAACTGAATGCACCGGCGTCCTGCCGTACCTATCCGATATGCTGTTATCATACGGATCTGTCATGCATCCATCCCAGACGGACTCGCTCCGCCGAACGCATCTCCATGTCATTTCGTTACGGCTATTTGAATTCTATATGCAGATGTTCAAACACTCGATTCCAAATTATAACACAGTTATATTTCAAACTCAATGAAAGAGGGTGGGGATTGGGAGGGCCTCGGAGGCCCTGGTATGCGGCCTCCGCTTAACTCTGGTTCTGCTGAGCAGAATGCGCAATCAGCACCTCGGATTTCGACCGCATTGGCTCACCTAGATCAGAAATCTGGTTCATCTCTTCGCGTTTGTAATCGAGGCCCTCATACGTCTCTGACCGCCAGTGTGCTATATATTGTTCCAGCGTCTCCTGATACGGCGTGACCAGCATGCGGATTTCTTCCGCCGCACCGGATGGCGCCGGCCGGCGCACGGTTAGTGTACTATACCGTCAGCTCGTTTCTCTGTTTTTATTGTTTCAGCTGACTTTTCGGCCGGCCGCCGCCTCGCCCACAATTTTCCTCACAAAATAATAAAAAGCAAGCACCGACGGGCTGCGCCCGTCGGTGCTTTCCATTCTACCATTACAGATCGATATCCCTAAAGGTTATCGTAATTAATCCGGATCAATACATAGACATTTCGTCCGCTGTAATTGCCCTTGTACTTCGGGCCATAACTCTTGCTGCGGACATCGCCGCCGCCCGCGGAGAACCACATCATATTGCCGGCGCTGTCTTTGCCCGCGTAAGCCATCGTATGACCGATTCCGCTGCCCTTGCCGAAGTAGCAGACATCGCCCGGCTCCAGATTCAGACTGGCAGGGTGCGCATTCGGATAGGAGACCGATACCTTGCTCGAGCTCTTGATCGTACCGGCGCCGTTACCGCGGATGCTGCGTCCCTGGAAGTAAATCGTCTGTCCCGCCGGAAGGATGCCCATCGCCTGCAGACCCCAGGAAGCGAACTGCGTGCAGTTCACCTTACGGCTGCCATTCAGCGCCGCCGAGTAAGAGCCGCTATCTGCATTCCATGAATACGTGAAACCATGGCTCGCGCAGTTCTCGCCGAGCTGCTTGATCGCAGCGATCGCATTGTCCTGCTTCTCCTGAAGCTCTTTCTCTTCCTTCGCATCGTCAACGACTGAGGACAGAGAATCTTCCACTTGCAGATTCGCACTGATCATGCTGGCGTTCACGCCGGTGATCACATCATTCGCCGAAGTCGCCGTTCCGGGCGACTTCGTATCCGCATAGCCCATGCCGAGCATACTAATAATGAGCACCACTGCCAGCACTTCGCAGACAATGATCATGCCCGTTCTCTTCTTCTTTGAAAACTTACCGATAAATCTGCTTTTGATTTTTCTCATTCTCCCGGATGATCCTTATCTTATCGTCTAATCACCTAATTGACCCGTATCACGACATTCACAAGACGGCTGTCATAGGATTTCTTCACGACCGGCCCCAGGTTCTTCGCCTTGATATCGCCTGCTCCTGCAGTATACCAGAGTGCCTGTCCCTTGGAATTCTTACCGGCATATACCATTGTGTGATGGCTCGTGCCCCAGTCATATCCGCAGATATCTCCCGGTTCAAACGGGAACAGTGTGGTCTGAATGTCCGGATACAGAACCGTAACCTTCTTGCTGCTCCGCAGCTGCGAAGCCGCATTGCCATTTATGCTCTTATTTAACCAAAAAGTCTTCCCTTTGTCAATAAGGCCTGCCTGCTGCGCAGCCCATGAAACATAAAGTGCGCAGTTGACTTTCTTCGCCGACTTGAGGGCCGAATCGTATGTCGATTTGACGCCGGAGTTGCTGTAAGTGAATTTGTTCTTTATTATTCCGGCACCGATGGTATCCAGCGCATCAGTCAGGACTTTCGCGCGCGCCTGCTGAGCTGAAGTAGCGGACGGAAGCACATGATATGTGGCTCCGGATGTTGCCTTTTTGCCGGCGCTGATGTAGGCGGAGTGAACGTAATAATACGAGCGGCCCAACTGGACTTTCTTCCAGACGGCCTTGCTGCCGGCGACTCTGGCATCGATCGCGATATTTACCGCGCAGTCTTTCTCCATACTTCCCTTATACGGCATGGACGCGCTCGGACCGGAGCGGAAGTTGATATAGTCTGTTGACGCACCGGAGGTCAGCGTATAGCTGACGTTTCTGACAGCAGATGACGGAATGTAGCCGTCCTTTCCGCTGACGGTTACATGATACCAGAGTTTCGAAGCGGAAGGTGTTGTGTCCGAAGTATAAATTTCTTCAATAATCGCAATCTTCGTTCCGGCAGAAACAGATGAAACAACCGATGACGAGCTCACCGAGGAACTGCGGACCTTGACGCTTGAAGTTGTCACGCCCGTCGTTTCAGCATTCGCCGCATCGGCATCTGTCACAATTTTCGGGGTGGAGCCGTTGTCCGAAGAGCCGCCGGACGTGCCGCCATCTGTTTTTTCCGGCGCACTGACCCGGATTGAGCTGCCGCTGACATAATAATATTTCCCGCCGGATTTGATCTTGTACCAGGTGTTCCCGGACTTGGATTTCACCTTGAGGTAGACGCTGTAAGACTTGCCCTTCTTGAGTTTCAGGCCTTTTGTCATCGCCGCGCCCGCGCCGAGCCGGCTCGTCGTGGTCCGGGTGATCTTGCCCGCCGACTTGCTGTACCTGATGCCGTCAATCCGGTTGACATGCACATAGCCGGTCTTTCCGCTGACTTTCACTTTGTACCAGTGGTATTTGGTCTTCCGGCTGGTCTTCGAGGAGAACACTTCCTCAAGAATCGTCACTTTCGTGTCATTCTTCAGCGCGAGGATTGTCTTGCTTGAGTCTTGCGGTGCTGCCCGCAGCGCGATCTCGTTCTTGTAATTGATGAATCCGACTGCATTTCCGGGTCCCGACGATGCCTCCGCGGGAAAAGCAAAAATCGCCGCGCAAACAACTACCGCTGCGAAAACAGCCGCTGCAAAATAAAACGCTTTTCTTCTGACTGCGCTGGTACTCACGGGTCACCTCCAATAAAATAATTGAGCAAAAAACAAAAAGCTTCAGCTCAATTATACGGTCCGATCGTCCAAAAGTCAACGATAATATTGTTATGGTTATCTTTCTCCGGATGCAGTGCGATAATTGCATCCCGCAGCATACTCCTGCGCCACGTTACGCGCAGCACGCAGCTGCCCGTCTCATCACCTAATTCTGATTCCGATTGTAATCCCTTTTCCGGATATCTTCAAGGGCTTCTTCCATTGTATCCGGATCAAATCCGAGTTCTTCCCGGAGCCGGTGAATATCCATTTCGGACGATTCGATCCGCTCCGGCGTGCTGTCATCGTAATCGATCGGCGTGTCATTTTCGAACACACGGTTCACGATCTCAGCGATCTCGAGATTCGTGTATGCCGCCGGCATGCCCGCATTGATAATCCGGCCCGGTCCATCCACCTCCTGCGCAAGCCGGCAGAGAATGGCAGCCAGATCACGGCAGTAGATGAACTGCCGCTTTGCAAAGCTCCGGCCCATCACGTGAATCTCGCCGCCTTCCGATGCCGTATCCATAAAAACATTCATCATCGTGCGCTTTTTCTCACCCGTTCCGAGGACCTGAGCCACCCGGACGATCGAGTACGAAAATCCGAACTGGCGGCCGTAATAGATACAAAGATGTTCACACGCCGCTTTCGTAATCCCATACAGCGTCTTCGGCGTCAGCGCCATATCCTCAGTCCACGGAATCCGGTCTGTATCCGAATAAACCGCAATCGAGGACGCGAAAACGATCCGCTTCACGCCGGCCTCGCCCATCGCCAGAAGAACACTTTCGGTCAGCGTCTCATTGACCTGATAGTCCGCGATGCCTCCGGATGTTCCCCGGACCGCCGCAAGGTGGATCACCGCATCCGCGCCCTGAAGCTGCTCCGTCAGCTGACCGGCGGAATAATCCGAAGCGACCCAGCGGACAGCCCCGCCGAATTCCGCTTCGTGAGATCTTCTCGAGAGCGCCGTCACTTCAATTCCCGGAATCTTCAAAAGCTGCTCCACCACTTCACTGCCGATAAAACCAGTCGCGCCCGTCACTGCGATTTTCATACGATCGATCCTTTCTCTGCATCTCTGCTGCACGCGGATTTATTTTACATTGCAGATAAAGCAGCGCTGTTTGCCGGTCTTTTCCGGTTCCAGTACATCCATCCATTTGATGTGGATCTTGAATTCGTCACCGTACAGATCCTGCACAGACCGGATGAAATGCTGCTCAATCTCTTCCTTACTCTTAGAGGTATTATACGGATCCCGCACCAGTTCGATCACCATATCGTGATACGATTCCTCGATGAACCGGAACTGCGACAGGCCGGTCGTGTGGTTGGCAATGCGCATCAGCATCAGCGCCGACGACTCCACACCATCCTCGTGCTTGACGAGGTCGTTCATCCGGCCCTGAATCTCAGTGAAATACCGGAGACCGTCTTTTACATAAGAAGCGCCCAGATCCTTCGATTCGTAATTGATCAGCGGATAAGTCTTCTTGTACAGTGTCGTCAGGATGATCCGGCCGTTGTCCGCCAGATTGTCATCATCATCATAGACATTCGCGACGGCCATATCATTTGCAACATAGTAAAAATCATTTCCCGGGAATTTGTAGATACAGCTTCCCATCTCCGACACGCCGTAGGCATCGATCAGGCCCGGACCGAACGTCTCGTTCAAAAGCTTCACCGTAACATCGTCGACCATCTCACTGACCGGCACGTAGAACTTCGGCTTCCAGATCGGCATGTTGTGCGATTTCGAATATGCCGCGATCCGAACCAGGCAGTTCCGGCGGAAGCACAGCATGTCCGGCTTGTATTCATTGATATCGCGAATGGTGTCTGCAATACCGTCGCCGACGCAGTAATCTTCCGAAACGACTTTACGCCGCATCAGGCCGAACTTCTGAACGATGGAATCCCTGGACTTGTCGTTCGGGTCCTTGTGGCTCGTCTGGAACGAATACATCTTGCCGCGCAGCGGATGGTAACCCGCCGCCGCAAGCGCTCTCGCCCAGTTCGCGTCGCTGAACGCCTGCTCTTTCTGCGTATAAAGCATTTTGAGCGGCGTACCGGACGAACCGCTGGTGCTCAGGATATTCACTTTATCGTGGATCTCCGGATGTTCCTCCCACTCCTTCTGCATCCAGAGCCGCAGCTCCGGCTTCGTCAGCGTCGGAAATTTCACCAGGTCCTCACTGCAGTGATAATCGTCCGGCGTCGTGCCGGACTCCTCGAACTTCGCGTGATAGACCGGAATTTCCCAGGCCCGCTTCATGATCTTGTTGATCTTCTTGTTCTGATCCGCCTTGATCTTCTTCGGATCCCCGTCAAAGGTCTTTTTCAGCGTCAGCAGATATCCCACTGTATAGACATTCTTCATTTTCTTCTGAAAACTCATATTGTATTCGATCTCCCTTCTGTTATCGATCCGTTCGTCGATTCACTCCAGCGCCGCTTTGATTCGCTACTCCGGTTTCTCCGCTCTTTGGATCACATATCCGCATTTCTCGATGTAGCCGTTCAGCTTCTGCACGGTATCGCCATCTTTATAATACCATTCGACGTAGTCTGCACTGCTAAAATCATATTTCGAGTAGTCCACCGTGCTTCCGGTCGGCTCGCTGATGAACACGAGCTCACAGTCCGTATCCGCCGGCTCCGGCTCCGGAAGCTCTACTGCTTCGGTCAGCTGTCGGATGCTCGCATCCAGAAGATCCACACCGCAGTAATTCCGGATCAGCCGCCACATATGGCATCCGTCGAGCCGAGGCGCGATCTCGAGGACGACCGGATGAACTCCGCGGTCCAGCTTGATCTGCGCGTAAAGAGGGCCGTTATTCAGGCCGATTGTTGCAGCGATCCGCTCCGTCAGATCCAGCACCGCTGCTTTTCCAGCTTCATCGGCAAAATGAGACGGAACACGATGTTTTTTGATAATGCCGCCCGGATACTCGTCAAATGCAAAGCGGTCGGACACCAGCCCGAACGCCATCTTCCCGTCCTGCATGAATCCGTTCACAGACACTTCCGGTCCTTCGATAAAATCTTCGATGATCACCTTGCCGATGATCGAATAATCCCGGGATACCTCAAAATGCGCCTCGATATCCGACGGCTGATTCACGCGGAAGCAGCCCCGCTGCCCCTGAGAATCCACCGGCTTCATCATCGCTGGAAAGCAGTTCCACCGCATCGCATCTTCTTGCGTATCTGCCACCAGGAAATGCACGTTTCCGTCAAAATCCTCTCCCAGTGCCTCGCGGAGCAGATGCTTCGAATGGCAGATGTCCGCCGTCTTCGAAGGAATGTAGTGAGGAAGTCCCAGATTCTCGCTCGCCTTCATTACCGTCGGCATTGCCAGATCGGAGCCGACCGAATAGATCGCATCCACTTCGTGGCGCCGCGCCAGATCGGTCACGCCCTCCACGCTCCGGATATCCACCTGCTCGAACCAGTCCAGCATCGGAATACCGTGATCCGTATTCGTATAACTGCATCCGCCGACCTCATATCCCGCCTCGCGGCAGTACTTGATCGCGTCAATCTGCGCATTGCCTGCGCCCAAAATCAATATCTTCTTCAATTCACCGCTCCTTGTCTAAAGCTTATCCAAGGCTCCGGCCTGCGCCGGAAAATATATTTCACGACATAATGCCGCCGGAACGCCCGGTCCCGGCAAAATCATCTAATATTATCATATTCATTTTTCGAACTCAACCCGGTCGGCGGTTTTGCTTGATTATTGCCTGCGATTATTTTACAATATTTAATTAGACTTAACGACTACAACACATTACAAAGGAAACATTATGCTATATTCTATTATCGTACCGTGTTACTGTTCAGCGAAATCGATCCGCAAGGTCGTCGAGCTGACTTCGGAATGGATGGAGAAACTGGGCCGGACGCCTTATGAATTTGTCCTGGTCGACGACTGCTCGCCGGACGGACACGAGACGCTCGGCGCGCTCCATGCGGTAGCGGATGACTATGATAATGTCAAAATCGTTGAACTGGCAAAGAACAGCGGTCAGCACAATGCGACGATGGCCGGCCTGAACTATGCTGAGGGCGATGTGCTGATCTCGATGGACGATGACCTGCAGACCCACCCGTCGCAGCTTCCGGTGCTTTTTGAAGAATTTGACAAGGGTTATGATGTCGTATACGGTTATTATCCGGATAAGAAGCACAGCCCGTTCCGGAATTTCGGCAGCTGGGTCAATTACGAGACGGTCCGCATCCTGATCGGAAAGCCGAAGGACATGAAGACATCGAGCTTCTGGATCATGCGGAAGTTCGTCCGCGACTACATGGTGCAGTACAAGAATCAGTACACGCACCTGCAGGGACTGATCCTGCGCACGACACGGAACATTTCAAGTGTTCCGATTCAGCATTTTGAACGGGTATACGGAACATCCGGCTATACATTCAAGAAGCTGATCAAGCTCTGGTCGAACATCATCGGTTACTCGGTTGTTCCGCTGAAGTTCGTGCGGCACATCGGTACTTTTTTCGCGGTCGTCGGTCTGATCGGCGCACTGGTCATTCTGATCCGGAAGCTACTGCATCCGGCGATTTTCCTCGGATGGTCGTCGGTCATGGTATCCATCTTTTTCTTCTCGGGTCTGATCATGCTGTCGCTCGGTCTGATCGGAGAATACATCGGCCGAATGTTCCTCGGTATGAGCAATTACCCGCAGTTCGTCGTCAGAAACGTGTATACGCAGCAGAATTCGGGAGCTGACGGGCATCATCCGGCTGGTACTAATGCTGCCCCGTCTTCGTCGGCAGAGAAAGCGAGGGATGATAATGAAGGAGAAAGTGAATAATAGAGGAAGCAGAATACGGTTTGTCCGGCGCATCTGCATCGTCCTGGTGATCCTGCTCGCCGCCGCGCTGGCAGGATACCGGATCTACCTGTACCGGGCAGAGCAGAAGGCGGAAGACGCCGTGAAGAATTACCTGAACGCTTATACCAGCTATAATTTCACGAAGGCGGCCTCCTACTCGGATGACGAGATGGCGATGACGCTGCTTTACGACGCGCTGCCGGATGACATCTACGATTATATCGACTATTACAGCGAGAAGACCGGTCTGACCGGTACGATCAGCAAAGCGAATGACAAGCGGATCCAGCTGCTGACCGACCAGATGTACGGGGACTATATCAAGCGCTACTCGATCGGCAAGGTGACCGGTACGAGGACTTCGAAGAAAGTCTCTGTCAAGCTGACAATGGGTTACGATCCGCACGTCCTTAATAACGCGAAAAAGAGCTCCGCGATGACAGGCAGCTTCAGTTCCTATAACAAGATGGTTTCTTCCCTGCTCGATGTCATCCGGAAGGAGCTGAACGGTTCGAAGAAGAAGACCGTAAATGCGACGTTCTACGTCGATTACTCTTCGGGCAGCGGCAAATGGCTGGTTACGAACCTGTATGTCAAAGGATATACCGACAAGGATGTGCTGCTCGAACAGGGCGATTCCGCATCTGGAAGCGCCTCATCCGACGAGACGAAGGGAATGACCGATCAGGAACTGGAAGACTATTACAATAATATTGAAGATAACGAAGATCCGGAAATCATCACTGATGAAAATCAGTAAACGCAGCAGTGCGCGTTCCGACGCTTAAATCCATACGAACATCATAATGAAAGATGACCTCCGGGAGCCGGAATTCTGTCTGACTCCAGGAGGTCCTTCTCTATGCAGTATCAAATTTCAACCCGCTGACTGCCTGGAAAATGACGGACACAGAAATTCCGTAATTTCCAGAAACGAGACCCTTTGATGGTTCTCAGGTCACGTTCCATTGCGCGGGCATCCTTTATCCTTGATTTGTACGCCCGGTCATATTCTTCGATCCGGCGCTCCCATTCGCACGCAGACACCGTTGGCAGCGGACGCACAATGTCCATCGGCACCCGGCTCCGCATCACCCGGTCATATGGCGATTCATCGCCGTTCAGCACCTTGCGTTCCAGATGCGGAATGGCATTTCGTTCGAAGAAGTCCAGATAATGCGTGACTCTTTCTTCATGTCCACGGCGCAATGCGCCATAATCGGCCTTCTCATAAAGGTCAAAAATCGTCGTGTCATCTTTCAGATCTTTATACACTGCAAAAGGAATATTATGGTAGGAGGCCAGTTCCTGAACTCGGGCATCCCCTGCGATAATATAACAAGGGGTACCTGCCAGTATTCCGGCGATATTGCCGTGAATCCGGCTGCCGAAAACGAAATCACAGCCTTCAAGATAATGTATCTAGGAATACTTGTCCAGCACT
>Ga0256406_1001767_pt1 | contig 33382 bp, 26 predicted proteins | sample RumenRJG_03DNA_FD_185986 | JGI IMG/M metagenome (GOLD analysis project Ga0256406, IMG submission 185986) | Bovine rumen microbial communities from Lethbridge, Alberta, Canada - RJG_03 | ecosystem: Host-associated > Mammals > Digestive system > Stomach > Rumen | place: Canada: Alberta | collected...
GCAGTGCAAGGCTGACGGTAAGCAGCCGGTGGATGTGCTGTCCAGTAAGTTGCAGACCGATGTGACGACGAATGTGGTGACCGGCAAGGCGGTCGCGTTCTATGCGGACACTCCGGTGGCCGGCTATGCGATTTCGCAGACCGGCGACCAGTTGGCCACCCTTGGCGATGATGAGGGTGTCGCCCCGGAGGGGGCGGCCATCAAGAAGGGTGATTCCGCCACCGACGAGGCGGTGCAGAAGGCCCTGCAGAAGCTGATGGACGACGGCACGTACGAGAAGATTCTCAAGCATTGGGGTGCTGAAGGCGGCGCCGTGACCAAGGCGGAGATCAACCCGAAGGTCGAGGACTGAAGTCGCGCCCTCGCCGGGTGCCTGTAACATGCTGTAATATGCCGGTCGTATTGTGAATCGGGCGTCTGCCTGTGCACGATGCGACCGGCGTGTCTTTTCGTCTGGCAGTCGGCATCATAGTATATTATGCGAAGCAATGCATACATATGCACTCCAGGTCGGCAAACAGCCCGACCGTGATGCATGAAGAGAGGAACACATGTCATTCAAGGCTTTCAAAACCGCGCTCGCCTGCACGCTGAGCGCTGCGATGTTGTTGGGCGCCGCTGCATGCGGCACCAAGGATGAAGCGCCGTCCGGCTCCGGCTCGGGCTCCTCATCGAGCTCGTCCACCACCGGCTATGATGTCTCCGGCATCAAGAAGGATGCGTCCATCGCCGCCATGCTGCCGAAATCCGTAACCAAGGACGGCAAGCTCACCGTCGGTATGGAGCTCACGTACGCTCCGGCGGAATTCCTCAAGGAAGACGGCAAGACCCCGGTCGGTTATGATGTCGACCTGTCCAACGCGCTGGGCAAGGTGTTCGGTCTGGACACCCAAATCGTGTCCGCATCCTTCGATTCGATCATCCCGTCGGTTGGCAGCAAGTATGATCTCGGCATCACTTCGCTGACAATCACCAAGGAACGTATGGACGCGGTCAACTTCGTCAGCTACTACAAGGCGGGCGCCACGTGGGTGGTCAAGAAGGGCAACCCGCAGAAGGTCGATACCTCTGACCTGTGTGGCAAGAAGATCGCCGTGCAGACCGGCACGGTCGAAGAGGAAGACGCCAACAAGGCCGCCAAGCAGTGCAAGGCGGACGGCAAGAAGGCCATCGACGTGCTTTCCAGCAAGTTGCAGACTGATGCTGCGACCAACGTGGTGACCGGCAAGGCCGATGTGTTCTATGCTGATTCCCCGGTGGCGGGCTACGCGATTTCGCAGACCGACGGTCAGCTCGAACCGCTCGGCAAGGACGAGGGCTCGGTCAAGCAGGGCATCGCCATCGCGAAGAACGACGACCAGACCACCAAAGCGGTGCAGAAGGCCGTGCAGAAGCTGATGGATGACGGCACCTACATGAAGATCCTCAAGCATTGGGGTGTGCAGTCCGGAGCACTGAGCGAGGCGGAGATCAACCCGACCGATCTGAGCTGACCAGCTGGCCAGCTGGTATCAGTGGGTGTCAGTTGACATCAGCGCAAGAGACATGCTGATACGCCCGTCGGTCATGCGACGTAAGCCGCATAGCCGGCGGGCGCACTCATTGGGGAATCATCGTTGGGGAATCAATCGTGACTGATACAACAGCCTGACCATGTGGTGCGCGGCACTGATTTGTGATATTGGGATACGGACATTATCTTGACTGTGTCGCAGGGCGTGGCGACAATAAAGTTCACAAGGTGTTCACGCTGATGGTGTGAACTGGGCAACGAACCGACAACAGGAGATGGCGCAAACCATGGCGAAGAAACAAGTCGACGGCGAAGGTCTGGACATACCCGACCGCATCCACGCGTTGCCCGTGAAGCGTACCGGCCCAGTGGTCGCCGCTGTGATCGTGGCGCTGCTTGCGGCGATGCTCGTGCAGGGGCTGGTCACCAACCCGCGGTTCGAGTGGAACATCGTATGGAAATACCTGTTCAACGAGAACGTGCTTGAAGGCATCGGTTATACCCTGCTGCTTACGGTGATTTCCATGGTCGTCGCGATTATCCTGTCGGTGATTCTGGCGATTATGCGCAAGTCCATCAACCCGGTGCTGCGCGGGGTCAGCTGGTTCTTCATCTGGTTCTTCCGCGGCACCCCTGTGTACACGCAGCTCGTGTTCTGGGGCCTGTTCTCCGTGCTGGTGCCCAAGTTGTCGCTCGGCATCCCGTTCACCTCGGTGACGTTCTGGAGCATCGATTCATCCGTCATCATCACCGCGTTCAACGCCGCATGGGTCGGCTTGGCTCTTAACGAGGCGGCTTATCTCTCCGAAATCGTGCGTGCAGGCCTTGAGGCGGTGGACCCAGGGCAGACCGAGGCGGCGAAAGCGCTCGGCATGAAGCGTTCGCTGATCATGCGGCGTATCATTCTGCCGCAGGCCATGCGCATCATCATCCCGCCGACCGGCAATGAAACCATCGGCATGCTCAAAACCACGTCGTTGGTGCTCGCCGTGCCGTTCACACTGGAACTGCAGTTCGCCACCAACGCGATCGCCAACCGTATCTACAAGCCGATTCCGTTGCTGCTGGTCGCGTGCATCTGGTACCTGTTCATCACCTCCATCCTGATGATCATCCAGTCCCGGCTCGAGAAGCATTTCGGCAAGGGGTTCGAAGCGCGGTCCATCGTCGCTGAAGACGACGGCGATCAGCTGGACGGCCCGGTCGCTGTCAGCGAAACGAAGAAGGATCGCATCGTTCGTGGCAACGATGTGAAGATGATCGGGCTCAACGCGTGAGCGTGAGGGAGGAAAGATATGAGCGACCAAACAGCAACTGATACCGCGTTCCGGACGCAGGATGCCTCCTCAAGCCAGCAAGACGAGCTGCATGCACGCGCCGCCACGCCGGCAGTCGAGGCGATTGGAGTGCACAAAGCTTTCGGGCGCCTCCACGTGCTCAAGGGCATCGACATGACGGTCATGCCGGGCACGGTCACCGTGATTCTCGGACCGTCCGGCTCGGGCAAGTCGACCTTCCTGCGGCTGATCAACCAGCTGGAGACCCTGACCGGCGGCGAAATCCGCGTGGACGGCGAGATGATTGGCTTCAAGAAGGTCGAACACAAAGGCCAGGAAGTGCTCCAGACGTTGAACGACAAGGAAATCGCCGCCCAGCGGTCCAAACTGGGTATGGTCTTCCAGCGGTTCAATCTCTTCCCGCATATGACGGCGTTGGAGAACGTTATGGAAGCGCCGGTCCATGTGAAGCATATGGGCAAGAGTGAAGCGCGTGAACTGGCGGTCGCCGAGTTGCAGCGCGTCGGACTCGGCCAGCGGCTTGACTATTACCCGTCTCAGTTGTCCGGCGGCCAGCAGCAGCGTGTCGCCATCGCGCGAGCGCTCGCGATGAAGCCCGAGATCATGCTGTTCGACGAGCCGACATCCGCGCTTGATCCGGAATTGGTGGGCGAAGTGCTGAGCGTCATGCGTCAGCTTGCCGACGAGGGCATGACCATGATTGTGGTCACCCATGAAATCGGGTTCGCCCGCGAAGTCGCCGACCAGGTGGTGTTCATGGACGGCGGTGTGGTGGTTGAGCATGGCGGTCCCGACATCATCGACCATCCGAGTGAGCCGCGTTTCAAGGACTTCCTGCAGCACGTGCTGTGACGGGCGGGTAATGCGAATCGTTCACGCCAATGATGCATGGCGTCATGGCAGTCGTGTCGTATTGGCGATGTACCTTGCAATCGCCGTCGGTGTCTGCGGGCTGTCTCCTGTGGTTACCGACACTCGGTACGATGATGCTCTCGTGACGTCCGTTTCAGCCAATGTAGGCGTCCTGTTGGGCGACTGCCCCAAGTGGTTGCCATGGTGTATCGCCTGACAAGACGGCCTTGCGTGTTCAGTCGCAGTAGCGTTACTCCGCCTGAACAGCGGGGTGCAAGGGGATGCGCGCATAGAGCGTCCACGTCCCGTCTTCGCTATTGAAGCGCAGTTCGCCGCCAAGCGATTCGATGATGTCGCGGTGGAGCGCCAGTCCGCTTTGGGATTGCGGCAGAGTGCCATCGTGGGTGGCCTCGGTCTGCGGCATCCCCGGCGACTGCCGTTCTGTGCCGCGCTTGGACGTCTTTTGGGGCGTCAGCGCGTTCGTCTGCATAAGTGACATGTTGTCGTCATCGTAGGTGATGGTAAGCATCGGCGCGCTGTCCGGGGATGCGTGCCGCAGCAGATTCGTGAAGATCTCTCCGATGAGCGTCACTGCTTCGTCGCCGGACTGTACGCAGACGGGCGACGATATTTGCCCTGAAATGTGTACATCGACATGCATACGGTGCGGAGTCAACAGATGCTGTCCTTGTTCGATGGCGATGCCGATGCGCGACGGCAGTGGAAGGTCATGCGAATCGTCAGTTTGGTCGTTGCGAGGCTGTTCATCCGCGGAGTTCATGGTTCTGATTACCGAGCGGATACTCGCCAGAGCGCTTTCGCTGAGTTGCCTGACCGTTCGCCAGTCCTCTTCAGACGCGGAGGCGGCATTACTGGCAATCTTGGCAGCGGCATCACCGGCGGCATCATCGGTAGCGCCGTAGGTAGCGCCAGCGGCAGAGCTAATCACGCCGGTTGCGCCTACCGCATCGATAGCATCAATATGCTGCTGCGCGAGCAAGAAGATACTCGACAGATTCGCGGTGACCGCATCATGCGTCATCTGCGCGAACTTGGTGACTTCATGCTGATGCGCCTGTTGCGTTCGCAGGAGTTCCAGCTCGGCATCGCGGTGCCGTTGCCGATCGTCGATGGCGATGGTGCGGATGGATGCGCAACTTGCGTATGTGACGATATACAGCACGAGAAATACGAATAAGGAAAGTGCTTCTCCTTGTGACAGCGCGTGGCGGAAGTCGAAGGCCAACAGCAGGGTGATGATTGAAGCGACAAGACTCCAGATTGACCATCGGGTGGGTGTCGAATACGCGAGCGTACCTATGGCCAGCGGCGTAAGCATATGAATGATCGAACCGGCATCCGAGAGTGATATTCCGGGAGTGAACATCAGCAGTAGTACCACGGCGAATGAGACGATGGACATCGGTACCGGTGCGAAGGCGATGCCCAGCGGGCAGCAGCAGGCGATGATACAAGCCACCCATTGCACCGGGGTCTTCGCAGGGAAGAACGCCAGCACTGCAATCATGAGTATCGTGGTCACCAAGCAAAGGGCGACGTGCAGTTTATGGTGGCGCAATCGTTGCGGAATGACGGTTGTGATGGTGTTGCTGATTACAGTCCGATGGTTTTCGTCCATAACGCCACCGCCTCCCGTTTGCTGGCCACGCCCATCTTGCGCGACGCGCGTGTGATGTAGGTGTTGATGGTCGACGGGCTAACGTCGAGCACCTGCGCGATATCGGCGTTGCTATATCCGTGCGAACACATGGTGAGCACCTGCTTTTCCTGCTGACTCAGCGAGAGGATGTACGGCAGGCCTTCCTGCCGGATGCGCAGATGCGCCCGCCCCGGTGCCTCGAAGGGCGGTCGGACGGCGAGAGCGCCGGTGTCCGCGACCTCCATGATGATGCTTTTGAGGGCCGACAGCTCGTTCTTGCCGATAACCGCCTGCATGCCGGCGTCGGCGGCATCATGGTAGAACTGGGTCGGCTCGTATGAAGTGATGCCGAGTATCGGCATCGTGCCGTTGGTGTAGCGGATGGCTCGGCTCATATCGACGCCCGACAGGCCGCGCATCGAGATGTCGGTGATGAACAGGTCCGGCAGATCGCGGATGCCGGATTCGCATTGTCGGTAGTGGTCGAAGGCGTCCGAGCCGTTATATTCGGTCCAGGTGATGGCGACGCGCGGCCACGCGGACATGATCTCGCGCAGCATCTTCAGCGCCAGGATGTCGTTGTCGACGAGCACGACCTGCACGGTGCCCGTCGTCTGGTCGCTGCCGGTCGCGGATGGTGTCTGCTGTTGGCTCATGGTGGTGCCTGGCTCCGTGCTTGTTCGAATACGGTATTCATACACCAGCATAGCTCTGTGTCGGTGCCGCCGGATTGGCGTCAACAATGGGTTTCACGGAAACCGTTCCGCAGGATATTCCAAAAACAGCGCCAATATGTGAGACGCGCAATCATGATTTGCTTGGGAGATGAGGCGCTGTATCGGCGGAAAGTCAACGAAAAACGGGTAATCGTGCCGCAAAGCCATGTTTGGCGCGAGTGCCAGTATCGCGACCGTGTAGGTATTTGCACGACAAGGATTTGCCTGCGGATTCCTCCCCACCGATAATGGCAACGTTTCGATTCTGCACGAAGGAGCACAGAATGCGGCTGCATCACTATAAAACCGGTACAAACCGGAACGTTGGCCGCAACACTGTGTCCGTCTCCGTGACTGTCCTGCTCGCGCTCGTCATGCTGGCGGCCGGCGTGTGCGGCGGGTTTCTGCTCACCCGTGAGCCCGAACCCGCCGCGTTCGAGTCGACTACGCGCGTGGGCACACTCGCCGTGCGATCGGAACTATATGATGACGAGCGTTCCGTCACCGTCACGGTGGAACGCAGTGAATCCGGTTCCGTAGCCGCTCCGGTTGGGGGAGTGGTTACGGAGTTGAGACAGTGCGCGGCCGGAAGCAACATCGAATCAGGCTCCGCGTTCATTGCCATTGACGGACAACCCCAACTCGCCCTGTATCTCAGGACTCCACCGTATCGGACGATGACCAGCGGCATGAAGGGCGGTGATATCGCGGCGCTCAATGCGGAACTCAGACGGCTCGGATATGCGGCCCCGGATTCGGACGTGATGACGTGGAATACGGTGAAAGCCTTCAATGCGCTTGCCACAACCGCCGGGACGCAGGGTACCACGCAGGAGCGCCAGTGGAGCATCGATACGTCGTTGTTTGCATGGTTGCCCCAACAGCAGGTGACTGTCAAGGAGTGCCAAGCCCGATATGGCGGGCAGGTCGAGCAGGGAGCCGATGTGCTGACGACTACCAGCCAACCGGTCCGTGCGACGTTCCGACGCAATGATTCCTCGATGGTGCAAGGTGATCGGGTCATGGAAGTCAACGGTGCGACGTTCACCATCACCGATCAGACAGCAGACAGCACTGACACCTCCCTGCTCTCAGCCATCGGTGCGAGCAACGAATACCGTGCCGCCCAACAGCCGACAGCCTCCGGGCAGGCTTCCGATACCGGAGGGGCCCAAAGCGACACGGGACAAGACACCGCTCCGAACACCATCAACGTTACATATCGCTGGAAGCTCGCCAAAGCGCTGAACGTGGTCTCGGTGCCGCCGGCGGCGATGTACGATGTCTCTGCGGATTCGGCATGCGTGGTTTCGCGCGGCAAGCCGGTCGCCGTCCATGTGGTCGCCTCCCAGCTTGGCAAATCGATGGTCAGCGTGCAATCCGGCGCATCCCTGACTTCCGTCGATGTTCCCGCCAGCACAGGCAAGGCGTGCCGATGAGCGGGCAAGACCGGCTCGAGTCCATACGACCCGCGGTTGCAGGATTGGCGGGAACCAGTACAGTTCAGGACAATTCCGGTGATGAGCAGTCTGCCCATGTCAAGCTCGACGATGTCGGGCACAGCTTCGACGGGGACGACTGGCTGTTCAGGCATATCACCATGACGCTGTATCCCCGGCGCGTTTATGCGCTGGTCGGTCCTTCCGGCTCGGGCAAATCCACGCTATTGTCCATTGTCGCAGGCTGGCAGCAGCCAGCGCAGGGCAAGGTCATACGCGTCTCATGCGGTCGGGTGTGCTGGGTATTGCAGAATCTTCATGGAGTAGCGCGTAGGAAGGTCATCGACCATGTGGCACTGCCCTATATTTCTCGCGGGGAACGCAGGAACGAAGCCGAAGAGCACGCTTTGTCACTGTTACGCGTGTTCGGGCTTGACCATCTTGCCGCCAAACAGTTCCGTGACCTGTCCGGTGGCGAGGCTCAGCGGCTGATGCTTGCGCGCGCGGTCGCCTCCCACGCGGGACTGCTTCTTGTGGATGAGCCGACAGCACAACTTGATTTGGCGACTGCGGCGAGCGTGAACCGAACCTTGCACGGGTTGTCGATATCAGGGGCGATTGTCGTGGTCGCCACACATGATCCGCGCACCCGCGACGCGTGCACGGACATCATCGATTTGAGGGACTACCAGTGAGCCGGGAACAAGATACCGTTGCGCCTGCCATTGACCGGGATACGGCTGCGACAGGGCGTATGCGTCTGCGTGGTGTCGTGGACGAAGCATGGCGGGATATCGTGTCCGGAACCTCGCATGCGTTCATGCTTATGTTGATTCTCGCCGCGTTGGTCGGCGGGTTGTCTGCTGCCGACCTGTTCAGCATTCGGTCAATAGCGCAGCAGGTTGACCGGTATATCGCATCGGGCGCGTCGACGTACGTCATCGAGTTCAAAGGCAGGATTAGCGGTGAAGCATGCGAACGGTTGTCCAGTGTGGACGGGGTGCTCGCATCCGGCGCGTTACGGTCGAAGAACGACAAGGTCACATCCGCCGTCTTGCCATCTGCGAGTATTCCTTCGCTCGATGCCACGACCGGGGCGCTAGATGTCTTTGCTTCTTCGACCCGTTCCGGCACCGTTACGTTGTCTACCCGGGATTACGATGGCATCTGGCTCTCCTCCCAGGCAGCGCAGTCTGTGAACGCTTCCGCCGGAAGCCAACTCGCATTGCATGCCGGTGGCAGTGTACGAATCGCCGGCGTATTCCAGTATCCGGACGACGGTAGGTCATCCAATTACCAATATGTGGCGCTCAGCCAGGTTCCGGTTGATGCAAACGATTTCGACCAGTGCGTGGTGAAGACCTGGCCGGTTCCGGATGCCCTGCAGGCGTTGTTGCAATCCACGGTATCCTCATGGCCTTCGGATGCTTCGCAGCAACCAACGATCAGCCAATTGAATGCGACGCAAGGCTCGAAGTTGGATGCCGTCAAGGCGTTCCGGGAGAGACAGAGTGCACTGGCTCCACTCGTGATGCTGGTCGTTGCGTTCTTCATCGGATTCGCCGTTGTCCGTGTCAGGCGGCTCGAACTTGCATCCGCCATGCATTGCGGCGAACCCAAGACCGCGCTCTGGCTGCAGATGCTGCTCGAGGCGTTGGTCTGGTGCTGTTCGGCGATACTGGTGACGCTGCCATTGACGATCTGGGCGATTACCCATATGGATACGGGGATCATCATTGCCTCACCGACGCTTGTTGGTATTCTTTCCAGAGTTCCAGCGGCGGCCCTTGCGGGTGTGTTGGCCGGTGTCACGCTTGCGATGCTGGTCACTCGCGAACGTGACCTGTTCAGATATTTTAAGAATCGATGACCGGAAGCTGGGATTTGTAGTGTTTTCACGACAAGGATTTGCATCGTGCGATGAAGTGCGAAACAATGCAATCGTGATGTCAATGAGGCGTCGCCTAAGAGGCACAAGGTAGAAAAGGGGTTTCAACGATGAGAATGATGACAATGATGCAAGGGCATTGGTATGCGTATGAGTGATTGGTCCGGGATGTTGACTCATACCGTTGCTCGTATTCGAAATGTGTTTTTGATTTTCGGCGTCATCGTGGCATGCCTCTTGTGCATCGCCTGCGGCTCGGGACATCAGAACGCGACCCCAGCCCCATCGCAAAGCACTGCGAAGGCCGAGAATGGACATGTGTTCAAAGGTCCATACGCTCGAAAATTCGCAGACACGTACAACAGCCTTCAGACCGGTTTTGCCCGGGGACTCATAGAGGATGGCAAGATCAGCGAGAAGGACATCAATGCTTTGGAATTCAAAGTCGAGGGTTGCGTAGATGCCCAAGCTCAAAGCGAAGATGATTTCATCACCTTCATTTGGGAGGAAGGCACGACGACACCGACTCCATACCATGGTGCGAATGCGAAGAGGATGAACAAGATTGCGAAGCAATGCATGGAACGTTACGACGGGTATAAGATCAACGATCTGTCCCACTACGTATACGTCCATGAACATCCCGATGATAACGATCAATCCAAATGATAAATAACCGCGAAGGCGGGCTTGCGCTACGGGACTCGCGGCACAAGCCCACCTTCCGACTCTGCGAAACGAAAGAATCACCACTCCGAGAAGTGAAATCATGAAAAAGACCAACAATAGGGGGAACCGTCACACCGCTGTGACAGTCATGGTATGCGCCATGGCGTGCTGTGCAACATTGCTTTCGGGCTGTGCGGGCGGAGGACATACCGCTCCGTCCACTGGCACCGCGACAAGTGCATCGAGTAGCGCCACTGCGAAGGACGGCACCGTCTTCACCGGATACTACGCGCAACAAATCAAACGCACCTACGATGATGCACACCAGTCCCTGACCAAGAAGATACTGAAGGACAGCAAAATCACCGACGAAGAGTTCAACGAACTCAGCGAGCATTTCAGCGATTGCGCGAAACAGCAAGGCGTCGATGTCACTTTTGACTCGCAAGGCGGCATGCAAACCACGTATCCCGCCGGAATGAGCCAAAGCGATGGCGATTCCGCTGTCGCCCAATGCGACGAGGACAATGATTTCACCAGCATGAGCATTCTGCACGACAGCATGAAAAGCAATCCCAAGAACGAGGATCCAGCGGTACCATTGCTCCAATGCCTGAAGAAAAACGGGCTCGCCGAACAATCCATGACGGTGGATGATTACAAGGCGATCGTCAGCGACGAGAACAAGGACAAGGACGTATTCGGCAAGTATTTCGACGAATCCGCCCCAGGGTATGATGCCGCGAAGGCGAAACTGTACGAAGCGTGCCAAACGAATTCGTGATGTGCATTCCAAGCGCCGAATGGCCGGTTATGTGAAAGTGACTTTCGCCATCGGCGCTTGACATAATCGTCCGATACACTGGTGTGCTATGTGCGGAATCGTAGGATATGCAGGCGGCATGACCGCATGCGGCAAACCATTGGAAGTATGCATGCAAGGCCTGGGCAGGCTGGAATACCGTGGATATGATTCCGCGGGCGTCGCACTTGCCGCACCTGGCATGAATCTCGTAGCCGTTCGCAAGAAGGCAGGTCGCCTGGACAATCTCAAAGCCGACCTCAAGCGTTCGCCTCTTCCGGACGCAACGGTCGGCATCGGACATACGCGGTGGGCCACGAACGGCGAGCCCAGCGACACCAACGCGCATCCGCATGTGAGCGCGGACGGGAAAATCGCCATCATCCACAATGGCATCATCGAAAACGCATCACAGCTGAAAATGGACCTGCAATCCGAAGGCTACGTGTTCTCCTCCGGCACCGATACCGAGGTCGCGGCGAAACTGCTCGGCAAGGTCGCCAACACCATCATCGAGGAAACCGGCAAACCCGACCTGTTCGAAGCGTTGCGGCGCGTGGCCCGCATGCTGTCCGGCGCGTTCACCATCCTCGCCGTGGACTGCCGCCAGCCGGATATCGTCGTCGGCGCGCGGCATGACTCTCCGCTCGTGGTGGGCTTAGGCGAGGGGGAGAACTTCCTCGGCTCGGATGTCGCCGCGTTCGTCGCTTACACCAAGCAGGCCATGGAAATCGGGCAGGACCAGGCCGTGTGCATCAGCGGTGAGCGGGTGACCGTCACCGATTTCAACGGCAACCCGGTGGAGGATCCCAAGCGATTCACCGTGGATTGGGACGCGTCCGCGGCGGAAAAAGGCGGCTGGCCGTCCTTCATGGACAAGGAGATCCATGAGGATCCCGAAGCGGTGGCCAATACGCTGCTCGGCCGCTTCGACGAGCAGGGCGATATCGTGCTCGACGAAGTGCATATCGGGCTGGACGTGTTCCGCCAGATTGACAAAATCATCGTCGTGGCATGCGGCACGGCAAGCTACGCGGGCATGGTCGCCAAGTACGCGATCGAGCATTGGGTGCGCATTCCGGTCGAAGTCGAGCTCGCGCATGAATTCCGTTACCGCGACCCGATTCTGACCCCGCGCACGCTGGTCGTCGCGATTTCGCAGTCCGGCGAGACCATGGACACGCTGATGGCCTTGCGCCACGCCCGTGAACAGGGGTCGCGCGTGCTGGCGATTTGCAACACGCAAGGCGCGAGCATCCCACGCGAATCCGACGCCGTGCTCTACACGCACGCGGGCCCGGAGATTGCGGTCGCCTCCACCAAGGCCTTCGTCGCGCAGATCGTCGCCGCCTATCTGCTGGGCTTGTATCTGGCGCAAGTGAAGGGCACGATGTACCGCGACGAGATCAGGCACATCCTGGAACAGCTCAAGGGCATGCCCGAAAAAATCCAGTGGGTGCTGGACAACCAGGCGGGCAATGTCGAGCAGGCCGCCAAGCAGATGGTTAACGCGCATTCCTTCCTGTTCCTCGGCCGTCATGTGGGCTACCCGGTCGCGCTGGAAGGCGCGCTGAAACTCAAGGAAATCGCCTACACCTTCACCGAGGGCTTCGCCGCGGGCGAGCTCAAACACGGCCCGATCGCGCTGGTGGACGCGGGCGAGCCGGTCGTCGTGATCGTACCGTCGGCACGCGGGCGCAACATTCTGCACAACAAGGTGATTTCCGGCATCGAGGAAGTCAAGGCGCGTGGCGCGTACACCATCGCTGTTGCAGAACTGGGTGACCCGGATGTCGAACAGTACGCGGATGTCGTCTTCTGGCGGCCGGTATGTCCCACGCTGCTCAGCCCGCTCGTGGACGTGGTGCCATTGCAGCTATTCGCGATGGATATGGCGCAGCTCAAGGGCTATGACGTTGACAAGCCGCGTAATCTCGCGAAATCCGTGACCGTCGAGTGATGTCGCACATACCCGCGGCGACTCGCAGCGCCGGGGCGTCCAGCATGGCTTCACTGCCTGATGGGCGTTCCGACGCGCAATCCGGCTCCGGTGAAGACAGACGGCATACGCCGCAAGCCAGGCGTCACCGCTGGGTGACCAATGAGCCTGAAATCCCGTTCCGGTGCCGCGTACTGTACGAGGACGAGCGGATCATCGTCGTCGACAAGCCGCATTTCGTGCCGACCACGCCGCGCGGCATGTGGTATCGACAGTCCGCGCTCATCAGACTGCGCGAGCACTACGGAGAACCGCAGATCACGCCGGCGCACCGGCTGGACCGGCTGACTGCCGGCATCGTGGTCTTCGTGCGTGACCCGGCCTGTCGTGGCGCCTACCAGATGTTGTTCCAGAACCATGAGGCGCGCAAGACCTACGAATGCCTGGCCCCGGCGGCACCGGTCACACGCCCGCATACCGGCACGATTACGCGGCTCAACGCCCCGGCGGTGTTTCCGCTCCTGCGCTGCTCGCATATCGTCAAGGACCGCGGACGCCTGCAAGCCTACGAGATACCGGGGGAACCGAACGCGCGGACGGTCATCGAGCTGCCCGATGCGTGCGGCATGACCGCCGATACTCCGGACGCCACGGCACTGCCCGTCGGCCTCCGCCGGTATGTGTTGCACCCGGTGACCGGCAAAACCCACCAATTACGCGTCCACATGAGTTCGCTCGGCCTGCCGATCATGGGCGACCCGTTCTACCCAACGCTCAAACCTTATGGGCCGGATGATTTCAGCACGCCCTTGCAGCTGGTCGCACGCCGCCTTGAATTCACCGATCCGATCAGCGGTCGGGACATGTGTTGTATATCCTCAATCCCGTTGTCACGATGACGCCGTGCCGATTGCCGGCATGCCTGGTCTGTCCCTTTCCGCGATGAAACGGTTGAGAAGCGGCGCGACAACGGTTCCGGCGGTTGCGTATCACCGGATGACGCGTATGGCGAGAACGGCGGCGCCGGTTTCGGTGCAATCGCCTATACTTGCACGATAGTATGCGCAAGGAAGGGGAACATATGAACCGGAATCGTACTGTCTCCATGCAGGATGTCGCCAAAGTGGCGGGTGTTTCTCCCCAGACCGTTTCGCGCGTCGCCAATGGCAGCACCGCGGTTCGCCCCGAAACCAGGCGGCGTGTCGAACATGCCATGGATGAGCTGGGATACCGTCCCAATTATGCGGCACGCGCGTTGAAGCACGGCCGATTCAACGATATCGGCGTGGTGATGTTCAGCCTGTACGATTACGGGGATTCGCGTATTCTTGACGGGATTGTCGCCGCGGCTGTCGATGAGGGGTATGCCGTCACCGTCCACACCATGGGTGTCGACAAGGAGCGTACCTTGCAGGCGGCAGTCAGCCGTATGGAACAGCTTCCCGTCGACGGGATCATCGTGATTTTGCAGCAGGACGTGCCTGATTTCATGTCATTTGTCCCGCCCAAAGAACTGCCGGTTGTGCTGGTATGCGAAGATGCCTCACAATCGTGCCCCACCATTGACGTGGACCAGTATGGCTGCTCCACCACGGTGGTTGATTATCTGCTTGGACAAGGTCACCGCACCGTTCATCATATTGCCGGACCGTCGCATTCGCGTGCGGCGCGCAGTCGCATGCAAGGCTGGCGTGACGAGCTTGAACGCCACGGTATTCACGCTCCGGAAGCGCAAATCGGCGATTGGGGAGCCGACAGCGGGTATCGCGCCGGACTCGAGCTCGCACAGGATCCGGAGTGTACTGCAATTTACGCGGCGAACGACCAGATGGCGTACGGCGCCATGTTGGGCTTGCAAGATGGAGGCCGCCGAGTGCCCGAAGATGTGAGCATTGTCGGTGTGGATGATTCACTCCGGAGCATCGTGCCCCGCCTCGATTTGACCACGATGCGCATGCATTTCGATGTCATCGGCAGACAGGCGTTCACCATGCTGCGGCGACAATGCGAGGGGGAGTATGTGCAAACCGGAGTGAAAACCGTGATTCCGGCGACACTCATCGAACGCGGCTCAGCCAAACCGTTTATCGCATGACGGCAAACAATCCTGTCACCGGCGCTGGGATGCACCGTTCCAACGCCATACAGGAGTCGATGCTATGGTTATCATCGGAACCGAAGACACGGATATGGAGCGTCATGACACAACGCAGAACACACCGCTGGCCGAAGCCAATGGGCCAAGCTGCTCGGCGCATCTGGTACGGCGGGGACTACAACCCGGAACAATGGCCCGAATCCGTATGGGATGAAGACATCGAACTGATGACCCGAGCAGGGGTCAATATCGTCTCACTCGGCATTTTCGGCTGGTCCGCCATCGAGCCGGAAGACGGCGTCTACGATTTCGCTTGGCTCGACCGGATCATCGACAAATTGTACAAGGCCGGTATCGCAGTGGACCTTGCATCCGCGACCGCCACACCGCCAATGTGGCTGACCCAGGAGCATCCCGAAGTCTTGTGGAAGGATGAACGCGGGGACGCTTGCTGGCCGGGGGCACGCCAGCATTGGCGGCCCACCAGTCCGATTTTCCGTGAATACGCGTTGCGGCTGTGCCGCGCCATGGCCGAACATTACCGGGATAATCCCGCCATCGTGGCATGGCACGTCAGCAACGAATACGGCTGCCATAACCGCTTCGACTATTCCGATGACGCGATGCGCGCATTCCAACACTGGTGCAAAGAACGCTACCATACCATCGAAGCGGTCAACGACGCGTGGGGCACCGCATTCTGGTCACAGCGCATGACCGACTTCACCCAGATCATCCCGCCACGGTATATCGGCGAAGGCAACTTCATGAATCCGGGCAAGCTTCTCGATTTCAAGCGATTCAGTTCCGACGCGCTCAAGGAATTCTTCAAAGCGGAACGCGACACGCTCGCCGAAATCACGCCGAACATCCCGCTGACCACGAATTTCATGGTCAGCGCTCCCGGCAACGCCCTCGACTATGACGATTGGGGCGCGGAAGTGGACTTCGTGTCCAACGACCACTATTTCACCGCCGGACGCCGCCACTTGGACGAACTGGCATACTCATCCTCCCTGGTCGATGGCATCAGCCGCAAACACCCGTGGTTCCTGATGGAACATTCAACCAGCGCCGTCAACTGGCGAGGCATCAACTATCGGAAAGAACCCGGACAGTTGGAACGCGACGCGATGGCACACCTCGCCATGGGCGCCGACGCGATCTGCTACTTCCAATGGCGCCAGTCGCAAGCTGGTGCGGAGAAATTCCACAGCGGCATGGTGCCGCACGCCGGTGCAGACAGCCAAGTCTACCGCGACGTGTGCTCGCTCGGCGAGGATTTGCATACGCTGTCACAGGCGGGATTGCCCGGGACAACGCTCAGCACATCGCGTATCGCGGTCGTCTACGATTACGCCAGCGAATGGGCGACCGAACATTCGGCAACCCCCACCCAATCGGTACGGCATTGGACCGAACCGCTGGACTGGTTCACCGCGCTCGCCGACTGCGGTCTGACCGCCGACGTGGTACCCCTGGCAGGTGATTGGGATCATTACGATATGGTCGTTCTGCCCAGTGTGTACCTGCTCAGCGAGACGGACGCACGCCGCGTACGCGAGTATGTCGCAGGCGGCGGCAACCTGTTCGCCACATATTACACGGGCATCAGCGATGAACACGATCATGTATGGTTGGGCGGCTATCCCGGAGCGATTCGCGACGTTGTCGGCGTACGATCCGAAGAATTCGCGCCGATGGGCGAAGGTGACGGCACCCTTGATCATCTTGACCTGAGCAACGGCACCGTGGCGCACGATATCGCAGATGTCATTACTTCCACCGCTGATTCCGCACGCGTGCTCGCCACCTATCAGGCTGACCCATGGACCGGTATGGACGGGGTTCCCGCCATCACCGTCAACACGTACGGCGAAGGCCGTGCAGCCTACGTGGGTTGCCGTTTGGGGGCGGACGGACTCGCCGCAAGCCTGCCAGCCATATTCGAAGCCATGGGTGTGACCTTGCCGGTATGGCAGGGTTCCGGCGATGTTTTGCGTATCGAACGCGAGGGACACGATGACGGCGACCATCCGGCGCCACGCTTCATCTTCCAGTTCAACCGCACCCACCATCCGGTCACGGTTGACGCGTCCGGCACGATACTTGTCGCGTCCCTCGCCGCGGATCTGGGCGACGGCACCGCCACCATCAGCCCCAACGGCGTTCTCGTCACCAAACAGTGACCCCACAACGACAATCATCAGTGAGGAGCAGCATGACCACCAGTAGTCGCCCGCGCCGCCAACCATCCCGAATATCGCGGATGTGTGCGGCCGTGATGGCTTTCATCATGCTGCTCACCGTCACCGCATGCGCGAGGCAAGACCCACGCACCACCATCACCGTGTGGTCGTGGGAGCCGAGCATGGGCAAACTCGCCCAAGCCTTCGAAGCCGCCAACCCGGATATCCACGTCATCGTGAAAGATACCAGCGGCTATGAAAACCTCAATACCGCCATCCAAGACGGGTATGGTCTGCCGGACGTCGCGCAAATCGAATATTACGCGTTGCCGCAATACGCGGTGAGCGGGCAGCTGCGTGACCTGACCAGCACAGTGGAATCTTACGGGAATTTCTACACGGCAGGAACATGGTCATCCATCCAATTAGGCGGCCGCATGTACGGCCTGCCCATGGATTCCGGCCCCATGGCGTTCTTCTACAACGACAGCGTGTTCCGGCAGGCCGGCGTTGACCCGACCACCATCCGCACATGGGAAGACTATTATCGGGCCGCGAAAAAACTCAAGAACATCGGCGTGTATATCGCGGCGGACGCTGGCGACGCAAGCTTCTTCGACGCGATGATCTGGCTGGCCGGCGGCCGACCGTTCCACACCTCATCCGACGGCAAAACCGTCACCGTGGACCTCAAAGGGGACGCGGGGGTACGCACGTTCATCGAATACTGGCAGAAAATGATGGACGAGGGGCTCATCAACACCCGGCTGCCCACATGGTCAAACGGATGGAAACGTGCGCTCGGCAGCGGCAGTGTCGCCTCCGTACTGTCCGGCGCGTGGATGCCGTCGATGCTGCTTTCAGACGTGCCCGGGGCAGCCGGACAATGGCGGGTCGGTACCATGCCGACCGTCGATGGCAGCGTGACAAACGCGGAAATCGGCGGATCGGCATTGACCATACTCAACACCACACGAAAACCCGAAGCCGCCTACCGGTTCATCAACTACGTATGCCACGACGCCGAAGGTATTGCGACACGCGTCGATGGAGGCGCATTCCCCGCAGACACCACAACCCTGCAATCCGCGGCATTCCTCGACAAAACAACCATCCGTGATTCGCGGGGCATTCAAATCCCGTATTTCGGCGGACAACAGTTCAACAAAGTCTTAGCCAAAGCGGCGGGCAACGTGTCACCGGACTACCAGTATCTGCCGTTCGAAGTATACGCGCGCGGCGATTTCCGCGCGACCATGGGCAAAGCCTACAAGTGGGAATCCGCCAACCAGCGGCGCATCATCGCCAAGAAACGCTACAAAGCCGGTATGACCGATGACGACGGCAATCCCGTCACTGTGCCCGCCGATCCGGGGCCGAAAGTCTCCCTCGCCGGGGCGCTCGCCAGCTGGCAGAAAGACATCAAGGCGTACGGAGCCAATCAGGGCTTCACCATCCAATGAGCCTTGCCGGTGGCGAACAGCACAGTCAGTTGTGCGGCTTATACTGGCGGCAGCGCTGACGGCGACCGCCGCAGCGACAACACAAGCCTGCCGCAACAGCGCGGCAATCGGGAGGTCGTATGGCTTCAACCCATATCATGCTCGGTGTCACCGGCAGTATCGCAGTGTTCAAAGCCTGTCAGCTGGTCAGCGATTGTGGCAAACGCGGATATGAGACGCGTGTCGTCATGACCGCCGCCGCGCAACGGTTCGTCACCCCGCTTTCGTTCGCGTCATTGGCGCATACGCCCGTGCGTACAGCCATGTTCCCCGATACCGCGGATTCCCAGGATGCACTGGACGCGCAGCGGCTCGGCATCAGCCATATCGACGACGCGAAATGGGCTGACGTGCTGGTCATTGCGCCCGCGACCGCGGATATCATCGCGAAAATCTCCCATGGTATCGCCGACGATTACCTCACCTCGATGACGCTTGCCTATCAGGGGCCGAAAATCCTGTGCCCGGCAATGAACACGCGCATGTACGACAATCCCGTCACCCAGCGAAACCTTGCGACATGCCGCGAATTCGGGTGGACCATCGTGGAACCGGCAACCGGGCGGCTCGCATGCCAAGATACCGGCAAAGGCAAGCTCGCCGACCTAGGGGATATCGAAGCGGCGGTCGAAACGGCCGTTGGGAGGGCGGTTGTTGGCGAACGCAGCACGACGGCGGAAACCGGACGGCTGGCGGATGGCGAATTGGCTGGATTGCACGTGCTGGTTACCGCCGGCCCCACCCAGGAGCCGCTCGACCCGGTACGGTACCTGACCAACCATTCGACCGGGAAAATGGGGTACGCCCTCGCCCAGGCGGCACAGTTCATGGGAGCCGAGGTCACGCTCGTATCCGGACCGGTCGCGCTCGACGAGCCGCGAGGCGTGCACACCATCCGGGTGCAGACCGCGCAGGAGATGTTCGACGCGGTTCGTGAACATTTCGGCCAAGCGGATTTGACCGTCATGGCCGCCGCGGTCGGCGATTTCCGCCCTGAGCATCGCAGTGAGCAGAAAATCAAGAAAACCGGGGGAGTCATGCCTCCGATCGTGTTGGTGCAGAATCCGGACATCCTCGCGTGGGCGGGTGAACACAAGCGTGCGGACGGCTCGCAAGTTGTGTGCGGGTTCGCCATGGAGACCCAGGATTTGCTCGCCAACGCACAATCCAAGCTGCAACGCAAACATTGCGACATGCTCGTCGCCAATGATCTCAACGAGCCGGGCGCCGGTTTCGCCCATGACACCAATCGCGTCGTGATCTTGACGCAGCAGGCCGCGGACACGTCTGACGGCGGTGCGTCCACGCCGCGTGTACGCGTTGAGCCGCTGCCGCTGATGGGCAAGCGTGATCTTGCCGCACGTATCGTCAGCCGACTCGCGAGTATACGGCAGGAACGATTGGCGGACAACGAGCCGCGATTGGCGTAAGGCGTCATCGGACGGGAATCCGGGACACCGGGAAAGAAAGGATGCGACATGCTGCTGGCAGTGGACATCGGCAATACGAATATCGTGCTCGGCTTCCTTGACGGGGAGCGTGGGGAACGGATCACCGGCACGTACCGGATCACCACGAAAGCGAACCACACGTCGGACGAATACGGGTTGATGATCACCCAATTCCTTGCGATGAGCGGGTACCGCCCAAGCGATGTGCAGGATGTGATCATCGTGTCCGTCGTGCCGAAAGTCATGCATTCGTTCCGAGCAAGTATCGTAAAATTCTTCGATATCGACCCGATGATTGTCGGGCCGGGTATCAAAACCGGCATCAATGTGGTCATGGACAATCCCAAGACCATGGGCGCGGATTGTCTCGCCGATTGTGTGGGCGCGTACTTCACGTACGGCGGGCCGGCGCTGGTCGCGGATTTCGGGACGGCCACGACCTTCAACTATGTGGACGGCAAAGGCAGTATTCGCAGCGGTTTGATCACCACTGGCATCCGCACCGCGGCGGCAGCCCTGTGGAACGAGACCGCCCAGCTGCCGGAAGTAGAAATCACACGGCCCAAGTCGATTCTCGCGACGAACACGAAGGACGCGATGCAGGCCGGGCTGTACTACAACTTCCTCGGCGGCATCGAACGCACCATCCGCCAGTTCCAGCAGGAGATCGACGGGGAGTTCCGCGTCATCGCCACCGGCGGGCTCGGCCGCATGTTCAAGGATGATACCGAGCTGATTGACGTATATGACCCTGATTTGATCTTCAAGGGGCTCGCCCATATTTACGCGCGTAACACGCGTTGAACGCCGGATGTTGCGGAAGGTTACGCAGTACTTTGCAAACCAATCCGCCTGCGTGCGTATGATGGGACACGGTGATCGACCCGCACGGGCGGTCAACCGGTTCAACACATAAGCAGGCCGCAAGGCCGAACAGAGGAGTACCCATGGTCCAGTCCAATGGTGCGCACGGCGAATCCGACGCAACCGAAGCAGACATCACCATTCAGGAAGGCGCCGCATCCGGCGCCAGCACGGACGCCAGCTTGAACGCACGCGTCAAACAACCTGACAGCGGACATCACAAGCCCGTGATATGGATGATTGCGGCATTGGTCGTCGTCGCGCTCATCGCATGCATCGCCGTCGTGAACTCACACTCACGCAAGACGGCCACCCCAACCCAATCAGACAGCGTCGCCATCGGCATCAAACTCGCGCCCGTGAGCCTCGACATCCGCAACCAGTCCGGTTCCGCACTTGAACAGCTGCTCATCGGCAACGTGTATGAGGCGCTCGTCTCACGCAACTCCAACAACGAAGTCGAACCCGGTCTCGCGAAAAGCTGGACCATCAGCAACGACGGACTGACGTACACCTTCAAGCTCAACGAGCATATGAACTTCTCCAACGGCGACACGCTTGACGCCACCGATGTCGCCTGGTCGATCAACCAGCTCAAAGCCAAGCAGTACTACAACAGCGACCAGGTCGAGAACCTCAAGCAAGCCAGCGCATCAGACGCGACCACGGTGAAACTCACGCTGAGCCGTCCCGACGCGAATATGCTGTGGTACCTCTCCGGCCGCCCCGGACTGGTATTCGACAAGGACGCGCATTATGACGCGAAAACCACGGCGGTCGGCTCCGGACCGTACGTGGTCAAGTCATTTGATTCCAGCAGCAAGCTCGTGTTGCAGGCAAACCCGAAGTATTGGGGCAGTGCGCACAAGGCCCGCACAACCACCGTCACCGTGCGCTTCCTGCCGGATGACAACGCGGCGCTCAACGCGCTGACCAGCGGGGACGTGCAAGTCCTGTCCCCGGTCAACGCGAATATGACCGGCAAGCTCAAGAGCAGCGGGAAATACACCGTCAAAGCGACCGACGGCAGCGACAAGTTCGTGCTCGCGTTCAACTGCACCGGCGCGAAAACCGCTGACAAGCGCGTACGGCAGGCGATCCGCTACGCCATCAACCACAAGGAAATCATCGCCTCGCGCGGGGGAGTGGACGCGGCGCTCGGCGGGCCGATCCCATCCGTCGACCCCGGCTACGAGGACCTGACCGGACTGTACCCGTACAATCCCGCCAAAGCCAAGAGCCTCATGCAGCAAGCCGGATACTCTACCAATCATCCGCTCAAGCTGACACTCACGTACGCGAACGTGTACGGTTCAGAACTCGGCGAGCAACTGCGCAGCCAGTTGAGCCGTATCGGCATCGACCTCAACGTCAACACCGTGGAATTCTCCACCTGGCTCCAGGACGTGCACACCAACGGCGATTACGACCTCTCGCTCGTCGACCATGCGGAAAGTCACGACTTCTACAAGTGGACGCAGCCTGATTACTACTACCATTACGATAATGCGCAAGTCCAGGCGTTGTACGCGAAAGCGCTCGCCGCAACGGATGAGCAGGACAGTGCGCAGTATCTCAAGCAGGCAGCGAGGATCGTCAGCGAGGATGCGCCGGCAGACTGGCTGTTCGCTTACCGGGTGAGCGTCGCACAAACCAAAGGCGTCACCGGATTCCCGAGCCGGCTGACCCAAAGCGTATTGCCGCTGTGGAAGGTCGCCTATACGCCGGCCAAGGCATAAACGCTACTGACATACTCAATCGGGCGAGGAGCATACCGCGATGAGATATCTGATCTGGCGACTCATATGGTTCGCCGTAGCCCTATTGGGCCTGTCCCTGCTCGTCTTCGCCGCGCTGCGCATTCTGCCGGGAGACGTGGCGTCCGTGATGGCGGGTACGAACGCCACACCGGCACGTGTCGCAGCAATCCGCTCACGTATGGGGCTGGACCGCTCATATCCGCAGCAGTATGCGGATTGGTTGGGCGGTTTGCTGCATGGGAATATGGGTGTGTCCGCAATCAGTGGGCGGACGGTCGCCTCACAAATCGGTTCGCATGCGGCGATTACCTTGCCGCTGATTGTACTGAGCCTGCTGGTGGCGCTCGGCGTCGGTATCCCGATGGGTTGCCAAGCAGTGCTTGCCGGCAGTCCGCGAGTGCGTAGCGTATTGCACACAATCGCTATTGTCGGCGGCGCGGTACCGGCATTGTGGGGCGGTCTGTTGCTCATTATGCTGTTCGGTCGGGGTGTAGGGCTTATCGGTATCCTGCCGTCGCAAGGATTCCCGGACGCAGGCTGGCATGCTCCCCGAGCGGCGTTGATATCGCTCATTCTGCCGGCGATTACCACCGGACTGGTGGCGGGGGCCGGCATCATGCGGTATACGCGTGCCTGCCTGATATCCATGGAAGACAGTGACACCGTGGCGATGGCCATGGCGTGTGGCATGACCCGGCGTCAGGCGATGTTACGCGTGGGATTGCGCTTGTCCGCAGCCCAGCTGGTTTCAGTGGCGGGATTGACTTTCGCCCAGATGATCACGGGCGTGATGGTTGTTGAAAGTCTGTTCAACCTGCCCGGATTGGGGGCGATGCTGATCAACGATGTCGGCAACCGTGACCTGATTGCCGTACAAAGCGAACTGTTCCTACTGGCGGCGTTCTTCCTGCTGCTTGGTCTGCTGGTCGATCTTATGCATCACGCGCTCGACCCGCGGCTAGGAGAGCGGACGCAACATATTGGGGGAGAGGAGCACACATGACCGCGGTATCCGATGATGGTAAGCGTTTCAAGCGTTCCGGACGCGATAGACACGCGACCGGCAACGTGCCGCTGCGTATGAGATTCGGCGTGATCATGCGTAGCATGTGGCAGCAGTCTGGCGGTCGGTTCGCGTTGATTGTCATGGCATGCTGGATTGCGGTTTCGCTGCTTTCCTTGTTCTGGACGCCATACCCGTTGCTGCAAACGGATGGCGGTCACGCGTGGGCTTCACCGTCAGCGGCGCACCCACTGGGCACGGATGGTGTCGGAGCGGATGTCCTCAGCTGGCTGATGGCCGGTTCACGCACGAATCTGGTGATCGCACTGCTCACGATGCTGTTGAGTGCGATGATCGGGCTGGCATGTACTGCGGTCATGGTCAGCGGCAGGCGGACGCTCGCCTCGGCGGGCGTCGTGGTTGTGGACGCTCTGATCGCCATTCCCACCGTGTTGCTCGCCCTGCTGTTCGCCGTGCCGTTCGGCGCATCCATCGCGGTGATTGTCGCCGCCTGCGGGATGACGTACGGGCTGAATATGGCGCGGATTGTCAAGCCTTCCGCGAGCCTGGCGGCCCGGAGCGCTTACGTACAGGCCGCCCGCGCCATGGGAGTGAGCGCGTGGCGCGTGTTCTTCACACATATCGTGCCCTCGACCTTCCCGGTGCTCGCCGTGCAATTGTCGATGAGCGCCGGCACATCCATTCTTGCGGAAGCGGGACTGACGTACTTGGGTGTCGGCGTGCCATCAGGCGTGCCAAGCTGGGGACATACGCTCACCACCTCCGTACGATTAATCAGCGTATATCCCTTGACTGTGTTGTGGCCGGGTTTGACGGTGACGCTTGTGGTGACAGCGCTCTACCTGCTCGGGGACGCGATCCGCGATTGCGCCGACCCGTTGACCAACGTGGAGCTGCGCAAGCTTGCGGCGACTGTCAGCCGGCAAACTCACAACACGGGAGTGGACGCATGAACCGGACGGATATGAAAGACGCCATGGCACAAGATGTTGATGCCGCGACACGCCCGCAACCTGCCACAAGCGGCGAGATACTGCGCGTGCGCGATCTGAACGTGCAGATTGCGGACAAGACGGTGCTGGACGATGTCACGCTTGATATCGGTGCCAACGAGCGTGTCGGATTGATCGGAGCCTCCGGATCAGGCAAGTCGATGCTGGTCAAGGCCATCACCGGGCTGCTGCCACGCGCCGCCCGCGTGGGCGGTGATATCACTATGGGCGGCACGCGGCTCCAAGCTGGCGACGATGCGGCGTTCGCTGCTTTGCGAGGACGCTATGCGGGCTTGGTGTTCCAGAATCCGGGGGCTGCGCTCAACCCCGTGCTGAGCGTCGAGCAGCAAGTGGGCCTGCCGTTGCGCCTGCATTATGATCTTGATGCGGGCGAACGCCGTGACCGGGTGATGACCATGCTTGAACGGGTCGGATTGCCGGCTTCGCTTGCCGGATCCTACCCGCATGAGCTTTCCGGCGGACAGCAGCAGCGTGTCGGTATCGCGACAGCGTTGATCACTTCGCCGCGGCTGATTATTGCGGACGAGCCGACTACGGCGCTTGACGCCATTGTGCAGCGTTCGATCATTGATCTGCTGGTCTCACTGGTGGAATCCGCGGGGGCGTCCATGCTGTTCATCACCCATGATTTCGCGGTGTTGTCACGGGCGACCACCCGGTGCATGGTGATTGACCGTGGTCGTATCATCGAGACCGGTGATACGGCGGCATTGCTGCGCGCCCCGCGGCAACCGCAGACGCGGTCGCTGGTGAACGCTGCGAAAACATTGACATTGAACGTGAATCCGGAGCATCATCATGCGTGAAACGAATGAGCAGACGGCAATGCGGAAGCATGAGTCGGCCGAACCGTCAAACGGGACGGTACTGCTCGCCGCTCATGGAATCTGCAAATTCTTCGGCACGCGCACGCACCGCATCCAAGCGTTGCATGACGTGGATATGGACGTGCGGGAAGGCGAGTGCGTGGCTGTGATCGGCGGCTCGGGGTGTGGCAAAACCACGTTGACACGCATCATGTTCGGTCTGGATACGGCGGATGCCGGAACAGTCAGGTATCGGGGTGGGCCGCTTGCCGGTCCGCGTTCCGCGGCGATGCGACAGTTGCGTGTGGAATCCGGGATCGTATTCCAAAACCCGTTCACTTCGCTCGACCCACGCTGGAGTGCGGGGCGTTCGATTGCGGAAGGGCTGGTTGTGCGTGCTGCTCGCAGCGGGCGTCGGCGGCATAGTGCAGGCGATGGGGAAGCCATCGATGCGGCGGTTCGCGGGGCGCTGGCCATGGTTGGGCTTGACCCCGACGAGTTCATCGGACGGTATCCGGTCGATATGTCAGGCGGACAAGCGCAGCGGGTCGCCATCGCGCGGGCGATGGTCGCACAACCCCGAATCATGCTTGCCGATGAGCCGATGAGCGCGGTCGACGTGTCGGGTCGTGTCCAAATCTTGGACGCGCTGACGGAAATCCGTCGGCGTCAGCCGCATATGGCGATGGTCATCGTGTCTCACGATTTGGGCGTTGTGCAGCAGCTCGCCGATCGGGTTGTCGTGCTGCACGACGGACGCATCGAAGAAGCGGGTGCCACCGGCGACTTGCTCGCGAATCCGCAATCCGCCTATACCAAGCAACTCATCGCTGCCGCCGCGTGGTGATACGGGGGTGACAGATACCGAGCGCTATGATAGCCCGCAATCCGCTCGCCATAGCCTCCTGCTTCTGCCGACGCTGACGGGGTTCTCAGTGTCGGCAGAAGCTGAGCATGATCAAGCAGGTTGATTGCGACGGATGATTGTTGTTGCCAGCTGACTATTGGATCGCTTGACTATTTGACGACCGCGTTGAAATCGCCGCCTGCCGCGAACGAGGCGACCGACTGGAACACTTGGCGCGTCAGGTTGTGGTACGCTTCTTCGTTACGCCAGGCGACATGCGGGGTTAGGATGATGCCCGGCACTTGGCGCAACGGGTCGTCTTGGGGAAGCGGCTCATGCTCGAATACATCCAACGCGGCCTTCACATCCCCGCGGGCGAGACGCTTGGCAAGCGCACCCTGTTCGATGACCTCGGCGCGCGCGGTGTTGATGAACAGCGTCCCGGGCTTGATATGCTCCAGCGATTGCGCGGTGACGATGCCTTTGGTGGCGGCGAGCAGCGGCATGTGCAGGGAGATGATGTCGGAGCGCTCGAACATATCGCCCATATCGTCGACCGGTGTGACTCCGAGTCGCGCGACCGCGTCCTGATCAAGATGCGAGTTCCATACGAGCACCTTCATGCCGAAGCCTTGGACCATACGCGCGAACACCTGCCCGATGCCGCCGAATCCCACCAATCCGACCGTCTTGCCGTGCAAAGCGTAACCGTCGGCGCCTTCCCAGCTGCCGGCGTGCACCTGACGGTTGAGGTCGCCCACATGCCGGGCGAGTTCCATGAGCAGCGCGAACGCGTGCTCGGCGACCGCATGATCGCCGTAGCGCACGACATTGCACACGCGCACCCCGCGTTCGCGGGCGGATTGCAGGTTGATGTAGCTGGCGACGCCGGTGCCGCCGAACGCGAAGCAGCGTACGTGGACGTCTTGGGTCAGGCGGTCGAATATCGCGTCGGTGACATGGAATCCGATAACCATGACGGCGTCGGCGTCCTGGCAGCGTTCGACGATCGTGTCTTCGTCCAGCGTGAAATCGCCGTACATGCGCAGTCGGACCACGTCGTGCAACAGGCTGATGTTCTCTTTGAAATACGGGATCATTGAATCCACAACCACTGGCATGACCGCGAGCGGCAGGTCGGTGCGTTCGGGTTGGGTTTCGATGATTGGCTGGATGTCTGCTGTGGCTGATGTTGATGTTTCGCTCATGCTTCCACCTTAGGCGCACGCGTGCCGGCAGTGTTGCGAGCGCATTTCGGTGTGCGTTGGTGTTGGCGTTGGGGTTGAGGATGTAATGACATCCCTAGCCCCCTACCTGATTGTGAGTGGCCGCTCACAATCAATGAGTCGTTCGTGCGACAATGTGTGTCGACTACCCCGCACTGTAGTTGATTGTGAGTCGTCACTCACAACCAGCGGTCAACTGTTTGCGATTCGAAGCCGATTCGCGGATTCTCTTGTTTCGTTGTGAGTGGCCGCTCACAATCGGTGAGTCGGCAATGCGGCTGGGCGGATACAGTGTGGTCACCTGCATTGATTGTGAGTCGGTGCTCACAATCGGCAGACGACTCGTGTGGCGGCGCTCGGAGTTTCAGCCGTTCAACCACTGATTGTGAGTGACGACTCACAATTGGTTGGTGGTTTGGACAAGGTCGGCATGATTTTCGCGACTTGAGTTCTTCGTTGTGAATGGTGACTCACAATCAATGAACTATTTGTGTGGAAGCATGTGCCGGTCGCTCTGCGTTCGAGCTGGTTGTGGACGGTCGCTCACAACCAACGGGGCAGTGAGCCGTTGCGGGGGTGGTTCGTGAGCTGATGTCTCTTCGTTGTGAATGGTGACTCACAGCCAACGGGAGAGTGCGGTGTTCCGATGCGAATCTGCAGACGTTGATGCGTCGTTGTGAGTGGCTGCTCACAATCAGCATGAGCAATTGCCTGTTGCAGGTGCGGTTGGTGCATGAAAGTTCTTTGATTGTGAGTGGTGACTCACAATTGGAAGATGAGTCGGAGCATGCACGGTCTGGATAGTTTGACCGAGTGGATTCGTTGTGAGTGGTGACTCACAATCAAAGAAATGAGGCAGAGGGCGTGGGCTGATGATGCTGTCTGTTGTTGGTTGACTGTGCTTAACGCATGTTGTTTAACGCATGTTGTCTATCGTCTAACGAATATCGCCTGATGGATGAGTCAATAGGCGCCGCATCTCGCTCGCAACCATTCTAATGGGGACTGGTCGCGAACAGATCGCAGTAAAACCCGCAGCGGCAGACGCGCTCAGCGCGTGAACACTCCCTGCAGCCACGCGTATAGCGCAGGATTCGAGACGTTCCAAGCTTCGAATCGTCCGGTCGTCATCAGCCAAAGCGCCTGCAACACGAGTCCGAACACCAAGAAAGCCACAATCGTGATGGTCAGCCAGCGATGTCCCTTCTTGCGGCTTGCCGCCTCCATCGGCATCAGCAGACACATGGTTCCGATGACCGCCAGCCACGCCATATCACACATATATCGCGCGTTGACGCCGATAGAAACATCGATACACACGATGACGCCGACAAGCAACAGGCACGTGATGCCAATTGCACATGACCTTGACATTCCTCGCGTCATTTCGTGCGACTTTTCCAGCGATACTGCCGACGGCATTCTTGATTGCGTCCCTGACGACACCTCCGTCGTTCCGACTTCTTCCGTCCGCTTGTGCGAGCTGACCATGCCACTCGAGTCATCCATGCCGCGTGAAAAGCGTGAGACGATGAACCATATGACCGCTGGCAGTGCGAGCAAGCAGATCGGCGACAACGCGACGATACCTCCCACCGTCGGCTCCGCGATGACGTCTCTGTTATGGATCAGAAACGCCCAAGGATTCGCGGCATCAGCGGCGAAAACATCCGCGGTGAACGGGAACTCGCGGGTAAATCTGATTGGGGCGAACAGCAGCAGAGCCGCACCGAACAGCCGGGCTTTCAGACTGATGTGGCGTTGCGTCATATCGAAGCCGGTCAGATTGTATACGGCTCCGAAATCAAGCGGATTGCCAAATCGGGCGGCGTTGTACCACATCATGACGCCACCGACGAGAAGGAACGGCACGATTGCCGCAAGACTGGCTTGAATCGCGTGTCGTGACCGAACGGCAAGCATTTCGCGCGACCTGATTTGCGGCCATAGCAAGATAAGACCGAAGACCGCTGTCAGAATAAATGTCGGTCTGCACATCATGGTGAGTGCGACGAGTAGCGATCCCGCAGCGACCATCCCGGTTCGGGGAACCGAGCCGATATCGTCAGCGGACCGTGCCCACAGCGCGATTCCCGTGGGTGCGAGAGCCAGCGAGGCGAGGATCGGAATCGAGTAGAACCACGGGACGAGGACGAGATAGGACAGTCCCGATGCCGCAATGATTGCGGTGTACGCCAGCACGGCGAACCATCGTGGTGTCCCCTTCCAGAATCGTTTCCACAGGGTTTGCATCAGGAAGACCAGCGACGCGCACGCGGCGATGGCGAGAATCGCGCAAGCTGCGGCGGTGGACAGGTCCGTGCCAGTCAACGCCTTGAACGGAGCGAACAGCACGATTGCCGGGAGCGGACCGAAATAGCAGTAATACCGGCCGTGGTAGAACGCCCAATCCCATAACGACGGGTCGCCGCTGGCTGCTCCCAAGGCGCCTCTGGCCTGCGAGTCGTATGGGTTGCCCATGGTGGCGAGAGCCAGTCGGGCACATGGACGTCAAGACATGTCCTGCCGTTGAGAAACGCGTCGGCGAGCCGCTGGTATTGCGCCCGGTTCACAAGGAACGTCCCGCCCGAATATTGCAACGTGTATGTACTGTCGGTCGGATGGGTCGATATGGTGAGCAGCACGGTGATGACCGAGGCGAGAGCCCACACGATTGCGAATGGCAATCAGTGGGGTCGTAGGCGTCGCAAGATGCGGTGCCGGGCGTGCGGGTTGGAGCGCTCGGCGGTTGCTGTTGCGGGGTTGTCGCTCGCGAACGTCGGGGTGCTCTCATGGTCTGCGACGGTGCTGTGCATGACTCCACTGTATCTCGCGGGCACACGGGACTGATGGATATCGCAGCGGTCAGGCGGTTGTCGAAGCGGGGCAAGGCACACCGGCTGCGGGTGGATGAACACTGTGACAAGGCCGGATTGTCCCGCTACAAGTTCCAGACATTCAAAAAGCCGTCTCACGATATGAGACACTGTGACGCGCCGTTGTCAAGGGGCGTGCTACCGTAAAAGCCATGACGTATTTCTCATGTTGTTGTTGTCGCTAACCGACGCCCCTTGGCGAGCGGTTGACAACGCACAACTTGAGATAGGATTCCGGCAGACCACATGGAAGGGCATGCGGATCTGCACATCATCACAGTGAGACGAACGATGAATAACGCAGACGCTGGATGATGACGCAATCACGATGAGTCGACACGATACTGTCGGACATCGACCCAAATCAGTGTGGTCGGAACAGCCGGTACCTGTTCCGGAATCCGTTTCTTGTGCAATCAACCGATGGCCAGGCACCAAGCCCATGAACCCATCCATCAACCAGCTGACAAGCAGCCCAAGCATAGAGCCCAAGCACAGAAACGAGATATCATGACCATCCACGATTCACTCACCGACCTCATCGGCAACACCCCGCTCGTCCGTTTGCACCACGTCACTGACGACGTGAAAGCGGATATCGTCGTCAAAGTCGAGTACTTCAACCCGGGCGGCTCGTCCAAGGACCGCATCGCCGAGCGCATCATCAGCGCGGCGGAGGAGTCCGGCCAACTCAAGCCCGGCGGTGTGATTGTGGAGCCGACCAGCGGCAACACGGGTGTCGGCCTCGCCCTGGTCGCCCAGCAGCGCGGCTATCGTACGATTTTCGTCGTGCCCGACAAGGTGTCCGAATCCAAGCGAGCGGTGTTGCGGGCGTATGGCGCCGAAGTCGTCGTCACCCCGACCGATGTCGCACCTGACGACCCGCGTTCCTACTACAACGTGTCCGACCGTCTTGCCGCCACCATCCCCGGCGCGTTCAAGCCGAACCAGTACAGCAACCCGAACGGCCCGCGCAGCCACTACGAGACCACCGGACCGGAGATCTGGGAGGCGACCGACCATAAGGTCACGCATTTTGTCGCCGGCATCGGCACGGGCGGTACGATCTCCGGTACCGGCCGCTATCTCAAGGAAGCCTCACATGGGGCTGTCAAGGTCATCGGCGCCGATCCGGAAGGCTCCATTTATTCCAATCCGAACGATGTGCACCAGTACAACATCGAAGGTGTCGGCGAAGACTTCTACCCCGAGGCCTTCGACCGCACCATCACCGACGATATCAAGCAGGTCACCGATGCCGAGGCCTTCGAGATGACCCGCCGTCTTGCAAAGGAGGAAGGCCTGCTGGTCGGCGGTTCCTCCGGTATGGCGGTCGCCGGGGCAATCAAATATGCGCGCGACAACAACCTCGACGAGCATCAGTTGGTCGTCGTACTGCTGCCCGATTCCGGCCGCAGCTATCTGGAGAAGATCTTCAACGACGATTGGATGCGTGCCAACGGTTACGGCGATGTCGTCGACCGTACCAGCAGCCCGTCCATCGCCGAACAATACCTGTGACCTTCCATCAACCTGTCATCACATAAACCGATACCGACACGCGGGACAAACCCCGCACAACCATCTAGGCTCATAACCACAACCGAAAGGAACCGCATCATGTCCGTCGCATCATTCGAACAGTCCGCCAAGGATTTCGCCGCCACCAAGCTCGCCACGCGAGCCATCCACGCCGGCCAGGAGCCTGACCCGATCACCGGCGCCGTCGTCACGCCAATCTACATGACCTCGACCTTCAAGCAGGACGGCGTCGGCGGTCTGCGCAACGGCTACGATTACAGCCGTTCCATCAACCCGACGCGTGATTCCTTCGACGCCCAGCTCGCAGCCATCGAAGGCGCCAAGTATGCGCTCGCCTTCTCGTCTGGTCTTGCCGCGATCGACGTGCTGCTGCGCTCCACCTTGAAGCCCGGCGACAGCGTCCTGCTCGGCAACGACGTGTACGGCGGCACCTACCGCCTGCTGTCCAAGGTGTTCGTGCCGTGGGGCGTGAACCTTGACGTGGTCGACATCACCGACACCGCGGCGGTGAGCGCGGCCCTCGAATCCAAGCATTACGAGTGGATCTGGGTGGAGACGCCGAGCAACCCGCTGCTCAACATCACCGATATCGCGGCGACAACCGCGGTCGCGCATGCGCACGGCACGAAGGTTGCCGTCGACAACACCTTCGCATCCCCGGTGCTGCAGCATCCGCTCGATGACGGTGCCGACGTGGTGGTCTACTCGACGACCAAGTACATTGGCGGCCATTCCGACGTGGTTGGCGGTGCGGTCGTGCTCAACGACGAGGAGATCCGCGACAAGGTCGCGTTCCTGCAGAATTCCGCGGGCGCCGTGCCTTCCCCGTTCGACTCCTGGCTGGACATCCGGGGCTTGAAGACCTTGGATCTGCGCGTCAAGCAGCATAGTCGCAACGCGCTCAAGGTGGCCGAGTGGTTCGAAGGCAAGCCGCAGATCGAACGCGTGTGGTACCCGGGCCTCGAATCGCATCCGGGCCATGAAATCGCCGCACGCCAGATGCACGGCGGCTTCGGCGGCATGCTTTCCGTCCAGTTCAAGGGTGGGCTTGAGGCGGCCAAGCGGTTCGCCGCGGCAACGAAGATCTTCACGCTCGCCGAATCACTTGGCGGCGTGGAATCCCTGATTGAGCTGCCGGCGGCCATGACCCACGCTTCGGTGTCCGGGACGACGCTTGAGGTTCCGGCGAACCTGGTGCGTCTGTCCGTGGGCATTGAGGATGCGGATGATTTGATTGCCGACCTCGATCAGGCGCTTGAGCAGGCCTGATTGCGCTGGGGGTGCACGACGCCAACGTGTGGCGTCAGGAGAAGCTGACCGGCGGCGATGATTGATGCCGGATGGGGGAGACGCAAGCGGTGGGCGTCCGGATGATACCAGTATCGTTCGGACGCCCACCGTTGTTGTA
>Ga0256406_1001768_pt1 | contig 33373 bp, 26 predicted proteins | sample RumenRJG_03DNA_FD_185986 | JGI IMG/M metagenome (GOLD analysis project Ga0256406, IMG submission 185986) | Bovine rumen microbial communities from Lethbridge, Alberta, Canada - RJG_03 | ecosystem: Host-associated > Mammals > Digestive system > Stomach > Rumen | place: Canada: Alberta | collected...
TCTTGGTTTATCCTTGCAGAGTAAAGGTTTGGTCGCTGATACTTTACAGGAGCCAGGATGGCTTTTTCAATATTTAATTGTAGTCAGAGGTAGGGTATGGCACCCACAATCATGCCAGAAGCCTCAAAAATGATCCGTAATCTTCAAGATATTTTTCAATCTGGGAAAGTATGTTAACTAGAGTGTTTTCTGTAAGCGATGCTTCCAGTTAAGCCCGCACATGCCGCCAGCATAATCATGAGCCACAACCCCATATGCGAATCATCTCCTGTTGAAACTGCCTTATTTCCATTTGCCACAGATTGTTTTCCTGTTGATGATGCAGGAGTAGTTGAAGTCTCATTCGTATGGGAGGCACCCAAAGCCTGCGCGTTATCTGATGATGCAATCACCGGAGATACAGCAGTCACTGACGATGTGTTATTAACAGAAGACGCAGTACCTGCTGACGTGCTGCTTACTCCGGATTCACTATTATCGGATGATGTTTCTGAATGATGATGGTGATGATGACTGCTAGGCTTCTCTGAAGCTTCTGAATCATCAGATTTCACCTTTTCCCAAAGCGCAGTATATGTTATATCTTCTGTTACCTTTGAAGAAATTTCCGGGCTCCAGCCCTTAAAGGTATAACCTTCCCGTGTTGGCATACCCTCAAATGCAGGAGTATCGCGTCCTTCATTCACTGTATAAGTCTGTGTCTGAAAAATTTCTTCATTATCCACGCCATCAGTATAAGTTACTCTAAACGCATTTGTTTCATTTTTATTGATATCGTAATAGAGTTTAAGAACTAATGGATTTTTCTCTGTGTTTCTTAATTCCAATGTGCTGCTTATTCTGGATTTCTGTTCATTCAGTTTATAACCATCAAAATCTTTTACTGTGGCATTAATATTGTCGCCTTTCTTACCCCACTGAAGATCACCCTCAGAATCCAGCTTGTAATCGCCCTTGCCTTCTGTTTGTTCCAGATAATATGCGGTCTTGTAGGGACAGGACTTGTCATAGTAAAGAACAGCCGTTGTGACCCCATTATCCTGATCTTCCGATGCGTCTGTCCCAATGTATGACTTCTCAACCGTCAAAGTTTCCCCAGGCTCGGCATGCGAGAAGATATAATGTTGATCACTCAGTTTTTTATCCAGATTGTCATGATTAATAGTTATTGTTTCTCCAAGTGATGCAAGTTCTAACGACTTATAATCCTCGACACTTCCATATGAGCCTTCGTCATTTTGCAGTGCGTATTTCACCTGATAACAACCGGATTCATGTGCAGCCTTAAGAGAAGCTTCTCCACTAGTTTCTCCTGAATTCACCTTTTTAGTATGATATGCAGATAAATCATGCGCATTCCATCTTGAGTCTGCCGAATCATCATACCATCCAGTAATATTGTCAGCACATCCATCTCCAGCAGCCCATTTGCCAGACGAATCCTTGTTTGTCTTTCCGTCAAGCTTCACTCCCTTTGCGACTTCAGGAAAAGTGAGAGTAGCACCTGTTCGATTATAAATATCATCTGCAGCAATATCTGCATGGTTGCTGTAAATACTGCCACCATTGATTGTCACATTGCCAGAATAGTTATAAATTCCCCCACCATGTCCTGGATAGGATTCATCCCAATTGCCACTTTTAGCTATATTTTCATAAATTGAACTATCAGAAATAGTCAGCGGTGCTTTCGATGTATTGTAAATAGCCCCACCCCAAAAAGCTGTATTGTCATTAAACTTACAATTCGTTATTGTTGTTGTTCCTCGATTGCAAATTGCACCGCCTAAAACTGCGTTGTTGTTATAAAACTCGCAATACTCAAATGATGCTGAGGCACCCTTTCTTACATTAATGGCACCGCCTTGATGGTAATGTAAATAACTTGCATCGCAGTTATAAAACTTTGTATTCTTTGCTTCCAAAGAACATTTACTATCAATGTAAATAGCACCATCTAGTCTGCTTCCAGAATAAGATGTAATGAAGTCATGGATCTCACAGTTGTCCAATGTCAGATCAAAGGCCGGATTATTATCATAAGCGCCTATCATCGCCCAACCAGTATAATTTTTCATTTCGACATTCTGCATCGAAATAGAACACTTTTTATTTCCTACCGGTGCATTGGTCGTAATCATTATAAGATTATAGCCGCCCTGCTTTTTGTCATTATCTCTATCGCCGTCAAGAACAAGATTTTCAAACTTAACATTCTGACCTTCCGTAGAGCCTGATGGATGAAACATGCCATAACCACAGCCATTCAAATGAATGGTATTCTTGCTGCGGTCAGTCGAATCATATCCCTTGATTGTCAAAGAATAGCTAAACGCATTAGCATTGTACCAATTATTATCTGAACCACAGACAACGTCACCCTTAATATAAATAGTTTCACCACCCGAACATTTCTTCAATGCAGCAGCTACAGTCTTGAAAGCATTGTCTATGGTCAGGCCATCCTTTTGATCATCACCATCTTCACTCACATAATATTCTTTAGCCGATTCCTTCGGAGCGCGACGGGCCACCAAGGCATAAATCGAAAATGCCTTAGCTGTAAATTCAACTGTGTCATCTGTGACACTAACATCAGCATTGTCTACTTTGCTTGCATTGTTATCTTTATCGACGTGATATACGGTTAAACCGTCGTTGTTTTCCCCAAGTTCAACACCACGGAACTTAATGGATATATCCGTCTTCGGTTCAATGTTATTAGCTTGTTCTCTTCCTTCTCCCGTGAAGAAGTTAAAATCGTAAGCTACGATGTCCTGATCATCCAGATTTTTGTCACCGCTTGCTTCCTCGACCGACGTCATAACATCAGACATTGTAGAATCTTCTGTCACCTTGTTAATGTCGACATCAACACCTTCCGGAAATGCACCTTCAGGAGCATCAATATCAACAGAAACACCGTCATCTAACGTAATGGTTTTCTGAAATGCGGGATAAATTATATTGCTCTCTTCTGAATCATTAGATGCTGCAATATCTTGATCTTCTGTAGAAGAGTCTATCAGTAAAGCATCTTCTGTAGATGCATCATCCTCAGCGGCTATATCTGAAGTTTCCGAAGACGACTCAGCTTTATCCTCATAATTTTCTTCTACAGTTCCTGTCCCAGAAACTTGAGATTTGGCTGTACTCGTCTTTTCCGTTTGTTCTGATGATGAATCTGCAGATTCTTGATTTGATTGAGAAATATCATCGTCCGACACAGAAGATGTGTTTTCTTTGGCTATATCTTGTTTGCTGTCAGAATTAACGTCGGAATTAGAATCATCAGAAGGATTAAAACTACTTGTACTGGATATGTTTTCCTTAGAAGAATTTTCAATATCGTTTGTATCTTCTGTCTCATTCGATGTCTCATTCGAAGATTCAGGTGCAGAAGCATCACCATTTGCTGATTCATCATCATTGAGCTCTGCCTGCATCGGATCAGTAGCACTCACTTCTTCCGCATGTACAATTGCCCCATTACCAACTGAAGGTAATGAGACAATAAGCGTAGCAGCAAGCACTGCTGTGAAAAATTTTTTTACAACGCTCTTTTTCATATCCTCTTCCTCCCACGCAGAATCTGTTTTTCATTTTACCTGTAAATATAATTCTGAAAAAACAAAAAATCAGATTTCTTTAATGTTAAAATAAGCGCGATTATTATAGCACAAGCATAGGAAAAAAAAAAGTTATTTTTTGTGGTTAAATTGGCCTCGGTACAGTAGTTGCAAGCAGTGCACCGCGGGTCCGCGGTGCTTTTGCTTGTTGGGATGCCATCCCAATCCCAGGATGAACGGACCTACTGGTCCGGCCGCGCTCATGCAGGGCATGTGCTTATGTTTTCTCCCCCAGGACGGCGAAAATGTTATAGAGCTTTCGCAGTTCCTCATAAATTTTCTTTTGGCCGTCCTTAATCTCCTGAACATCTTTGGGCGAGATGTCCCTGCCTTCATTTGCACTTTTTGCAATCTGGTTGATGTTGTTGCTGATGTTTGCGATCAGACGCCCTACTTCCAGGATCGCGGAGAAATCAAGCTGAATGATGTAACCATTCATTGCCAGTTTTCTGAGATATGCCGCCAGTACAGATATTCCGCTTACCGCCATGCGCTTCTGGATCTGTGCCGCCTCTTTCTCCGTCACCCTGAATTTCATTGTCACGCTCCTCTTCTGTTCCGGAGGCAGCGGTTCCTTAGGTTTCATCCAGACAGGTGCAGGATGGCGTTTTACTTTCTTCTCTTCTTTCACTTCTTTTACTTCCTGCACTTCCGGCACAACTTTTGTCTTCAGATTTTCCATTACAGAACTCTTTCCCTGTCCCTCTCTCATATGTTGTTCTCCTTTTCCATATCCTTTCGCTTCGACTTCTGATCCTGTAATCTCGTCGCTTCAGTTTCTTATCCGTTCAAAGCTGATGTGCCTGCAGCAAGCTCCGTCGTACGAATGTATCTGAATTCCATCAGCAGATCCTTGATCATTTCTTCTGGCAGCATTTTGGATGCTCTCTCAGGCCGTCTGGCATTTTTCCAGGAAGAAGCATTGAATTTTCTTGTCGAGTGATTGTGTCTGTTGATGACAGCTACAGCTTTCGATACATCCATACTGCCATCCTCGTTTCTGCAGGCATCCAGTTCCGGGATTGACCAAAGACCATAACGGTAGCCTTGAATCACAGAGATGAGCTTCGACCATTCATCAGGGGTGTGGCGTTTATACCCTTCCGCACGATCGCTTATTTTCAAAAAGAAGACCTCCCAGTCAGCTTTCATTCGAAGGCAGGTGAATGTCTCATTTGCAGATCTGTATTGTCTGTACTCCTCGACGGAATCAAAAGCCTCTGTTTCAAACACTGCATGGGTGTACGGAATACCATCAATTGTGCCGGTTGCGTCCCGCATTGTTCCCCTCACCGGCTTGCGTTTCAGATCAAAATCTAAACGGACCTGATGGCCCCGGTTAAAGGTCTGAAAATCTCTCATCATTCCAGATGTACCGAGGTCCCTAACATTTGGAAATTCACGTGTCACATATAATACGCGGTGCGTCCGTTTGAGAATGAGCTCTGCCATCCTGTGCCGATCTTTTGGGCTGTCTTTGTAGCCAGTCCCGCCGAAATCATCGTCATCTGCGATGGAAGAAACGTACTTTTCAACAGACTTCTTATCGGTGTCGTAATCATATTCAGAATGGATAGTCTTCACGCCGCCATGCGCCAGAACACCCTTCTTTCCTTCAGGCACGTCATAACCGATGTTGCAGCGTGTAGTTGGATTAATAAGTGTGTTCTGCTCATGCTTGACCGCCCAGATAGTCGGATCATTATCAGTAAGCCAAAGCCTTGACTGTTCGAACAGTTTTCGAAATCCATAGCAGTCGACAGAGTTTACTTCATCAAGATTTGCCTCAGTGATGAATCCATCTGTCGTCACAGAAAACGTACGAAGTCCCATATCATCCAGCTGGTTCATAGTGCCAATGAGCATGCAGCGGACAATATCCGTGATCAACGCGGCACGTTCTGGTGAAGTGATAGCGGAGTAGCCTATGTCCTCCATAAATTCAGTCCAGCCGTCCCAGGTGTTCTTTTCGATTACATCCTGGGCGATTTTGCCATAAGATCCATTGACGAACAGTTTACAGAGCAGCTCTTCAATGGATCCCTTTCCATAGACCATCTTTGCCCTGGCCCTGTCGCGAACCATCTGCCTGCATGCAACCCGCAGAGACATAGACGGTGTCAAATTCTCCGTCATTTTAATTCTGGACATGTATCCGCGGCGTACATGGATCTTTGCGCCAAGTTTAAGGGCCAGATATAATGACGGTCCCGATGCGTAAACAGCCTTTGCTTTGCGTGGAAAAATAATGCTGCCGTCGTCATGGATCGCGATGCAGGGATATTTAACCTGTTTTGGAAACTCAAAGTCGACAAGAGCAAACAATGGATCAACTGGCGTGCGGAACGCCTGAAGACTTAGATCTTCGTTTTTAAATTCTCGTTCTATCGGATTTTCAAAATCAATATCGAAGACAAGGCACATGGCTGTAGGATAAGCATTTTCAAGGTCGTCATCATATGTGTGCAGTCCCTGGAAGACTCCAGGGAAAGAACATGTATTGAATCCGCCTGCATAGGATGCTGCAGCAAAGTCATGGAGCTGTCCTGCTTCATAGGATATGGGTTCAACAGCTGTCACAGGCTTAAGACCAACCGGCGTAGAAATCTTTCCCTTTTTCACTTCCATATACCCCCTGTATGTCCGATTGAATACTGCATTGTCCGGATTACCATAGTTGTCCGGCGGAATATTAAGATACTTTGCAATACCTGCCTTCATGGCAAAACAAGCACCGGATGTCGAAGTTAAAGGCCAATCCTTGTTCACGCCCCAGAGTCTTGAACCGTACATCAGCGTGATGAGGGCATCCTGCGCAGCATAAGCCATATAGTCATCCGGATATGCCTGCATGTACTGATCCATGTGCGATATGGCACCCTTGGGCAGAACTATTTTTGGAACGCCGACACATTTTCCAAGCTGTGAAAGAGATTTGCCGTCAGCAGGAGCGCAGCACATCGTATCCCGAAACAAAATGTTTACCGGATAAAATTTCCAATACTCCTTGGCTGTTGGAACATTGATGAAGTAAGGATATGTACTGGTCAGTCCACCCTGCATGGAAGAGAGATACGGTATAATGTTTCCATTTTTCTTATGAAACCCGAAGATGTCGTCCTTGAATGCAGGCAGATCAACAATTCCCGCGTGGCAGATAATGGCGATCTCAAGCGGAATGCCAGGCTTTTTGAATTCTGAAAAATCATTTGTTTTCCAAGCCGTTCTATCGATGACAACAAGCGGATTATCATTCGGTTTGTAATTTCGGGCTTCATCTATACTTTTGAAAACGTTCCGCTTTTTGTATGACTCATCCGCCCCATCAAACAGCGGAATGAATTCATTGCGGTTCCACCTTCGTGTCACGGCATATCCGGCAGTGATCACATCGACAGCTTTTAATGCCACAAGGAGATCCAGAATGGCCCCAAGGCATGTCCTGAGGTATAAGCGATTCATCACATCCCTAATAAGAGAACGGAACACCACCTCCAGTATGGTCGTCTCGTCCGGAAGAAATACAGCGAACTGGTAGCTCGTAATCAGGCGATATTCTGAGGAGGGAATTCTTTTATACTCGCAGTCATAGGCAATATTCAGTCTGTATGTATCTTTTCTGGCAGCTTGGACTGACGGAAGGTTTGAAAAGACAGACAGGTTATTTACAGTGACCGCGACTGCAGATGCCTTTCCCGAAGGGTCGGGGTCAGCCGGAACCTTTGGGCCTCCCATAGGGTGATGCTGAACCCCGCATAAACACTGGGTTTCTGGGCGATTTTTTTCTAGACAAATATTTTTGTCCAGAAGTTTCGATGTATAGACCAGCCTGTAAAACATCTCAAACTGCTTGTTGTAATTCACACGTTTAGTAATTCCCGTGTTGCCTCTGGTCCAGGGTGTTGCTTCAAAAATTTCCTGGTCAGCTGGTCTGATGAATGAATTGACATCAGATGACGCCTGCGGTACAACTGTATTAGTCTTGAATGAATCCTCTGCCAATCCGGTTGCAGCCGGGGCAGGGGCTTTTTTTAATCCAACTTCCTTAGTACTGCGTGTCGTAACAATGACAGCCGTATTAAGTTGGGATTGGTCGATTTTTACTTTTGTTGCATACATAAACAGATCCTCTGTAAATCATGTGGATAAATTTACAGAGGGTCTGTTCTAACTTTTGTTCTAACTTTAGAGCTATTATCCTGTTTTATTTCATATTAACGGATTCTGGGGAGATCAGAAAAACGTTGAAATTACGCGGTTTTAAGAAGATGTGATGAATCTTAAAAAACATGTCGTCAGCTTCGGGACGCGGAGGCCGCAAGTTCGAATCTTGTCGCCTCGATGCTTATAAATCAAGGCTTTCCGGAAACGGAAGGCCTTCTTTTTTTGCCCCAATTCTAACTTATGCCTGACTTTTTCAGTTTTGCTCCCCCGCATCCTCTGCCTTCAGCATCCTGTACCCGATGCCAATGTGCGTCTGGATAAAGTGCTGGGGCCGCTCACCGGACTCGAGCTTCTTCCGGAGCGTCGCCATGAAGACGCGAAGGCTCGCCATCTCACTCTCGGTCGCATCACCCCAGATCGCCTTCGTAATAAATGAGTAGGTGAGCACCTTCCCTTCATTGTGCGCGAGAAGGCTGATCAGCTTGTACTCGATTGGTGTCAGGTGCAGCTCCTTCCCATCGAGAGTCACCGTCTCCGCCGCATAGTTGATCACAAGACTTCCGTTCGTAAAGACCGGTGACTCCTCTCTGCCCTGCTGCAGAAGGGCCATTCGCCGGAGAGAGACGCGGAGCCTTGCGAGGAGCTCCTCCACGGAAAACGGCTTCGTCAGGTAGTCGTCTGCCCCCGCATCCAGCGCCTCGATCTTGTCGTCCTCCCCGCTCCTCGCGCTGATGACGATGATCGGCATCTCCGTCCAAGTGCGGATCTTTTTGATGACCTCCACGCCGTCCATGTCCGGAAGCCCCAGATCCAGGAAAACAACGTCCGGCCGGTGCGATGCCGCCTGCATGATGGCGCTCTGCCCGTTTCCTGCTGTCAGATAGTCATAGCCGTGTGTTTTTAAGGTGATGGTGATCAGATTCCGCACCGGCGGATCGTCCTCCACCACCAGAATTGTCGCTTTGTGCATTTGATACCTCGCTGAGGCAAAATCCGCGGAGGCGGTTTTGCCGAATGCGGCAGCCGGTGCGTCAGCACCGATGCTGCGGTTTGAAAATGACGCATCGGTGTCATTTTCAAACACTTGTCTCCACCTCTGCCGCAGGCAGCGTAAACGTGAAAATACTCCCGTGCGGCTTATTTTCCTTATAAGTGATTTCGCCGCCGTGCGCCTGCACGATGATCTTACACAGGAACAGGCCAAGACCTATACTCCTGCTGCTGTCCGCCACTGTCTTCTTCCCACTATAGAACATTTCGAAAATATGTGCCTGGTCCTCTGAAGCGACCCCCGGTCCGTCGTCGGTAACGGAGAGCCTGATCATCTTCCCCTCCTGCTGCGCGTACACGTCGATGTGCGAGCCGGCGGGCGTATATTTGACCGCGTTGTTGATGAGGTTGATGAGCACCTGCATGATCAGGCGCGCGTCCATCCTTGCGAGCAGAAGGTCAGACGGCTGACGTACGGCAAAGACGTGCTCTGTGAGCTTTCTGCTGCAGTGCCGCGCGGCCTCCTCCATCACCTCACCGACAAGTTCAGTGCTCGTGCGGATCTTCATGCGGCCCTCTTCGAGGCGCGTGATGGAGAGAAGATTCTCCACCAGATCCTCCAGCCACATCGCGTCGTCGTAAATGTTCGTGTACAGCGCATGGCGCGACGCCGCATCGATCCGGCTCTCCTCCGACATCAGAATGCTCGCCGTGCCGGAGATGGAGGTCAGGGGCGTGCGCAGATCATGTGAGATGGAGCGCAGGAGATTCGCTCGCAGCTGCTCATTCTTCGCAAGGAGCCGCGCCTCCTCCTTCTCCGCCTCGTTCCTCTTGTTCTCCAACGCGATAGCAGCTTCCCCGAGGATCGAAATGAGGAAACTCTCCTCGTACGGATCCAGCTGCGACTGCTCCGTATCGATCCCGACGACGCCGTAGACGACTCTGTTCTGCCGGATTGCAAGGAAGGTGCACTGCGCATCTGCGAATACTTTCGTCCCTCTGCCCGCTTTTCGCCCGTTGTCATAGGACCACTGTGCGGCGCTCATATTTTCTGTGCGGAAGTCCCACTCCTGCGCCGGGTCATTCAGAAAAATCTCCGGATCTGTCAGCCCACTGTCGCCTCGGGGATAAAGAGCCACATTCCGGTGCAGGAGCTTCACGAGCTGTCCCGCCGTGACTTCCAGAATCTCCTTTTCATCCCTGCACTTCTCGAGGAGCTGACTCATATCATACTGAATGCCGATTCTGTAGGCCATGGCGGCGGAGTTTCGGGCCTGCAGGCGAAGGCGCGCCGCCATCACGCCGGTAAAGAGCGCAATGAAAAACATCACGCCGAAGGAAACCGTATACCGATTGTCGTACGCATACAGGGTGAATTCCGGCGCCGTGAACAGGTAGTTGTAGATGATGACGCTCGCTGCGGCCGCGCACAGACTCCAGATCCAGCTCGCCGTCCGCACGGAGATCAGAAAAACAAAAAAGATATACAGAACAACGATGTTCGACTCAGACCCGTCCGCCATCTTGAAGAGCCAGCCGATCGCAGAGGCCAGAAGGAGCATTCCCGCCGCAAAGAAAAAATCGGAGGTTCGCCCCTGCACGCTTCTGACCAGAGGAAGGCGCAGGCCCCGGCTGACTTCATGGCGCTTGTCCGGAATGATATAGACATCTACGTCCGGTGCGAAGGCGACAAGCGTATCGATGAGCTTTCTGCTGCCCCTGTGCGCGCCGGCATCGGAGGATCTCCCGATCACAATTTTCGTGGCGCCCGAGGCTCTTGCATACTCCGCAATGGAGTAGGCAATGTCCTCTCCGTGCACGATCTCCAGCTTCGCCCCGAGACTCTGTGCGAGACGCTCATTGTGCTCGAGGCGTCTTCGGTCCTCCGCGGACATGCGCGCATCTCCTCCGGGGAGCTGAACATATAGGGCAGACAAGGATCCCCGGAACGCCGCAGAGAGCCCCGCCGCCTTCCGGATGAGCCGCTCATTCGTAGGAGACGAAGAGAGGCAGACAAGGATGTGCTCCTGCGCCTGCTCCCTCTCTTCCGATTCGCCTGTTCCTTTTTCTGCGTATTCCGTGTCCATATGTATACCCCGTGCCGCCATCTTTTAAATCTATTATAAATTATCGCGGCAGGTTATTCAGATCTTAAAGCATTTCTTCATATCCTCATTCCTCCCGAGCACAAGAAGCGTCTCATTCGCCGTGAGGACCGTATCCGGCCCGATGTTCATGTTGATCGTCCCCTCCGACTTCGTCGCGAGGATGTTGATCTGCCAGTGCTTGCGGATATCGAGTTCACCTATGGTCCGGCCGATCCAGCGCTCCGGCGCCGCAATCTCGAAGATGCCGTACCCACACCCCATCGCAATGTAATCGAAAATATGGTCCGCGCTGTACCTGATGGCCGCCCACTCCGCCACCTGCTGCTCCGGGTACACGACCGCGTCCGCGCCGTTCCTGCCGAGGAACTTCGCGTGCACCTCGCTCGATGCGCGCGCGACCACCATGCGGGCCCCAGCCTCCTTTAAGAGCGACGTCGTCTCCAGCGAGTCCTGAAAACTGTCCCCGATACACACATAACACAGATCATAGTTCCGGATCCCCAGTGACTGCAGAAAGCCCTCATCCGTGCTGTCCCCGATCCTCGCATCCGTCACATAGGGCATGATCTCACTGATTCTCTTCTCATCCTTGTCCACCGCCATAACCTGGTGGTGGAGTTCCTTTAACTTGATCGCTGTATTCCTGCCAAAGCGGCCTACGCCGATGAGTAAAACTGATTTCATTATGCTCGCTCCTATTCTGTGCGGCCGCGTCAGCACAATTCGTTAAGATAAATGACCGCCGCCTGTACTTCACCCCACCGAGATCTGTTCCTCCGGCTCCCGCCCGTAAAACGGCTTTCTCTCCGGAAATGCCGCGTAGATCAAAGTGAGGCCCCCGACTCTTCCAAAATACATCAGGAACACCAGCACTCCCCTGGACAGGAGCGAGAGCTGCGGCGTGATGCCGAGCGTAAGACCGACAGTTCCGATGGCTGAAGCCGCCTCGAACATGCACTTCGTCAGCGGAAGGGAATCCGTCCGGCTGATGATGATCCCGCCCAGCGAAAAGAGGCACAGATACAGCAGAAGGATTGCGCCCGCACTCCGGATGCACTCCTCCGACACTCTCCTGTGAAAGAGCGACGCATCCTTCCTCTTTCTGAAAACAGAGAGCGCCGAGGCCATGAGCACCGCGGCGGTCGTTGTTTTCATGCCGCCTGCGGTGGAAGCAGGAGATCCGCCGATCAGCATGAGAAGAATCATGATGAAAATGCCCGTCTCGCTGAGGGCGCCAAGGTCAGCCGTGTTGAAGCCGGCTGTCCTCGTTGTGACCGACTGGAAGAGAGAGAGGAGGACCCGCTCGCCGGGCGCAGTCCCCGTAAACTCGCCGAAGAAGAAATAAAGAGCCGGCAGGACGATCAGCACTGCACTCACGCACAGAGCTGCTTTGCTCTGCATACGGTACTCGTGCAGATGGAATCCATGTACGGCTGCATCCGCCCAGGTGAGGAATCCTATGCCGCCGATGATGATCAGCGCCATAATGACGGCATTGATCACCGGGTAGGCGGCATAAGCGGTCAGAGAGGCATAGGGGTGCCCCTCCCCCATGAGGTCAAATCCTGCATTGCAGAAGGCAGAAACCGAGTGAAAGACGGCGTACCAGGCGCCTTTCCATGGACCGAAGTCCCGCGCAAAGACGGGGAACATGGCAGCAGCGCCTGCGCCCTCAAAACCAAAGGCCGCAAGGAGAATAAATCTGGTACAGCGGATGATCCCCTGCATCTGCGGCGCGGAGATCGAGGTCTGCATGAGGCCGCGCTGCATGAGGCCGATTCTCCTACCGGAGAGGATCATGAGCGCTGTGGCGATGGTGATGACGCCAAGGCCGCCGATCTGGATCAGCGCAAGGATCACGGCCTGTCCGAACGGGCTCCAGAAGGAGGCAGTATCCCGCACGACAAGGCCCGTCACGCAGACCGCAGAGGTCGCAGTGAAGAGAGCGTCAGAGAAAGATGCTCCGGCACCGCTCCGCGCAGAGACCGGCAGCATCAGCAGGAGTGTCCCCAGCAAAATGGCCAGAAGAAAGCCGATGAGGATGATCTGGACAGGCTGCAGATGCTCAATGAAGTTCTCTGCTCTTCTTTTCATATCTGCGCTTCATCCTTTCCGGCAATCCGGTCGCAGATCGTGCGGAAGGGCAGTGCATTTACCTGCTCCCGGAGCATCTTCATCTCCGCCGAAGACAATGTCAGGCCCTGTACGAACTCGCCGGTTGTGCCGCTGTAGAGACGGACCTCGAAGACATCCTTCCACTTGCCCTTTGCCTGTGTTGTATCCAGAAGTTTTCCGATTTTGCAGATCCTGATTCTGTTCTTTTTCATTGTTCTATCCTTTCTGCAGCCACGGTAATATTTCATTTTTGTAACTGTATTATCAGATACATGGCATAAAGACGCTGTTAACGTTGGACGGATGAGATTAAGATTCTGTTAAGACTCCTGCGGCAATGGCGTATCACATATGCTGCAGCGGCGTGCATATTTTCACGCTAATGTGCACGAAAAAGCGGCTGCCTCTGCCGATCTGGCAGAGACAGCCGCTGGGTTTATGAAGAAAAACAAATCCTATCCATTCAGCCCCATCTCGAATTGCTCCAAAATACGTCGCAATTCTTCGATGCTAGCGTCCAGTGGTGCTGAACAATCACAGGCTCTCGTGTGCGTTTCTCGCGATGACGTCGAGCTGCTGCTCGCGGGTCAGGTCGATGAACTTGACTGCATAGCCGGAGACGCGGATTGTGAAGTTCGCGTACTCGGGCTTCTCGGGATGCTCCATTGCGTCCTTGAGCTTCTCTAAGCCGAAGACGTTGACATTCAGGTGGTGTGCGCCCTTGTCAAAATATCCGTCGAGCACATGCACAAGGTTGTTCGTGCGCTCCTCATCGGAGTGTCCCAGTGCGCCGGGATTGATGGTCTCCGTGTTGGAGATGCCGTCGAGCGCGTACTCATAAGGAAGCTTTGCCACGGAGTTGAGTCCTGCAAGAAGGCCCTTCTGCTCAGCGCCGTAGGAAGGGGTAGCTCCCGGCGAGAATGGCACATAGGCCTCTCTTCCATCCGGCAGTGCGCCTGTCGCCTTGCCGTAAACGACGTTGGAAGTGATCGTAAGGATCGAGGTTGTGGGCTCAGCGTTCCTGTATGTGTGGTATTTTCTGATCTTCTTCATGAAGGTCTTCAGGAGCCACACGGCGATCTCATCTGCGCGGTCGTCGTCATTGCCGTAGCGGGGGAAGTCGCCCTCAACGACGTAATCCGTCACAAGGCCGGACGCATCGCGGACAGTCTTCACCTTTGCGTACTTGATGGCGCTCAGGGAGTCGACGACATGAGAGAAGCCCGCAATACCGGTTGCAAACGTGCGGCGCACATCTGTGTCGATCAGGGCCATCTCCGCCGACTCATAATAATACTTATCATGCATGTACTGGATCAGGTTCAGGATGTTGACATACAGGCCTGCGAGCCAGTCCATCATGAGGTCGTATTTGTGCATCACCTCGTCGTAGTTCAGATACTCGGAAGTGATCGGAGCCAGCTCCGGACCAACCTGCATGTGGTTTCCGCTCTTGTCGAGGAACTTCTCATCCTTTCCGCCGTTGATCGCGTACAGAAGGCACTTCGCCAGGTTCGCCCTCGCGCCGAAGAACTGCATCTCCTTGCCGGTCTGTGTCGCGGAGACGCAGCAGCAGATGCTGTAGTCGTCGCCCCAGATGGGCTTCATGACGTCATCGTTCTCGTACTGGATAGAGGACGTCTTCACAGAGATCTTCGCCGCATACCGCTTGAAATTCTCCGGCAGGGCGGAGGAATACAGAACGGTCAGGTTCGGCTCAGGGGCAGGTCCCATATTTTCAAGGGTGTGGAGGAATCTGTAGTCATTCTTTGTGACCATGTGTCTTCCGTCCATACCGATGCCGGCCACTTCGAGCGTAGCCCACACGGGATCGCCGGAGAAGAGCTGATTATAGGAAGGAATGCGCGCGAACTTGACGATTCTGAACTTCAGGACGAGCTGGTCGATCAGCTCCTGCGCCTCCTTCTCGGTAATGGTCCCATCGGCCAGATCGCGGCTGATGTAGATATCGAGGAAGGTGGAAATTCTGCCGACGCTCATCGCGGCGCCGTTCTGTGTCTTGATGGCGGCAAGGTAGCCAAAATACAGCCACTGCACAGCCTCTTTCGCGTTCGTCGCAGGCCCCGAAATATCGAAGCCATAGGAGGCCGCCATCTCCTTCATGCCCTTCAGCGCCTTGATCTGCTCGGCGATCTCCTCGCGCTCTCGGATCACATCGTCTGTCATCATGCCGCACCCGCAGTTCTGCAGATCATCCTGCTTTGCGCGCAGAAGAAAATCGATGCCGTAGAGCGCAACTCTTCTGTAATCGCCGACGATACGGCCTCTTCCGTAAGTATCCGGAAGGCCTGTGATGATGTGGCTGTGTCTCGCCTTCTTCATCTCGTCCGTGTACGCATCGAACACGGCCTGATTGTGGGTCTTGTGGTACTCATTGAAAATTTTGTGGAACTTGGGGTTGACCTTGTAGCCGTAAGTCTCTGCTGCCTCCTCGGCCATCTTGATGCCGCCGTAGGGCATGAACGCGCGCTTCAGCGGCTTGTCGGTCTGCAGGCCCACGATCTTCTCGAGGTCCTTGTGCTCCGGATCGATGTAGCCGGGGCCGTATGCGGTCAGGCCGGAAACCACTTCGGTCTCGCACTCGAGAACGCCGCCCTTCTTGCGCTCTTCCTTCTGAAGGCCCTGGATCTTATCCCAGAGCGCATCGGTTGCCTCTGTGGGTCCCTCGAGGAAATCCTCATTGCCGTCATAAGGTGTGTAGTTGTCCTGAATGAACTGGCGGACGTTGATGTCGTCCCTCCACTTTGTTCCTTTGAAATCGCTCCAAGCTGTTCTCATATTTTCAAGCTACCTCCTGTCTGTATTGCTGTTTGCATACTCCTGCAGAAGTGTCTGCGCCTTTTCTGCCTCCACCGCCGAAGGCGTCCTCACATCCCGCAGTGTATAGGGAATACCGAGCTTGTCCCACTTGGCTATGCCCATGGTGTGGTACGGAAGGACCTCGATCTTCTGCACATTGTGGAGCTCTCGCAGGAACGCCCCGGTCCTTTTCAGGTAATCCGGATTGTCCGTGATGCCGGGAACCAGCACGTGCCTCACCCAAATGGGGACGTGCCACTCATCCAGACAGTGGAACATGTCCAGAATGTTGTCATTAGGCTGTCCTGTGAGCCATTTGTGCCTCTCTGGATCGATATGCTTGATGTCGAGCATGACCAGATCCGTCACCTTCATGAGCTCTCTGAAAACAGAAAAGAACGGCTCCTCTCTGGTAAACGGCTGCCCTGCTGTATCCAGGCAGGTGGTGATGCCCCGCTTCTTTGCCATCCGGAAGAGTTCCAGCACAAATTCGATCTGCAGAAGGGGTTCGCCGCCGCTTACGGTGATACCGCCTTCCTTACCCCAGTACGTGCGGTAGTGCTCCGCCTCGTCCAGGATCTCCTCTGCGCTCATCCATCTGGTCTCTGCCTTCTGCACCGGCAGCGCCCATGTATCCGGATTGTGGCAGTACCGGCACCGCATCCGGCATCCCTGCAGAAAAATCACATAGCGGATGCCGGGGCCGTCGACCGCCCCGAATGTCTCTATGGAATGAACTGCTCCCCTTGTCATATCCTTCCTCCGTTCCGAGCACCGCTCCCGCGGCGTCTTCCCTTTACGATCCTCATTGTACTGAACAGACCCCCGACAATCTTTGATTGTGATCAAATAAAAGAAAGGATTTTGCGGTCGAACCAGATGCCGGGCCGCCAAAGACAGCGAAAAATTGCAGGCATAGACAGAAAAAGAATCATGCAACGTAACTATTTAGCATGCAGCAATGGTGAAAGACGGCCCCAAAATGTATACCAATTCTGTTATAATTTTTACCGCACTTTAACCGATTTATTACAAAGGAACTACGGGATGAACAGACTGGCAAAAAGAATCACCGGCAGAATCTATGACGGCTCCCAGATCGACTGGGACCACCTTCTCTTCTCCAACACAGATCTGAAGCGCCTCCTCATTCCCCTGATGGTCGAGCAGCTCCTGACCTCCCTCATGGGCATGATGGATACGATGATGGTCTCCTGGGTAGGCTCGGCCGCCATCTCCGCTGTCTCCCTCGCCGATTCCATCAACAACCTGGTCATTCAGACATTCGCTGCCCTGGCTGCCGGCGGAACCATCATCTGTTCCCAGTACATCGGCCAAAAAGATCTGAAGAGAGCCAATGCGGCCGCAAGGCAGGTCGTCCTCACCGTGGCCGTCATCTCCATTGTGCTCGCTGCGCTCTGTTTCATCTGGAACCGCCCTCTTCTGCACTTTATTTTCGGATCTGTGGAGCCGGCCGTGATGACAAACGCCGTCACGTATTTTGCCTTCACGTCGGTGTCCTTTCCTTTTCTTGCACTGTTCCAGGCGGGCTCAGCCTTTTACCGCGCCGGCGGCAACAGCCGTTTTCCGATGCGGATCTCCGTCCTCTCCAACTGCCTGAACATCGTAGGAAACGCCATTTTTATCTTCGGCTTCCACTGGGGCGTCGGGGGCGCTGCCTTTTCCACGCTTCTCTCGCGCATCTTCTGTGCGGTCGTTGTTTTCGCAAGTCTGCGTCTGCCCAGGCAGGAGATCGTCATCCGGAATTACCTTGTGAAGCCCGACTGGTCCCTCATTATGAAAATCATGGCGATCGGCGTGCCCTCCGGCATTGAGAACAGCATGTTCCAGTTCGGCAAGCTCGCCATCCAGTCCAGTGTCTCCACGCTCGGCACCACAGCCATCGCCGCGCAGGCGATGACCGTGATCATGGAGAACGTCAACGGCGTCGGCTCCGTAGGCGTCGGCATCGGCCTCATGACCGTCGTCGGACAGTGCCTTGGCGCGGGCAAAACGGAGGAGGCCAAGTACTATATCTGCAAGCTCTTCGTCATTGCGGAGGCCGTGATGATCACTGCCTGCCTCTTCGTCTACCTCATCTGCCGGCCTGTGACCTTCCTCGCAGGGATGGACCCACAGGCGGCCGATATGTGCGTATATATGACCGGATGGATCACGATCGTAAAGCCCATCATCTGGTGCTTCTCCTTCCTGACTGCTTACGGCATGCGCGCTGCGGGAGATGTTCGCTACTCCATGATTCTCTCGAGCTGCAGCATGTGGCTGTGCAGGGTTGTTCTCTCCATCGTGCTCATCCGCGTGGTGCATATCGGTGCAATGGCCGTATGGATCGGCATGTTCACCGACTGGGGCGTGCGCGGCATTTTCTATACGCACAGATTCCTCTCCATGAAGTGGCTGAATCATCAAGTTGTATGAATTGTCCGCCTTTTACCACTTTTTTCTTTTTTTATCACTTATCTTTGCCCTTCGTGCTATAGTGGTAGTACTTAAATCGAGGAGATTTAATCAGTACCTCAACCCGGGGCTCTCCTCAATACGTCGGGAGTCTTCAAGGGATACTGAACCATTACAATAAGCACACAGACTGCCGCCGCTTGCAGGGGACGGAGGCAGAACGGATATCGCGAGGTGTTCTATGACGAAGAGACCGGACGCATCCTGGAGTGAGAACCAAATGAGGGCCTATATCGCCTCTGCCGCGGACAATCTGTTCGTGGAGGCCGGCGCGGGCGCCGGCAAGACGACCCGTCTGTCCTGCCGGATTCTGCATCAGCTTCTTTCCGGCGAGCCTGCTGCCCATTTCCTTGTCATCACCTATACTAAAGAGGCTGCCGATGAGCTTCGCGTCAAGATCGAGAAGCAGCTCAAGAGGCGGATCGCCGCCGCGGATGCAGCAGAGCGCCCTTCCCTGATTCATCTCCTCGAAGAAGTCCCTTTCCTGTTCATTTCCACTTTTGCGTTTTTCAGCCGCCATGTGCTGGAGTCCTCAGGCATTGCAGGCGCGGCGGGAACGGATGCCGCTGCCGAAGAGACACTCGCGCGGCTCCTCGCCGAAGTTCCGGAACTTCTCTCCTCCCTCCGCAGACGTTTTGCGCACATCTATGTCGATGAATTTCAGGACACCGACAATATACAGAAAGACATCATCTGGCGTATTGCCTGCGATGATGCCGGACATCTGCGCGACAATGCCCTCTTTGTGATCGGAGATTCCCTGCAGGCCATCTACCGGCCGGGCAGAGAACAGGTTGATTCTTTTCATGCTTTCCGGGAAAAGATGGAGAAGTCCGGGAATGCCTCCGTTCTCTCTCTCCGGGACAATTTCCGTTCCGGCCCGCAGATCGTTTCGTGGGTAAATGAGCACTTCCGCTCTCTCGTTCCCGGCTACCGCGACATGCGCTCTGTGCAGGACTCCTCCAGTCAGAAATCCTTCCCGCTCTGCGGCATGTTCAGCAGCATGCAGGCCAACCCTGCTCTCCTGATTGCAGGCCTTATTGACAAATTTCCATCTCTCACACCACAGAATTTCATGATCGTCACAAAGGACGGCGCATCTGCGGACCGCTGCAGACAGGACCTGCAGACTTGCGGCATCCCCTGCCTGCAGACGAGCCGCGAGCACGTAGAGAATGACGGCGATGTGCAGCTCCTGGATGTGTGCAGCGCAAAGAGCCTGAACAGCGACATTGTGATCATCCCCGCCTGCCTCAAAAGACCTGCGAAAGAAAAGGGCAAAGTGATCTTTTTCTCTGCCGCCAAAGACCTCCTCTTTCCGGAGCAGGAAGGTGCTGACCACTCCCTCCGGACAAGACGCGAGTATGTGGCGGCCACGAGAGCCAAGCACGCCGTTATTTTCATTCCCGATATGGCAGAGAGTGAGGAGCGCTTCTGGTTCGACAACGACTGCTACCACTGGAGCTCTCTTCCCGAGCCGCCCATAACAGAAATCACATCCGGACTGACACAGGAGCCCCGGCGTGCGATACAATGAATAATGTTCAGCACCCATCAAAGAATTGCGGCGCATGCTCTGCGCCGGCGGAGGTTATCTATGAATATTGTCTGCCTGGATATGGAGGGCGTTCTCGTCCCTGAGATCTGGATTGCATTTTCGAAGGCGAGCGGAATCCCGGAGCTCTCCCGCACCACAAGAGATGAGCCCGACTACAACAAACTCATGCGCTGGCGCCTCGGCATCCTGAAGGAGCACGGCCTTGGCCTCTCCCAGATTCAGGACGTCATCGGCACAATTGACCCGCTCCCGGGGGCAAAGGATTTTCTCGATCAGCTGCGCCGGGAGACACAGGTGATCATCATCAGCGACACATTCACACAGTTCGCCTCTCCTCTCATGGAGAAGCTCGGCTGGCCGACACTCTTCTGCAACGAGCTGGAGGTTGCTCCTTCCGGCGAGATCACGGATTTTCACATGCGCATAGAGAACTCCAAACTCAGTACGGTGAAGGCGCTGCAGTCCATCGGTTTTGATACAATTGCCAGCGGCGACAGCTATAACGACCTCGCCATGATCCGCGCCAGCAAGGCGGGATTCCTCTTCAAGTCGACGCCGAAGATCAAAGCGGACAATCCGGACATCCCCGCATACGACGAGTTCCCTGATCTTCTGGCCGCCATTGAGCGGGCACTGTAATTATTATGAAAATATATCTCGCGCCGATGGAGGGCATTACCGGCTATGTGTACCGGAATGCCCTCTTCTCCTGTTTTGACCATATTGACCGGTACTACACACCCTTTGTCGTCTCCACGTTCACAAAGAAGCTGAAGACCAGGGAGCGGACGGACGTCCTGCCGCAGAACAACGCGGGGATCCCCCTCATCCCGCAGATTCTCTCCAACAACGCGGAGGAATTCCTCGAGACCGCCCGCTTTATGGCGAAGTGCGGCTACAAAGAGGTCAATCTCAACCTCGGCTGCCCCGTGCGCACAGTGACGGCAAAGAAAAAGGGATCCGGCTTTCTCGCTTACCCGGACGAGCTGGATGCCTTTCTGGAAAAGATCTGCCGCGGCGCAGAGGACATCTCCGTACAGCAGGCGGACGGAGATACCGCACCTCTGCGGATCTCCATAAAGACAAGACTGGGCATTCAGGAGCCCGGAGAATTTAAGCATCTCCTTGAGATTTACAACCGGTATCCGCTTGCAGAACTGATCATCCACGCCCGCACGCAGAAGGAGCTGTATAATGGGCAGCCTCACCTGGAGCTCTGTCAGGCCATCGCGGAGAACTGCCGGCTTCCCCTGTGCTGGAACGGCAATATCCGCACATTGGCTGATTATGAGCGGATTCTGCCCCTGCTGAAGGGATACTCCGCGGTGATGATCGGCCGCGGACTCATCGCAGATCCAGGGCTCGCAAGGCAGATCAGGACCGGTGTTCCTACTTCAAAAGAGGATCTCCTGCACTTCCACGACGTGCTCTATAAGGGCTATCAGGCGCAGTACATGAACTTCCGGGGAGACAGACCCGGAGAGACTGTGCTCGTCAACCGCATGAAAGAGGTCTGGAACCACATGGGCACCATGCTCCGCGACGAAGGCCGGTACATGAAGAACATCCACAAGGCCCGGAACAAGGTCGAATACGAGGCCGCCGTGCGCATGCTCTTCGCCAACTGCCCGCTGACAGGCACGTATGATGGACTTCGTCCGGGTACGCACGCGGCGGACTTGAACGCCTGAACCGCCCGCACTCTCCTGATTTGCGCGGGGACTTTCGCTGCCGCCTGCGCGAATCGGATATGATCTGCGTGCGTTATCCACAAATTCCTTTGAGCAGGGCTAAGTTATCCTCATCGTGCTCCACTTCCCGCGAAATAATCCGGGCGATCTCCTCAAGATCGGCCCTGGCAAAGCTGCTCCCCAGTGCCGCGCCCTCTGCGGCACCTGCGAATAAAATGTCCGAATGGGCCTGCTCCGGGCCCGGAGTCTTAGCGCCGGTCGCCCGAGAGCGCAGCGCACACAGAAGAAAGGTAAGGCGAAGGAGCCGATCGCGCAGACGCCTTGAAGAAGCGATATCCCCATCCTCCGTAAACCACGCATCTATCCAGTAGCGGTACGTGAGAGCGACGGCAATTTTGGTCATCCACTCATCCAAGCGGCTCCCTTCGAGGCAGAGAAGGTTCTCCTCAGAATCCCGCAGGGATTGAGATTCCCCGACAGATCCTGTTCCTTCCTTCTTTGCATTTCCGAAAGCAGTGTCCCTCCCTCCGCCGTTATTTTCAGAGGAGACAGAAGCGGCCGATTCCATCTCACGGACGAGTTCATCCCGCAGGGCTGTCCACTTTTTGCTGATCGGCTCCATCTTCCGCAGAAGGACACAGAGGTTCCGATCGTCTCCGCTGTATGTATAAATTTTCCTGACAGCACTATACTGTGAAATCTTTTGTTCCTCTGCTTCCTGATCTGTACACTGTCTGCTCCTGTACCGGTCGTCCGGGCGCTCCCGAGGGACGTCATGCTGCCCCCTGGTCTTTGCAGGAATCGCCTTCACAGGAATTCTCCCCTGCAGCCTTTCGATCTCCAGGTCTCTCTCCCTCAGAATCTCCTGCAGCCGCCGATTACCTTCCGGCGTGAGATCGCTCTCCTCATAATCGCTCTCGTCCGTCTCCTCTTTGATCCAGCGAAAAGGCAGCGGCGCATCCAGGACCAGTCTACACACCTCGGGACAGGACAGGCTCATATCCCGCTGCTCGTAGCTGCCCGCCTGCACATAGTAGCGCGGGTATTCCCGGCAGGTCTGACAGATGCTCCCGTCCCCCGCCTGCAGGATGATCTCACACAGCCCCTTTTCATCGAGGAACGGGCATCTTCCCTCTTTTGTCAGCGGAAAATAACAGAACTCCCCCTCCGTTTTCATACACGCGCGGATTCTCTCCCCAAGGGGTCCCGGCATAATGCCGTAGTAACTGACGGCATCCTCGTCCAGATCCACTTCCCAGCCCGCACAGCACGTGTCCGGACATCTGTCCGCGATACAGCGGAATTTGTTATAATACTCAGGATATTCAACCAGCATAGGAGTACCTTTCCACGATGACGATTACTGTTCTTGCCATTGGCAAACTAAAGGACAAATCCCTCCAGGCGCTTCAGGACGAATACTGCAAGAGACTGCGCGCCTTCTGCACGCCTGAAGTGATCGAGGTAAAAGATGAGGCAAACGCGCACACAGACAGGGAGAGCGAGTGCACGCTGATCAAGGACAGGGAGGCGCAGCGAGCCCTTGAGAAGATCCGCCCCGGCGACTTCGTGATCCTCCTTGATCTCCACGGAAGCGAGTGGACGAGTGAGGAATTCGCCCGCCGCCTGGATGCATGGACACAGCGCTCCGCGCATCTTGTCTTCGTGATTGCGGGTTCCCTCGGCCCCGGCCGCGCACTGACGGCGCGGGCCGACGTCCGCTGGAAACTCTCGGACCTCACATTCACCCATCTGATGACACGCGTGCTCATGCTCGAGCAGATTTACCGCGGCTTTATGATCAATGCAGGGAGGGAATACCACAAATGACCGGACGACTCTACAGCGCCTCTGACATGGCAAAGGTTTACTGTGAAAAATGCAACGGCTGCGGCGAGTGCTGCCACGGCATGACGGACACCATCCATCTGGATCCCTGGGACATCGCCATGCTCTCCAGGGGAACGGGAAAGACCTTTCTCCAGCTCCTCGACGAGGGCCGCATTGCGCTCCACGAGGAGGACGGCCTTACCCTCCCTCACCTTCGCATGCAGGACGGCGAACACGGCGCCTGTACATTTCTGTCTACGGATGGGCGCTGCAGCATCCATCCCTTCAGGCCGGGGCTCTGCCGCCTCTTCCCTCTGGGACGCGACTACGATGCGGACACGCACACCTTCCGCTACTTCATCGTAGGCGGCGGATGTGAGATGCCCGGCAGGATGAAGGTCAAGATCAGCAAATGGCTCGGCGTCCCAGATCTCCAGGAATACGAGCAGTATATCACCGAGTGGCACTACTACCTGAAGGATGTGAAGGCATACCTGGCCGCCGGAGCGGACACCGCCTTTGCACGGCAGCTCAACCTCTTTCTCCTGAAGGTCTTCTTTGAGACGCCCTACCGGGAGGAGGCTGATTTCTATGACCTGTTCCGCATGCGGCTTGCGCAGGCAAAGAGTGTGCTGTCGTGATGCCGCAGAAAAACTCTCACAGATCCGCCAGTGCGATCTCCTTATACACATGGTAGGCGGACGGAACAGCGTAGCGCCCCTCAAGATCCGCGCGGTCGGTGAGGAAGACGGAAGCAGGCATCACCGCGTCGTCCACCAGCACTTCATATCCTGTCATCTGCCACTCAATATGTGTGAAAATATGCTTCGCCCCCGGCAGCTCTCTGATCCGGACAGGCGAAAAGCCGAGGGAGCGCACAAAAGCAACCGCCTCATCGCGGGTGAGCTTCCCCTGCGCGCAGGGAAATTCATACAGGCCGGCGAGCAGTCCCCTGGCGGGGCGCTGCTGCAGCGCGATCTCATTCCGGCAACGGATCAGAAAGATCGTCCGCTCCTCCATGCGTCTTTTCTTTTTGGCAGGCATCACGGGCAGCTCCATCTCCCGTCCTTCAAGGTGCGCCTGACACAGCGCAGAGAGAGGGCATTCCCCGCACTTTGGCATCTCTTTCGGCACACAGACAAGAGAGCCCAGATCCATCAGTGCCTGGTTGAAATCCCCCGGCCGATCCTGCGGGATTCTCTCCTGAAACCACGCCTTGGCGGCCTTCAGCGCCGCGGGCTCTCTGATATTGTCGCCATAGCTGCTCATCCTCGCGAATACGCGAAGGAGATTCCCGTCGACAGCAGGGACTGCCTCCCCGAAGGCGATTGAAGCGATGGCCGCCGAGGTATAAGGACCGATTCCCGGGAGAAGCGCCAGCTCTTCTGCGCGCCCCGGCATCTCTCCGCCATATTCCTTCATAATCTTTACGGCCGCCCTGTGGAGATTGTTCACGCGGCTGTAGTACCCAAGTCCCTCCCAGAGCTTCTGGTACTGCTCCTGCGGGGCTGCGGCCAGCGCAGCGATGTCCGGCAGGGCCGAGAGAAAGCGTGCGTAATACCCCAGCACAGCCTGCACTCTCGTCTGCTGCAGCATGATCTCCGAGAGCCACACGTGATAAGGCGTGGGGTCGCGCCTCCAGGGGAGGTCTCTTTTATTGGCATCGTACCAAGCGAGGAGGCACACCGCCATCTCGCCGCTCTTCTCTATGACATCCATAGAGCGGCAGTCTTCTTTATCCTTTTCTTTACTGTCCATAAGCCGGCAGTCTTCCTCTTCTTCTCTTTCAGCTTCGCCGCTGATGCGCCGGCGTCAGCGCAGTCTATTGTTCATAGGTCAGCGCAGACTCCTTCTCCAGCGCCTTCATCCTCTCCGGAACAGTCTTTTTCGCGAGCTTCTCCGTCGCCTCAAAAACCTGACCGCAGTTGTCCTTCGTGACCTCGTACTGCCCTGCTGCCATCTGTGTGACCATCCAGTGATTAATCTCCGGCGAGAAGTGCACAGTGTCCATGTACAGGTTGAGATTGGTCACCACCTGTTCCTCGTTCTGGAAATCGAAGACCCGCACATTGCTGTAGGACAGGAGTGCCCTGACCGCTTCCCGATCCCCTTGCAGATAAACGTCCGTCATCCTTTCTCTCTGCGCGTTGTCCCACCACAGCTCCGAGTAAGGCGGCAGAAAAAAGAAGAACTCCGTGTCCGGATGAGCTTTCACCATCTCCGTGAGGAGGCGGATATTGCCCTCGTTCTGCTGCGCGTACGCCTTCACCGGCTTCGCCTTGACACTCTCCTTGTGCCGCAGATAATGTGAGAGAGCCCCGCTCTGGCTGAAGTCCTTCCCATCCGCCCAGTTGTAGGAGAGGTTTTCATTGTATCCGGACAGAGCCTGCGCGAGCATATAGGGAATCTTCTCAAAGAGGACTGTTCCATTCAGCAGATAGGAAATATCGTTGAAGGGATTGCTGTCGTAAAGGTACATGGGGCATCCCGTTGCCTTAAAAGTCGTCTCGGGCTCCTGCGTAAGGGAGGCCGGATCCAGATTGAAGAAAACCTTCTTCACATCCTGATGATCAAACGCCTCATCGAGGAACCAGCACAGATCCGCAATGCCGCCGTAGGAGCGCACGGCCTTGACTGTCTTACAGGAGAACGCCTCGTCGAACCAGGAATTGTCGTTGTTTTCCACAACTGAGGAGCCGGCGAGCAAGGCGTCGTAGTCGAAGTGCCGCAGACTTCCCACCACCTGGTACTCCTTCTCTGTGAGGACGGCAGGAAGGCCGAACCAGGGCTTGTGGTAATGATAGAACGGGTCCAGCACATAGACGATGGAGGCCAGCACAAGGCAGAGCGCCAGCGCCGTGACAAGCGCCGTCTTCAGAAACCGCCAGGGGTTCTGCCGCGGATATTGAGTTGAGGTTTCCCGTTTCTGTTGATTCATATTGATCACTGAACAGTCACACTAAAATTTAAAATACAAAAACGTCGACACCCCCGTCAGCTGCAGAAGGCAGGCCGTGAACAGAATGCCCAGCAGCACTGCGTTTCTGCGGCGAAGCGAACAGGTCCAGGCAATCTCCCGTGCATTTCTTCGTCCGTACACAAGAATGAACGAGATGAGGAGAAGCGCCGCCAGCTCTCCCAGCTGTACCCACTGCAGCAATCCCGGGCGCAGGATCGATGCCGCCTTCTCCAGCGGATAGAAAAAGGGGATCGAAAGGCTCCCCGCCATGTGAAAGAGCCAGCCAGGCCACATGGGCATGAAGAGCCGGCGCAGCATATACAAGGCGTGCACAAGGTCCGGTGCGCCGAAGAAAATCAGCGTAAATGCAAACACCGCGAAGGTGATCCCGCGAAGTGCCGCCAGCTCTTTTCCCTGCGCCTTCGCAGCCCTCTTTCTGAGCGTCAGGTTGCAGAGAACCACGAGCGCCCCGCTGAGCAGTCCCCATACGACATAAGTGCCGCCCGTCCCATGCCAGAGCGCGCTCAGGAAGAAGACAATCATGATGTTCACGCAGGTTCTGAATGTCCCTCTTCTGCTGCCTCCCAGCGGGATATATACGTACCGCGTGAAAAAGCCCGTGAGAGACATATGCCATTTCTGCCAGAAAACGCTGAATGAGGGCGCCTTAAACGGCGAGTCGAAGTTGAGCGGCAATTCTATCCCCAGCATCCTGCTGATGCCCATGCCCATGTCGCAGAAGCCGCTGAAGTCCCAGTACAGCTGAAAAGCATAGGCGGCCACAGTCACCATGACGGACCCCGTGTCCAGAAGTGCCCCGTTCTGAAAACCGTTGGCGGCCGCCGGCGCGATCAGATCCGCCAGCAGGACCTTCTTCGCCATACCAAGGACAAAGAGGTCAAAGCCCCGGGCGATATTGTCCGGATCTGCGCGGCCGGCTGCCTTATTTTCAAAAGAGGGCATGACCTCCTGCCATCTGGCGATGGGTCCCTCCGCGAGCTTAGGAAAATAGACCGCGAACAGCACATACTCCATAAGGCTCCCTGCAGGGATATCCCCCCTGCAGACATCGATGACATAGGAGAGCAGGCTGAAGGTGTAGAAGCTAAGTCCCACCGGCATCGCAATCGATGAAAAGCGGCTGTCCAGTGAGGGCATATATTTGAAAAAGCCAAGCCACAGGAGGTTCAAAATGACGGTCAGCGCGATGACGGCGGAAGTCTGCGGTCCATTCGCGCTCCCGTCCCCGGAGCGCAGTTTTGCCGGATCTGCGGATGGGGATAATGGCCCCCGCCGGATCCTATTCCCAGCACGCAGCCTTGCTCCCCAAAGCGCCAGCGCGCGGTTCATGACAAGGCTCACCGCCAGAACACCAAGGTACTGCCGCCCGAATGCACCGTAATACCACAGAGACATACAGATAAGAAAGAGGCGGGAGAGTCTTCTGAAGCCTCTCCCGCCCAGCCAGTACCATCCGATCAGCGTGATGGGCAGAAAAATCAATATGAAGAAAAAGGAGTTGAACAGCATACACTCTCTCCGTCAGAATGCCTGATGGCGCACCACCGCGTACTCATCACCGTTCTGCCAGTACGGGCAGCGCGATGCGTGATGCACGCTCTCCTCCAGCATCATTCTGGCCATGTCGTCCTCATCGATATCCGCGCAGCAGTAGTATTCCTCGTTCTCCTCGTCATAGACATAGTTGCCGCAGGAGTCACATTCATTTCCCATGTGCAGTTCCTTTCCGAGGGGTGCTAAACATTTTCATATTATCTGTTTAGCACTCCCATCTCGAGAACCTTCGGTTCTCCTCGATGTGGGCGTCCAGAGGCGCTCCGCGCCTTGTCCGCCCCTCGAAAAAGCGGAAAATCCGTCTGGTAAGCAAGCTCCCCATCCGGATTTTCGCCTTTTCGAGGGGTGCTAAACATTTTCATATCTTAAAGCGATAACCCACGCCCCAGATCGTCTCAATATACTGCGGCTTGGACGTATCATACTCGATCTTCTCGCGGATCTTCTTGATGTGGACTGTCACCGTTGCGATGTCGCCCACGGAATCCATGTTCCAGACTCTGCGGAAGAGTTCTTCCTTGGAGTAGACGTGGTTCGGATTCTCCGCGAGGAACGTCAGCAGATCGAACTCCTTTGTGGTGAAATTCTTCTCTGTGCCATCCACCCAGACTCTGCGCGCCGTCTTGTCGATCTTGAGTCCGCGGATTTCGATGATGTCATTTTCCTTCTGGCCTGCGCCGACAAGTCTCTCGTACCTGGCAAGGTGTGCCTTCACGCGCGCCACGAGCTCGCTCGGACTGAACGGCTTCGTCATGTAGTCGTCCGCGCCAAGGCCAAGTCCTCTGATCTTGTCGATATCATCCTTTTTGGCGGACACCATGAGAATCGGGATATTCTTCTTCTCGCGGATGCGACGGCACACCTCAAATCCGTCGACGCCCGGCAGCATGAGGTCCAGCACGACGAGATCAGGACTGCCTTCCAGCGCCGCCTTCAGGCCGGTGTCCCCTCTTGTCTCAATCTGCACGGTGAAACCGGACAGCTCCAGGTAATCCTTCTCAAGATCTGCAATCGACTCCTCGTCTTCAATAATCAATATCTTACTCATTGCCTTCTCCCGAGCTGTCCACGTGGGCAGCCGGATTCTCCTTTTCCTTATATTTGCGGATCACAAAATGCATGCAGGTGCCGACGCCCTCCCGGCTGGTCGCCCAGATATAGCCGCCGTGATCCTCGATGATTTTGCGGACAATCGAGAGTCCGATGCCGCTTCCTCCCTGCGCGGAATTCCTGGACGAATCCGTCCGGAAAAACCGATCGAAAATATTCGGCAGATCCCTCGCCGCAATCCCTTTTCCATTGTCCTCGATCTCGATCCGCACGGAATCCTGCTCATCCAGGATGCGGATGTCGATCGTCTGGTGGGACTTATCCATATATTTTACACTGTTGCTGATAATATTGTTAATCACGCGCTTTAATTGCTCGGGATCTGCGATGATCATGGTATCGGGCGACACAAGATTGTCGTAGTTGAGCTTGATCCCCCGGGCCTCCATATCCATGCCGATCTCCTCCACGCAGTCAGCAAAATAATCTGCCAGATTGATCTTCTGAAAATTATATGGAATCCGGTTGCTGTCGATCTTCGAGTAAAGCGTCAGCTCGTTGATCAGATTGTTCATGTCGTTTGACTTGTTCAGAATGGTCTGCAGATATTTTCTCTGCTTCTCCGGCGTGTTGGCAACGCCGTCCAGAAGTCCCTCCACATAGCCTTTGATCGACGTAATGGGCGTCTTCAGATCATGACTGATGTTGCTGATGAGCTCGCGGTCATGTTTTTCATCCTCGAGCTTCTCCTCCGCCGTCTCCTTCAGGCGAAGCCGCATGTCCTCGTAGTTGCGGTAGAGTTCTCCGATTTCTCCCTTGTCATTCGTCTGCAGCCGGTACTCAAAATTCCCGTCTCTGATGTTGTTCATGGCGATATTGAGTGCCTGCACCGGCTCATAGAGGCTCCTCTTCAGCCAGCTGGTGAGAATGGCTCCTGTGAGGCACAGCACGGCCAGAATCGCAAAGAACATGGCGACGACGAATTTCTTCGTGAACATGAAAACAACCTGCGTCACCACAAAGAAGCTTCCCTGCGCGCCGTCGCTGAAGGAGAAATCCATCTGCCGGATCAGCCGGTTCATTTTCAGCACGTAGCCGCTGCTGTCACTTTGCGCATTTTCCCCGCGGTACTGCGGCAGAGCCGGAAAGAGTTTATTGGCATCTTTGGCGTTGTCCGTGTAGTAAATCTCCTGATCCTTTCGAATCAGAATATAGCAGTTGTACCCCTGCAGCTTCTCCGCCAGCTCCCCGTCGTACTCCTTATTTTCCAGCGCGTAGGGATCCTGCTTTGTTTTCTCCCTCACTTCACTATATAGACTGTCGATCACAGCGCTGTTCGTCTGCACATTTGCTGCAAGCGTATTGTAGTTCTGGAGCTGCCTCGCGCCGTCCTGAAGCGCCAGCACATTGCCTACGATCAGGAAAGCAACGATGCACAGGAGAACGGGCAGGAAAATAATCGTGACGAAAGCCAACAGCAGTTTATGTTTAAAGGTCATAGACTCCCATTCCTTTTTCTATATTCTGAAGATATTGTAAATGGTATACAGCATATTACTTTATTATAACTAATTCCCGGAATGATAGGCAAAATCCGCAAAATTGATTCTTGACAAATCCGCAAGGTTAGTGTTGACTAATAGCCATCACCCGTTTATATTAATAACAGTAATCATTATTGATTAAGGAGATCGCATGGCAATCAAATACAGCCGGCAGCGCGAGGCAATCTGGGAATATCTGAAGGACCGCAAGGATCATCCCACGGCGGATGACATCTATATTGCGGTGCGCAAGGATTTTCCCAACATCAGTCTCGGAACTGTCTACCGCAATATCATGCTGATGAAGAATATGGGCCGCATAAGGACCGTTGATGTAGGCGACGGCATTATCCACTTTGACCCCAACACGAGTGAGCACGATCACTTTATCTGCTCGCAGTGCGGCAAGGTGATTGATATTGATGCCGCAGACATCGAAGAGGTGAAGAAGCTCGCTGCCCACAATTTTCCCGGCAGAATTGACGGTTATTCAGCGTTCTTTTATGGACTGTGTGAAGACTGCCTGAAGAAGAAACAGCAGTGACGCGCCGCCTTAATCCCAACAGCATACTATTTTTCACATCATTCCCTTTAGGGAAAGGAGAACATTATTATGAAGTACAGATGCACAGTTTGTGGTTACATTTATGATGAAGAGAAAGAGGGAGTCAAGTTCGCAGATCTCCCTGATACATGGACATGTCCTACCTGCCACCAGCCCAAGTCCAAGTTTGTTCCTGTTGATGAGTCCAATGATAACTGGGCCGCTGAGCATGTGATCGGTATCGCAAAGGATGTTCCGGAAGACATCAAGAACGATCTTCGCGCAAACTTCGAGGGCGAGTGCTCCGAGGTTGGTATGTACCTTGCAATGTCCAGAGCAGCTATGAGAGAGGGTTATCCTGAAATCGGTATGTACTATCGTCAGGCAGCTTTCGAGGAGGCTGATCACGCTTCCCGTTTCGCTGAGCTCCTCGGTGAGGTTGTTTCTCCTTCCACAAAGCACAACCTTGAGGTTCGTGTTGCAGCTGAGAAGGGTGCTACAGAGGGCAAGACAGATCTTGCAAAGAGAGCAAAGGCTCTGAACCTCGATGCAATCCATGATACAGTTCATGAGATGGCACGCGATGAGGCAAGACACGGCAAGGCATTTGCAGGACTTCTGAAGAGATACTTTGGCTGATTGACAGCTGAGAATATTCCGGTATGATCAAGGGAGGCATAAGCTTGACGCTTATGCCTCCCCTTATTGTCGTATCCAGACTACAAGACTGATCAGGAGGATTTATGCGAATAGGTATTATTGGAGCTATGGAAGTCGAGGTCGAACTGCTCAAGCACAACATGCAGGTGAACAATACCACCCAGATAGCTGGGATGCAGTTCATGGAGGGAGTCATTGGCAGCACAGAAACTGTTATTGTGCGAAGCGGAATAGGCAAAGTCAATGCTGCCATCTGCACACAGATTTTGGCTGATGACTTCCACGTGACACATATCCTGAATACCGGTGTTGCCGGGTCGCTTCGCAAGGAGATCAATATAGGTGATATTGTAGTCAGTACAGATGCCATGTATCACGATGTCGATGCAACCATTTTCGGCTATAAGAAGGGTGAAGTTCCTCAGCTGGGAATTGTATCATTTCCTGCAGATCCCGCACTCAGAGAACGTGCCGTATCGGCTGTCCGCGAGGCCGCACCTGACGTAGGCGTGTTCGAGGGGCAGGTAATATCAGGAGATCAGTTCATCTCGACTCAGGCGAAGAGAGAGCAGCTGATGAATGAGTTCAAAGGTTACTGCGCAGAAATGGAAGGTGCAGCCATTGCGCAGACTGCATGGCTGAATAAGATCCCCTTTGTCATCATTCGCGCCATTTCAGACACAGCAGATGAACGAAGCCAGGTCTCCTATGATGTGTTTGAAAAGAAGGCTGCACATGACTGCGCCGCAATTGTAATGTATATGCTGCAGCACATGAATTGACAGGGGATAAGGAGAGAAAATAAAAAGAGAAGACAACCGAACTTTACGGCTGATCTTCTCTCTTTTTTTCATGTGATTTATAAGGTTTATTGTACGTCTGGATAGCCTTTATCACCTCTATAACCATCCTTAAGGCAATAAAAAATGCCCAGAGCCGGAATCGAACCAGCGACACGGGGATTTTCAGTCCCCTGCTCTACCGACTGAGCTATCTGGGCATTAGTAGCGGGGACAGGATTTGAACCTATGACCTTCGGGTTATGAGCCCGACGAGCTTCCAGACTGCTCCACCCCGCGATATGAAGTTAAATGGATGGAGGTGGATTCGAACCACCGAAGCAAAAATGCAGCAGATTTACAGTCTGTCCCCTTTGGCCACTCGGGAATCCATCCATATTGTGTTGCAAGCCGATGATCGGACTCGAACCGATAACCTGCTGATTACAAATCAGCTGCTCTGCCAATTGAGCCACATCGGCGCGTTACGCATTTCTTCAAAAAATAATGGGGCCTACAGGGCTCGAACCTGTGACCCTCTGCTTGTAAGGCAGATGCTCTCCCAGCTGAGCTAAGACCCCATATAAGAGAAATATGTAACTAAGCGACCCGGATGGGACTCGGACCCATGACCTCCGCCGTGACAGGGCGGCGCTCTAACCAGCTGAGCCACCAGGCCAGTTCACTTAAAAGACTATACTAGAAAGTTACTCACATGTCAAGGTCTTAACTATGTTTTCTCTCTCATGTACGTGCCTTCAAAACCGAATACAGAAGTGCATTCATCTTTCTAAGGATAAGCTTCCGACCTATTAGTACCTGTCAGCTCAGTGGATCGCTCCACTTACACCCCAGGCCTATCTACCTCATACTCTCTGA
>Ga0256406_1001769_pt1 | contig 33365 bp, 25 predicted proteins | sample RumenRJG_03DNA_FD_185986 | JGI IMG/M metagenome (GOLD analysis project Ga0256406, IMG submission 185986) | Bovine rumen microbial communities from Lethbridge, Alberta, Canada - RJG_03 | ecosystem: Host-associated > Mammals > Digestive system > Stomach > Rumen | place: Canada: Alberta | collected...
GTGGCGACAGCAATGGCGCAGGTGATGTACTACTATCGTGCGCAAAGCGTCAGCGCTACAACAGCAGAGATTCCGGCTTATACAATCTCAAAGCGAGGTATTTCTATTCCTGCTACCCCAGCCAACTCACCGATTGACTGGGCAAACATGACAGATACCTATTCGAGCAGTTCGACCGCAGCGCAAAATGCTGCCGTAGCAGCACTGATGGCATATTGCGGGCGTTCCGTGGAGATGGAATATGGACCAAGTTCTGGAGCTGTTTCCCAATACGTTCCTTCTGCATTGGAGAAATATTTCGGTTATGCGACAGGTGGTTTATGTATATCTCGTGAGGCTTACACCCTTCAAGAATGGGAGGATATGGTTTATGAAGAACTCTTGGCAAAGCGTCCGCTATTCTATGGAGGCAGTTCTGCCGGTGGCGGTCACGCTTTCGTTGTAGATGGCTACGATGGCGAAGGGCTGTTCCATTTCAACTGGGGATGGGGTGGAATGAGCAATGGCTATTTCCTCTTGCAGGTGGCTAATCCGGGTAACAACAGCGGTATTGGCGCCAGTGCTACCAGTGACGGCTATGCAAGCAAGCAAAGCGCTATCTTTGGAGTGAATCCGTCTTCAGCAACTGATGCCCTACATGCCATACCTTATGGTTCCTTCGGTGGTGTTTCAACAAATCAAATGGTGATTTATTATTGGAATTTAACCCAAAAGGATCAACCGATAGAGTTCTATCCAGGTTTTGGATATCTTGATGATGGGGGCAACGTGCAGTTTCTTTATGGAAGCAATAATTCTATGTCGGCGGAATTAAATCGTGCTCCTGGTACACGTTTTACACTTTCCAAATCTATTTTTTCTAATGCAGGTTTGCCTACAGGCACCTATATTTTAAAGCCGATGTGTAAGATGAAGGGTTCTTCTGAATGGATAGAGGTTCCACCAAAATATGCCAATGAATACATTATTGCTGTATATGATGGCACAAATGTAACATTAACACTCCACAAAAATACACAACTCTCGGTAACCTCCTTCTCTTTTCCTAAAGGAACGAAGGTGGGAACAATACCCGTAAAAACGGAGATACAAAATGATGGCGACGAATATTTGGAATATCTCTATTTGTTTGCCAGCACAACAAGTGATAAAGGTTCTTCATTAGCAAAGGCATATGCCACGATAGAAACAGGCAAATCGACAACGGCACAGTTCAACGTCACCTTTTCCGCGGAAGGCACTTACAACATATGGATTACTACCGATAAGGTTGGCAATAATGTGATTGGGCAGATGCAGATGACAATAGCAGGAACCTTGCCGGCGGATAACGTTACTGGAAAAGGATTTACTTTAAAAAACAGGAATGATTACACAATTTACGGTAGTCATATTGCAGGAACCGTTTCATTAAAGAATGAGGGAACTATTGCCTATGATGATGAGATTATTATTCGAATTTTAAAAAACATTCCTGGTACCTCTTCTTATTCTGGCTATAAATCTCAACGTGTACACCTTTCACTTGCTGTTGGCGAAACAAAAAATGTTGCATTTGATTTTAGCGATGTGGATTTTGATAAATATATAATTGCTGTTTATTATCCTTCTGCTGATAATCCATTTTATCAAATAAAAGGTGCTTACACCCTTACTCCAGGTGTAGAGATAACTACGGTAGATGGTACAGTTTCTGTTATTGCAGCGACGAGCAGCGTAACTGTTCCAACAGATGCGGTGGCTGTCAACCTTGTGGGTGTCACCAGTACGGTAACAAGCGTCACTCCGAACAGCAATCCTAATACATTATATTATATAGGTAATAACGAGACGGCTCCGTCGGGACTGAGCAACAGCAACCTCGTACAGGGCTCTACAGCCAACGAGATTGTCCTGACCGACGGCTACGACTTCTTTGTGCCGACCACGTTCACTGCCAATACCATCAAGTATAAGACGACTCCTACAAAGGGTACGAGCGGAACAGGTGGATGGACCACTATCTCACTGCCCTTCGACGTGAGCCATGTGACTGCCAACGGAACAACCATCGACTGGTTCCACAGCAAGAACGATACAGGAAAGAACTTCTGGGTAAGACAGTTTACGGGTATCGACGATGCCGATGCGGTACTCTTCGGCAACGTGGAGCAGATGGAGGCGAACGTGCCGTATATCGTGGCGTTCCCCACCGACCGATGGGGTGCGCAGTACAACCTCGTGGGCAAGGAAATCGTGTTCCACGGAACGAACGCACGCCTCGTTGCCGACGTGCCGATGCGCTTGGTGACGAGCAAAATCACCTTCGAAGGAACGACGGCAGCAAGCAACGTGACTGACAGCTACCTGCTTAACGCAGCAGGCAATTCGTTCACACGAGGCAACGGCGACGTATCGCCGTTCCGCGCCTATTTCAAGCCGAAAGACAACGCCCTCTCGTCGAAACTCGCCATCAAGTTCGTGGACGATGAGCCGACGGCTATCACCGACTTGACACTCGACGAGGCGGACGGAACGGTAGCAGTCTATACGCTCAGCGGTATGCGCGTCGGCACTGTGCGCATCGTGAATGGCAAACCGCAGACCGGCGCACTGCCGAAGGGAGTTTACATTATCAACGGGAAAAAAGTAATACGCTAAAATGATGGAAAGACGAAAGAGATATATGCGTCCGCGAATCAAGACGCTGGACATGGAAGAACTGATGGACCTGCCCGCCTCCATTCCCGATCCGGGCTTCGGAAGCAAGGGAACGGAATTTGAGGAAGAATCGCAAACAGACATCATCTTCAAGAGGACAAACGTGTGGGACGAATGACGCCCTGTTCATTTTTCCCATCTGCTGACTGTTGTTTTCCGTTGGGGTCGATACGCCAATCGGCCCCAGCGGAATTTCTTGTATGGACGATAACGGATTTAACCCAAATCCCAGTAAAAAAAACATACAAACGCGCCCCGTATAAATATACAGGAACGGGCGTATAAATATGCAGTTGGACTTTCGCTTTCCAAAAGTGCCACTTTTGGCTTGCAAAAGTTCCCCTTTCAGCTCCTAAAAGTTCCCCTTTTGGAGTGCAAAAGTGGCACTTTTGGAAAGCAGTATTTAATCACTTGAAAATCAATAGTTTGCAAATCGCGCATCAGTCGCTTCACTCTTGCATAAACATACAAAAACAGCAAACGGCTAAACGAGTGGAATGATGGAGCAAAATGAGAGGTGTCGTTGAACGCACGTTAAATGTTAGGAAAAGATTTTCGCTCCGGGCACTAATAAAAATGACAGGACAGCCTCATAATGTCAGAGATTTTATTTAACTTTGCAGGCGGAAAAATGAAATCATATATTGAATATAACCATGACTGAAATTACAAACAAAATCTACTACGTCGGTGTGAACGACCGCAACAAAAACCTGTTCGAGGGACTGTGGCCGCTGCCTAACGGCGTGAGCTACAACGCGTATCTGATCGACGACGAAAAGGTGTGCCTGATTGATACGGTGGAAGTGGACTTTTTCACCCAATTCATCGAGAATATCCGCGAAGTGATAGGCGACCGGAAAATCGACTATCTCGTCGTCAACCACATGGAGCCCGACCACAGCGGTTCGTTGGCGCTGCTGAAGAAATATTATCCGGAAATACAGATTGTCGGCAACAAGAAAACCTTCGGCATGATACAAGGGTTTTATGGCATTGAAGAGGATGGGATAGAGGTGAAAAACGGCGATTCCATCGAGCTTGGGGCGCACACATTGAACTTTGTGCTCACGCCGATGGTACACTGGCCGGAGACGATGGTGACGCTCGAAACGACGTCTCACGTGCTCTTCTCCGGCGACGCATTCGGCTGTTTCGGTGCGCTCAACGGAGGAGTCATCGACTCGCAAATCAACTGCGACGGCTTCTGGCTCGAGATGGTGCGCTACTATTCGAATATCGTCGGCAAGTATGGCACGCCCGTGCAGAATGCGCTGAAGAAGTTGGAAGGTGTGCAGCTCGACTATATCTGCGCCACTCACGGACCCGTATGGCACGACTATATAAATAAGGTGGTGGACATTTACGACCGTCTGAGCCGCTATGAGGCGGAAGAGGGACTGGTCATCTGCTACGGAACGATGTATGGCAACACTGAGCGGATGGCAGAGGTAATAGCGCGTGCAGCGAGCCAGGCAGGAGTGAAGAATGTGGTGCTCTACAACGTGTCGAAGACCCATCACAGCTATATCCTGCGCGATGTGTTCCGTTACCGCGGACTGATAGTTGGTGCGCCGACCTACAACACTGGACTCTACCATGAAATGGACGTACTCCTGTCGGAGATTGCCAACCGCGATATGAAGGGACGTCTCTTCGGATGGTTCGGCAGTTACGGCTGGGCTGGCAAGGCGGTAGAGAAAATCGGCGAATGGAACGAGCAGCGCCTGCACTTCGAACCCGTCGGCACGCCTGTGGAAATGAAGCAGTCGCTCACGCCCGAAGTGAAAGCACAGTGCGAAGAACTGGGCAGGGCGATGGCGGAGAAACTCTGCGGAAAATAAAGCTTTTAGGGCGCTTTTAAGGTCTTTAGGGTCCTTAAAGTCCTTAAGGTCCTTAACGTCAAATAATTGAAAGAAAAGAAACATGCGTTTACCCCTTTTGCTCCGAGTGATAATCGCGATAATACTGGGTATTGTCGCGGGGCAGTTTCTGCCGATGGGCGGCGTGCGGCTGTTTGCCACGTTCAACAGCGTGTTCGGGCAGTTCCTTTCGTTCATCGTTCCGCTGATTATCGTCGGACTGGTGACACCAGCCATCTCCGACATCGGTAAGGGAGCAGGTAAACTGCTGGTGATAGCCGTCATCATCGCCTATGTCGATACGGTTATTGCAGGACTGCTGGCATTCGGCGTGGGAGAGGCAGCGTTCCCGGGCATCGTGGAGTCGGTGGGCAGCGTGCAGGTGGACAGCGAGGTGGCGATAGAACCATTCTTTAAGATTTCCATCCCGCCCATCCTTGAAGTGATGAGCGCACTGGTCTTTTCGTTCACCATAGGAATATGTGTGGCATACGGTGGGCATAAAACGATGAAGTCGTTTTTCGATGAACTGCGCGAGATTATTGTGACAACCATCAAGAACGCCATCGTTCCCCTGCTGCCGCTCTACATCTTCGGCATCTTCCTCACGATGACGCATAGCGGTCAGGTGTATCACATCCTGCAGGTGTTTGCACTGATTATCCTCGTTATCTTCGGCCTGCACATCCTTATTTTGATTTATGAGTTCGTGATAGCCGGCATCGTGGTGAAGAAAAATCCTTTCCGGCTGCTCTATAACATGTTGCCCGCCTACTTTATGGCACTGGGCACGTCGTCGTCGGCAGCCACTATTCCCGTCACCCTGCGCCAGGCGAAGAAAAACGGAGTGCCCGACAGCATTGCCGATTTCACCATTCCCCTGTGTGCCACCATTCACATGTCGGGCTCGGCAATGAAGATTACGGCGTGTGCGCTGACCATCTGTCTGCTGGAAGGCATTCCCTATGACTTCGGAACTTTCCTGCATTTCGTGATGATGCTGGGCATTGTGATGGTTGCTGCTCCGGGCGTTCCCGGCGGAGCCATCATGGCAGCCTTGGCACCCCTCGCCTCGATACTCGGGTTCGACGCAGAATCGCAGGCACTGATGATAGCCCTCTACATCGCGATGGACTCGTTCGGTACGGCCTGCAATGTGACGGGCGACGGCGCGATTGCGGCAGTGGTGGGCAAACTGTTCGGAAAACAAACGACAGAAAAGACGGCTCTCACGGATAGCGAATAAACCATTTTGTAAGGAAATTACAAACGGTGTGTGCAATTTTTAAGGAAATCTGTTGCATATGTCGTTTTGTTTTTATATTTTTGCGACAGAATGTCAAAAAACAGTAAGATTATGGCAATAGAGAAAATAGACGAACTGGATAAGAAAATACTCGGTATCTTGTCGAACAACGCCCGTACGCCCTTTAAGGAAGTAGCGTTGGAATGCGGTGTGTCGCGTGCGGCGATTCATCAGCGCGTGCAACATCTTGTGGAAGCAGGAGTGATTACAGGAAGCGGTTTCCATGTCAATCCCAAAAGTCTGGGTTACAACACCTGCACTTACGTAGGACTGACGCTGGAGCGCGGCAGCATGTACCGTGATGTAGTGGAGTGCCTGGAGCAGATAGATGAGGTGGTGGAATGCCATTTCACGACCGGTCCTTACACCATGATGGTGAAGCTCTATGCCCGCGACAACGAGCAGTTGATGGAACTTATCAACGGCAAGCTGCAACATATTCCGAGCGTGGTGGCTACGGAAACGCTCATCTCGCTCGAGCAGAGCATCAAACGCAATATACCGATTAAATAGGAGCAAAGGGCAGCCATGAGCATACAGAAGAATAACAGGGACATGGAGTCGTTTGATCTCCAGGCGCATCTTGATGAAATCTACTCAAACTTCCCGCCGGAATATTGGAAGCCTGTCATCGGAATCACTGCCAACTATGCCGAAGGCGAGGCACGACTGATGGACCGCTACTACAAGCAAGTGGTCAGTGCAGGTGGTGTGCCGGTGCTGATTCCCCCCGTTGCCGATAAGGACGTTATCATCAATACCCTGAAAAGTATTGACGGACTGTTGCTCACAGGTGGTGGCGACATCAATCCGCTGTGGAGCGGTGAACAGCCTTCGCCGCAGTTGCATGGAGTGAACAACGTGCGCGACCTGCCCGAACTGCTCATAACGAAATTGGCATACAACCGTCAGATTCCCATGTTGGGCATCTGCCGAGGCATGCAAACACTGGCAACGGCATTAGGCGGGAAGGTGATGCAGGACATAGAAGAATATTTCAAGAAACAACAAAAGGCGGGTCTGTCCGCAGACACCGAGCCCCTTAAACATTCACAGGACGGCGACCGCGACATGCTGAGCCATGTAGTGAATATCTCAGAAGGCTCGGAACTGCAAGAAATCTACGAAGGAGCATCTTCCATTTATGTCAACTCCTTCCACCACCAAGCAGTTAAGGAGACCGGTCCTCGCTTCCATGTGACAGCAACAGCACCGGATGGTATCATCGAAGCGATGGAGAGCACGGAATACAAGTCGGTGCTCGGTGTGCAGTGGCATCCCGAATGGCTCATGAGTGACGGAAGGCGCCTCTTCCGATGGCTCGTGATTCAAGCGCGGGAGTTCAAACGCGCCAAGGCTGTGCACCAACGAGTGCTCACACTGGACACCCATTGCGACACACCGATGTTCTTCTCGAAGGACATCCATTTCGAACGGCGCGACCCGCGAATACTCGTCGATCTGCAAAAGATGACAGAAGGCGGTCTGGACGCAACGACGATGGTGGCTTATCTGCCACAGCCGGCTGCGGGCGAGACCTTTGCCGAGAAAGTTCCGTTTCAGGTGCAGGGACCGTTCGAATATGCCAACCTTATCTTCGACAAGGTGAAGGCGATGATCAACGGCTATGGTCGTTATGTGTCAATCGTGCGCACGCCGTCGGAACTTTACGACAACAAGAAGCAGGGACGAAAGTCAATTATGCTCGGTATCGAGAACGGACTGGCATTGGAACACCATATTGAAAATGTGGAGCACTTCGCCCGAAGAGGAATCGTTTATATCACCCTCTGTCACAATGGCGACAACGACTTGTGTGACTCGGCACGCGGCATGCAGACGCACGGCGGCATGAGCCAGTTCGGAGCGGAGGTCATTCGCGAGATGAACCGCTTAGGCATCATGGTCGATCTGAGTCATGCCCACGAGAAGTCGTTCTACGATGCACTCGAAATCAGTGCCACGCCAATCGTCTGTTCGCACAGCAGTTGCAGGGCACTCTGCGACCATCCCCGCAACCTGACCGATGACCAGATGCGGCTTCTGGCTTCGAAAGGTGGAGTGATGCAGGTGACGCTCTATCCAGGTTTCCTCCGCAGCGAGGGGACGGCAACCATCGTCGATGCGATGAAACATCTTGAGCATGCCATTGAGGTGATGGGCATCGATTGCGTAGGATTGGGTACCGATTTCGATGGCGATGGCGGTGTGTGCGGACTGGCAGACAGTTCGGAAATGATCAATTTCACCCGTCAGCTCCTGCGCAGGAAGTTCAATGAACGAGATATTCAAAAGATATGGGGCGGCAACTGGCTGCGTGTGATGACACGTGTGCAGTCGCTCAGACAAAACACCAATCAACAATGAGAAGAAAATCTGTGACAGCCTTCGGGCTGATAATAATGGTAGCGGCGGTTTGTTCGTGTGCTGCCTGTAAGAATGCCAAGAACGTCAAAACAGGTTCAGCGGTCGAGGTGACGGACCCTGTAGGACCTGCTTTTGATGCCGATTCTGCCTATGCTTTCTGTCAGCAGCAGTGCGATTTCGGTGCTCGGGCGATGAATACACCGGCGCATGAGCAGTGCAAGGAATGGATTGCCGAGAAGTTTCGCGCTTACGGCTGTCTCGTCGAGGAGCAGCAGGCAGACCTGAAAGGCTATGACGGAACGATGCTGAAAGCCACGAATATTATTGCACGTACTTCAGCGGACAACAGCAAACCACATATCCTGCTTTGTGCACATTACGACACCCGTCCGTGGGCGGACAACGACCCGGACGAGAGTAACCGCCGGAAGCCGGTAGCAGGAGCTAATGACGGGGCATCGGGAGTGGCGGTGATGCTCGAGATAGCCCGCCTCATCCAGCAAAACCCGCTGCCCGGCGTGGCGGTGGATTTCGTGTGTTTCGACGCTGAAGACTGGGGCACGCCGCAATGGGCGGAGCAGCAGAGCGACGAGTCGTGGGCTTTGGGTGCGCGCTATTGGGCTGCCAATCGTCCATATAAAAATGACTATGCCATCGTCTTCGGCATTTTGCTCGACATGGTCGGTGGCGTAGGTGCGCAGTTCTATCAGGAAGGTTTCTCGTTAGAATACGCTCAGTCGATTGTCAATCAGGTGTGGAGTGCGGCTGCATCAGCGGGCTATAGTGGCTATTTCCCTGCCACGCCCGGCGGTTATGTGACCGACGACCATGTGCCTGTAAACGAGGTGGCTGGCATACCGACCGTAGATATCGTTCCCTATTACCCGAACTGCAAGGAAAGTTCGTTCGGACCGGCATGGCATACACTTGCCGACAACATGGAGAATATTGACAGAAATACGCTCAAAGCAGTAGGACAGACAGTCATACAGGTGTTGTATTCGAAATAAAGGTGCAGTAAATAGTGCCTTTAAGATGTCTTAGTGTCCTTAAAGACTTTAATGTCCTTAACGCCGTTCAACCAATCGCCCTGATTCTCCACGATGGAGTGTCAGGGCGTTTTTTTATTTCCTCCCCATTGGGGAAGGGTTAGGGAGGGGCTCCTCTCTTCTCTTTAGCTATGTTTTCGAAATAATCTTATTTGCTCCCGATGTGATTTTCAGTGCTTCGGGGTGTTCAGCAATGAAGGTGTCGATGTGTCGGATGCGTTTCTGTTCGAGAATTTCGTTGACGGCAATGAGGATGCCCGTCTCTTCCACGTCGCCAAATCCGTCGTTGATGGCGGTTCCGAACATTCTCATTGTCGGGCTGAGTCCCATGTAGGCGTTGACCAATGGTGGTATGTTGAATCCCAATTTGCGGATTTCGGCATTGAGTGTGACGTAGTCGTCTTTGAACGAAGATTTGTTGAAAAGTTGCTCCAATTCCTCCGGATTTGTTTCAATTTTCAGCGGTTTCATCGGGATAATGAGGTTTTCTGGGTCGCTGAAATGCTTGTTGAGGAAGTAGAGAATCATGTCGCGTCCTTTTCTTACGTAAGAGGGGTACATAGTTACCTTTCCGAAGAAATATTTCACGTTGGGCATGATGACTGTCAGTGCGCCCAGTCCGTCCCATAGGTTGTCGAGTGCGAAAAGGCTTTTTGAGCCCATGCGCGTGCTTTGATAGGGGAGTGTCACGTATGAGCGTGCCAGCTCGATGGTGTAGGGCAGGTATTCGCGGATAAACTTTTCGGAGAAATGGAACATGTGGCTGGTGGCGAGGACGGGTTGTCCCTGTTCGTCGAAATCCACATCCGTTCCGAGTTTGTAGCGATAGCCGCCGATAATCTCCTCTGCCTCTGGGTTCCAGACGATGAGTTGTTTGTAGCAGTTTTCCATCGTGTCGAACTTGTCGAGGTCGAGTTCCTTGCCCGTTCCTCCTCCGGCAGCCCTGAAAGCCTCTTCGCGCTGGCGTCCTATCTCGCGCACCACGTTCGGTGCGTTGTGATAATCGACGATATAGATTTCGTTTGCGCTCTTGTTGGTGATGCGGAGTTGGCGTTCTGCTGTGAGTTCACGCTTGAGGATTTGCTTGTCGACGGGAGGAATAATCGGTTGCATCTTCTTATTTTTTTTATTCGTTCTTACTATTTTTCTTTACCAAGTTGATAGACGATATCTTCGACGTGGAGAGCCCACTGTGTGGCGCTTTTCGACTTGTCGAACGTCTGCCATGGGATTGGTTTGCCGATGGTGACGCGGAAAGTCTTGTGCACGTTCTTGTACATTTCGTCAACAAGGAAGAGCATGGCGATGTTGAATTTGATGCCCAGTCGCTTGCAGATGTTGGCGATGCGGTAGAATCGGTCTGAGTTCTCTCCGCTGAAGTGGATGGGCACCACGTCGCGCTGTGTCTCAACGCTCTTCGTGATGAAAGTTTTTTTCCAGTCGAGGTCGTGGATTTCGCCGTTAATCTTGCGTGAGCAGAGCCCCGCCGGGAACATGAGCATGTGATGATCGCTCTTGAAGCCCGCTTCGACCATCGCCGGGAAATTGCGGCTCTGGTGTCCCGTCTTGTTGATGGGGATGCAGAGGGGAGCCAGTCCCGGCAAGTTCATGAGTAGGTCGTTGACCAGATAGCGGAAGCGTCCGTCGTATTGTTTGCCGATGATGGCACCGAGCGCCACTCCGTCGGCTCCGCCCAGCGGATGGTTCGACACGAACGTGTAAAAGCGTCCGTCGTCTTTGGCAGGCAGGTTTTCCTTGCCTTCAATCTCCAACGTCACGTCCAGATAGCGCAGTGTTGCCTCGAGCCATTCCACTCCGGTCTTGTCGCGGCTGTCCCAGAGGAACGCATTCACCTTGTCCTGGTGGATGATGCGCTTGAGCCAGTTGCGCGCGAACTTCGGCACAAACTTGGCTTTTGAACCCATTTTCCCTTTGAGAATATGGTCGATATCAATCGTTTTTTCTGTAATTTCTGTCATGTTGGATTCGCTAATATCATGCAAAAGTAACTTTATTTTTCCAATTTCTACGTCTTTTTGTCAAAAAATATGTTTTTTTTGTGTTGTGTCCCTGAAATAATGTGAAGCATCAAGTAAAATGACGTTACGGTTTGCTCATTGAATCCAAACTGTGACACACCGCAATTTTTCCCGGGAAGAGCAGTCCGCAGTGAGAAAAATCTTGTCAGTTTGACGGCTTTTCGGCAGCAAATGTTTTCGCGAAAAACAGCCTGCATAAACATACAGAAACACTGTATAAATATAACGGTAGAACTTTCGTTTTCCAAAAGTTCAACTTTTAGCTCCCAAAAGTTGAACTTTTAGGGCGTGAAAGTTGAACTTTCAGCGTGCAAAAGTTGAACTTTTGCAAAGCTATATATAACACTTTGTTTATCAATAAGTTACAAACGAGACAGAAAGGCTTGACCTTGCGCATAAATATGCAAAACCGCGAGGGCTTAAACTTGCGGAATGAATGAAAAAAATCAACAATTATCTTCTGACTACACGTCATCGGATTCTGAAAGGTTATGAGGCGTTGAGCATAGAAAAAAGCGCTTAGGGTGTTAAAAAAATAAAAAAATGAGATTTTTTTTGAAAAACATGGAGAAAAGTGGGGCGAAGTGGGGGATTTTTTATACCTTTGCAGGGAATAATCCGAATACCTCTTATAGTCAGATACGAAGATGCGTTTTTTAGGAAACATAGAAGCGAAGACAGATGCGAAGGGCAGGGTGTTTCTCCCGGCAGCCTTCCGCAAGATTCTCCAGCGTGCCGGCGAGGGCAATCTGGTGATGCGCAGGGATGTGTTTCAGGCGTGTCTGACGCTCTACCCCGAGTCGGTTTGGAACGAGCAGATGGACCTGATGCGCTCGCGTCTGAACCGTTGGGATGCGCGCCAGCAGCAGATTTTCCGTCAGTTTGTATCGGATGTGGAGTTGATAACCCTTGATGCGAGCGGCAGGTTGCTGATTCCCAAACGCTATCTGAAGATGGCTAACATCGAGCAGGAAATCCGTTTCATCGGTCTGGGCGACACGATTGAAATCTGGAGTGCAGCGAGCGTGGAGAAGCCTTTCGTGGAACCGGCAGAGTTTAGCGATGCTTTGCAGGAGCTGATGAGGGCTGCAGGAAAAGAGGAGCAGTAGGGACGATTACAGATAAATGAATATAAAACATTGACGGTTGCGGAAGAATACCATGTGCCGGTGCTCTTGAAAGAGAGTGTGGACGGTCTGAATATCCATTCGGGCGGTGTGTATGTCGATGTGACCTTCGGAGGTGGCGGGCATTCGCGTGAGATTTACTCGCGCTTGGATGCCACGTCGAGTTTGTTCGCCTTCGACCAAGATGCAGATGCAGAACGGCAGTGGCAGCAAGCCATGGAGGATGGGAAGGTGTCGCCAGAGGGCGAAGCGCATCCGCGTTTTGTGTTTGTGCGTTCCAATTTCCGTTATCTGAAAAACTGGATGCGCTATTATGGCGTGTCGCAGATTGACGGATTGTTGGCGGACTTAGGCGTCTCAAGCCATCATTTCGATGAGCAGGAGCGCGGATTCTCCTTCCGTTTCGATGCCCCGTTGGATATGCGGATGAATCAGCGGGCAACGCTGACGGCGCAGGATGTGGTGAACGACTATCCTGAAGAGCGCTTGGCTGACGTGCTCCACTTCTACGGTGAACTGAAAAATGCCCGTCGGATAGCTGCCGTCATCGCAAGGAAGCGCGAAACGCAGGTGCTGACCACCACACAGCAGTTGGCTGATGCCGTGCAAGAACTCTTCCCCAAGGAGCGCGGGAAGAAAGAACTCACGAAACTGTTCCAAGCACTCCGCATCGAAGTGAACCATGAAATGGAGGCGTTGAAAGAACTCCTGACGGCAGCCGCCGAACTGCTCCGACCGGGCGGCAGGCTTTCGGTCATCACCTATCACTCGTTGGAAGACCGACTGGTGAAAAACTTAATCAAGAGCGGCAATGTGGAAGGACGCGTTGAACAGGACTTTTTCGGGAGGGTTACGGCACCCCTCGAGGCTGTGAACAATAAGGTGATCATCCCCGACGAAGACGAACAGGCGCGTAACCCGCGCAGCAGAAGCGCAAAACTGAGGATTGCAGAAAAGAAACGATAATACTGACGTATGAAAGAACAAGACGAAAAAGAGCAAAAACTGTCAGAGCAAGAGCCCCTCAAGGAACTCCTTGATGCGGCAGAGAACGGCAAGGAGTCGCTCTCGGCAGAGGCAGAGCAGGCGCCTGAAGAGGAAGGACCTACGCTGAAAGAAGTGATAGAGGAGACCGCTCGCGAAGACGAGCAGCCGCTCTCTTCGCAATTCACGCTGCGTAAGATTCTCGGTGGCGACATTCTGAACAACCGCTCCATCCGCCGACAGATATGGCTTATTCTGCTGATTGTCCTGTTCACCATCATCTATGTGGCGAATCGCTACAGTTGTCAAAAAGATCTTATTGAGATAGACCGCCTGAATAATGTTTTTCAAAAGGCAAAATACAAAGCGTTATCAAAATCGAGCGAACTGACGGAAATGAGTCGGGAGAGCAACGTGCTCGAGGCTTTGAAAGCCAATAACGACAGTAGCTTGAAGCAAGCCAGTCAACCGCCGTATTTCATAGAGATACCTCAATAGAACTTAGAAAAGAGAAACGTTGAAGCCATGAGCAAGTTTGATTATAAGAAAATAATGCCCCGCTATACAGTCATCGCCGTGCTGATGACCATAGCCGCCGTAGCCGTAGTAGCCAAGTCGTTCTATATCATGACCGTCAAGCGCGACTACTGGGAGAAAGTAGCTTCCCGTCAGAAGGCAGACAGCGTGACGGTGAAACCGATGCGTGGCAATATTCTCAGTAGCGACGGACAGTTGATGGCATCGTCACTGCCCGAATACAAGCTGTTCATGGATTTCAAGACCCTTCACGAAGCAGGGAATGACTCGCTTTGGGAAGCCAGTGTGGATACTATCTGCAAGGAGTTGAGCCACATCTTCCCCGAGAAGAGCGCAGCCCAGTTCCGTTCTGACTTAGAGGCAGGCAGGCAGAAGCAGCATCGTCACTGGGCGGTGTGGAGCAAGCGTGTGGACTATAACACGAAAGAAGCAGTCATGAAATTGCCCGTTTTCAATCTGAAATCCATTCGAGGCGGCTTCCATGTAGAAGAGTTCAATGCCCGTCGGCGCCCCTTCGGTTCGCTGGCAGGGCGTACGGTCGGCGACCTCTATGGTGCAAAAGACACGGCGCGTTTCGGCTTGGAACTCTCATACGACTCCGTCCTGCGCGGGACAGAAGGCATCACCCACCGGCGGAAAGTGATGAATCACTATCTGAGCATCGTCGATACTCCTCCCGTGGATGGTGCAGACATCGTGACGACACTCGACGTCAACATACAAGACTTGGCGGAACGCTGCATACTTGACGAGCTAAAAGCCATCAACGGCAACGTAGGAGTTGTCATCGTGATGGAAGTAGCGACAGGCGATATCAAGGCTATCGTGAACATGGAGAAATGTCCGGACGGAGTCTATCGGGAGCGAAAGAACCATGCCGTGAGCGACCTGCTCGAGCCTGGCTCGGTGTTCAAGACCGCCTCCATCCTCGTGGCGCTGGACGACGGTGTGGTAGATACCACTTATATGGTCGCGACGGGCGGCGGCGTGTGGAACATGCACGGTCGTAACATGAAAGACCACAACTGGACGCGCGGCGGATATGGAACCATCTCCCTCCCCCGCTCGTTGGAGGTGAGCTCGAATATCGGTGTGAGCAGAATCATCGACGACCATTATGGAAAGAATCCCGAGAAGTTTGTGGAAGGCATCTATCGCACAGGACTCGCCGACGATTTGCAGATACCGCTTTTCGGTTCGACACCTGCCCGCATCCGTATGCCGCGAAAGGCTGCAAACGGACAATATGAGAACTGGAGCAAGACCGCATTGCCATGGATGAGTATCGGTTACGAGACACAGGTTCCCCCCATCTCCACGCTGACTTTCTATAATGCGATAGCCAACAATGGAAAGATGATGCGCCCGCGTTTCGTCAAGGAAGTGCAGAAAGACGGCGTGACGATTGCCGAATATCCGCCTTTCGTGATGCGCAACAGAATAGCGAAAGAGTCAACCATCAAGACGATGCAGACCATCCTGACCCATGTGGTGAGTCAAGGCTTGGGAAAGAAAGCCGGTTCGAAGTCGTTCGCCGTGGCAGGTAAGACGGGTACGGCGCAGATTTCGCAGGGAGCCGGCGGCTATAAGAGCGGTGTGACCAACTATCTTCTGAGTTTCTGCGGGTTCTTCCCGGCAGACAACCCTCGATATAGTTGTATCGTATGTATTCAGAAAGCAGGACTTCCGGCTTCAGGCGGCGGTATGTGCGGTCCGGTGTTCCGCAATGTTGCAGAAGGGATTATGGCACAAAACCTGAAACTGTTGGTGTCTGATGCCAGAGATTCCTCGTCAATACTCCTTCCTGATGTGAAATATGGTAACCTGACGGCAGCCAACATCGTTCTTTCCCGCCTTGGTTTCAAAACACAGGGCAACAGCGGCAGCCATCAGGAAGCTCCCGTATGGGGATATGTGTCTCGTGAAAAGACGGGAATGAACATGAAGCAAGATAAGATATACGGAAAACAATATGTTCCCACCGTTCTTGGCATGGGCGCCCGCGATGCTGTTTATATGCTGGAGGGGCGTGGCGTGAAAGTGAAGTTGAGCGGACGTGGAAAAGTCGTGGAGCAAAGTCTTCCTGCCGGACATAAGATAGCAAAAGGAGACGTATGTATCTTACGGCTGAACTAAAAAAGAAAACAGGCATGAAATTAAAGGATTTACTCATCAACTGTAAGCCTATTCAGATCCAAGGTAACGAGGATGTGGAAATTACGGCTGTGGATATCGACTCCAGAAAAGTGGGGAAGGGAGGTCTCTTTGTGGCAATGAAAGGGACACAGACCGACGGTCACCAGTTTATCGAAAAAGCGATAGGACTGGGTGCTGTCGCCGTTCTTTGCGAGGACATGCCCGAGCATCAGTTGCCGACAGTCACTTATGTGCAGCTGCCATCCACGGAAGAAGCCGTAGGCGAGGTGGCTACACGCTTCTATGGCGACCCCTCACACCGTCTCAAACTGGTCGGAGTGACAGGGACCAACGGAAAGACAACCATCGCCACATTATTATATAATATGTTCAGGAAGTTCGGACATCGGGTGGGACTTCTCTCCACTGTCTGTAACTATATCGAAGACGAGGCAATTCCAGCCAGCCATACCACCCCCGATGCCATAGAACTGAACAAGTTGCTGGCGCGCATGGTAGAGGCAGGATGCGAATATGTCTTTATGGAATGTTCTTCACACGCCATAGCCCAGCATCGCATCGGTGGACTGCATTTCACGGGTGGACTCTTTACCAATCTGACGCGTGACCATCTCGACTATCATAAGACGTTCGAAGCCTATCGGGATGCGAAGAAGAAGTTCTTCGACATGTTGCCGAAGACAGCCTTTGCCATCATCAATAGCGACGATAAAAATGGCAGCTTTATGGTTCAGAACACCAAGGCAATGGTAAAAACCTATTCCGTTCGGACGATGGCAAACTATCGTGCACGGCTGTTGGAATGTCACTTCGAGGGCATGTACCTGGAAGTGGACGGCAGGGAAGTTGGTGTGCAGTTTATAGGTAAGTTCAATGTCAGCAACCTGTTGGCAGTGTATGGTTGCGCTGTCATGTTGGGAAAACGTCCCGAAGATGTGTTGGTCGTGATGAGCACGTTGAAAAGTGTGAGTGGCAGATTGCAACCGTTGCGTTCACCGGAAGGTTTTACGGCAATCGTCGATTATGCCCATACACCCGATGCACTGGCTAATGTGTTGAATGCCATACATGAAGTGCTCAACGGAAAAGGAAAGGTGATAACTGTCTGTGGTGCCGGCGGTAACCGCGATAAGGGAAAGCGTCCGCTCATGGCACAAGAAGCAGTCAGACAGAGTGACCAGGTGATTGTGACGAGCGACAATCCGCGTTTCGAAGAGCCGCAAGCCATCATCGACGATATGTTGGAAGGGCTCAATAAAGAGCAAAAGAAAAAGACCCTGAGCATTGTCGATCGGCGCGAAGCCATCCGTACAGCATGTATGCTGGCAAAGAAAGGCGATGTGGTGCTCGTGGCAGGAAAAGGACATGAGGACTATCAGGAAATCAAGGGAGTGAAACATCATTTCGATGATTGTGAGGTGCTCAGGGAAATATTCAATAATCAATAAGAAAGGGGAAGGAATATGTTATACTATCTGTTCAGATTCTTAGACGAATTCAGCATACCGGGCTCACACATGTGGAGCTACATCAGTTTCCGCTCTTTGCTGACACTGATTCTGTCGTTGATTATCTCGGCGTGGTTCGGTGAGAAATTTATTAAATACATGAAGCGCAAGCACATCACTGAAGTGCAACGCGATCCATCCATTGACCCATTCGGAGTGGAGAAGAAAGGTGTTCCCTCAATGGGTGGAATCATCATCATGGTGTCCATTCTCGTGCCCGTGTTGTTGTTGGGGCGCATGCGCAATATCTATCTGATACTCATGATAGTAACCACTGTCTGGCTTGGTTTCTTGGGAGGGTTGGATGACTATATCAAGATATTCCGCAAGAACAAAGATGGCTTGAAAGGGAAGTACAAGATTGTGGGACAAGTAACGATAGGATTGATTGTCGGACTGGTGTTGTGGATGAGCCCTGATGCGAAAATCAATGAGAATGTCGAGATAGAGAAACAAGGACAAGAGATCGTCGTCAGGCATAAGTCTGAGGCGGTGAAATCGCTTAAGACCACGATACCTTTCGTGAAAAACCACAATCTCGACTATTCCGAGATGATGGCGTTTTGCGGTAAGTATAAGAATGCCGCAGGATGGATACTTTTCGTCATCATGACCATCTTGGTCGTGACGGCAGTTTCGAACGGAGCCAATCTGAACGACGGAATGGACGGAATGTGTGCCGGCACGTCAGCAATTATCGGTGTGGCATTGGGCATATTTGCTTATGTCAGTTCGCACATAGAATATGCCTCCTATCTGAATATCATGTATATTCCAGGTTCGCAGGAGCTGGTCGTGTTCCTTTGTGCCTTTATTGGCGCCATGATAGGTTTCCTCTGGTACAACGCCTATCCGGCACAAGTGTTCATGGGCGATACCGGTTCGCTGATGATAGGCGGAATTATAGCCGTGGTAGCCATTATCATTCATAAAGAACTGATGCTGCCCATACTCTGCGGCATCTTCTTCGTGGAGAGTTTGAGTGTCATTATCCAGACACAATATTTCAAGTATATGAAACATAAGGGACAGCGTGTGCGCATATTCCGGGCAGCTCCCATTCATGATACATTCCGTAAATTGGATTCCCAGCTCGACCCGGAAAGTCGTTATGTGTTGAAGAAATGGCCGCACCGTCCGTTCCATGAGTCAAAAATCACCATCCGCTTTTGGATTGTAACGATAATTTTAGCTGCTTTGACAATCATCACATTGAAGGTTCGATAGGCTGTTTCACAATGGAAGAAAATATTAAAAGGAGAAGTTGAATGATGAAGAAAATCGCAATACTCGGAGCTGCAGAAAGCGGAACGGGAGCTGCCATACTGGCAAAGAAAGAGGGGTATGACGTGTTCGTGTCGGACATGTCGCCCATTAAAGAGCGCTATAAGAAAATGCTTGATGATCGCCAGATAGTATGGGAAGAAGGGCATCACACTGAAGCACGTATTCTTGACGCAGAAGAGATAGTCAAGAGTCCGGGCATACCCGATGAGGCTCCGATTGTCAAAAAAGCCATAGAAAAAGGCATCCGTATTATCAGCGAGATAGAGTTTGCCGGAAGATATACCAATTCGAAAATGATATGTATCACGGGGTCAAACGGGAAGACCACCACCACCTCGCTTATCTATCATATATTCAAGACAGCCGGTTACGATGCAGGGCTCGCCGGGAATATTGGAAATTCGCTTGCTTTGCAGGTGGCAGAAGAACCGCACGAATATTACATCATCGAATTGAGTTCGTTCCAGTTGGACAACATGTATGATTTCCGTGCCGATATCGCTATTCTGTTGAATATCACACCCGACCATCTTGACCGTTATGGCAACTGCATGCAGAACTATGTAGATGCAAAAATGCGTATTACGCGGAATCAGACGTCCGAAGATGCGTTCATTTATTGGGCAGACGACCCAATCATTAAGCGCGAATTGGAAAAATATGACATCAAGGCGGTGCAGTGTCCGTTCTCTGAGGTGAAGAAAAAAGGCGTCATCGGCTATATGGAAGAAGGACAGTACAAAATAGAATATCCGACGCCCTTCAATATGGAACAGGAGGAACTGAGCCTAACGGGACGTCACAATATCTATAACTCACTGGCAGCCGGTATAGCTTCGAACATCAGCGGTATCAAGAAAGATATTATCCGCCAGTCACTTAGCGACTTTCCCGGTGTTGAGCATCGGTTAGAGCGTGTATGTAAGGTGGATGGCGTGGAATATATCAATGACTCAAAAGCCACGAATGTCGATGCATGTTGGTATGCTTTGGAGAGTATGAAGACGCCGACGATTCTGATTATCGGTGGCAAAGACAAAGGCAATGATTATGAACCGATTCGGGAATTGGTGAAGAAGAAATGTGCGGGTCTGGTCTTCCTGGGAGCAGACAACACCAAGCTGCATGACTTCTTCGACTCTTTAGGGATTCCCGTTCGTGACACCCATTCAATGAAAGATTGTGTGGCGGCTTGTCGTGAATTGGCAAAGCCAGGCGATACGGTATTGTTAAGTCCTTGCTGTGCTTCGTTCGACCTCTTTAAAAACATGGAAGACCGCGGCGAGCAGTTCAAGACATTGGTAAGAGAGCTACGAAAAGAGAAAGATGAATAAGAAGATAGGAAATATATTCAAGGGCGACAAAGTGATATGGATGGTATTCTTCTTCCTTTGTCTTATTAGCGTCGTGGAGGTGTTCAGTGCTTCCAGTTCGCTGACATATAAGAATGAAAGCTATTGGGGACCAGCCCTATACCATGGACGTATCTTGATACTTGGTGTTATTGTGATGATATTTGTTGTCAACATCCCTTGCAAATATTTCAAGATTGTCACGCCATTCTTGTTGGTTTTTTCTATCATTACATTGTTTTGGGTGCTTGTGGCAGGGACTGCGACTAATGATGCGAGCCGATGGGTCAGTTTCCTCGGCATTCAGTTCCAGCCATCGGAAATAGCAAAGGGAACGCTCATCCTTGCCGTTGCCCAGATATTGAGTGCGATGCAGACCGACAATGGCGCTGATAAGCACACCATGAAATATATCCTCATAACCAGTGCTCCGATTATTGTCCTCATCGTAGTGGAAAACTTCTCCACAGCGGCATTGCTCGGAATGGTCGTGCTGATTATGATGATTATCGGTCGTGTGCCGATGGTGCAAATAGGAAAGTTGATGGGTGTCGTCATGTTGGTGGTTGTTGTCTTCATCGGCATTATATTGCTGTTAGGAAAGAACGATGAAGGAGAAAATGCTGAGACCAAACAGCAGATGACGGAGCAGGTGGAGAGCAACGAAAAACCTTCTTCGGTAGAGAAAATATTCCATCGGTTCGGAACATGGAAGGGACGTATCCTGAGTTTCTTCGATTCGAAGGAAGTGCCGCCAGAAGAGTTTGATCTTGACAAGAATTCGCAGGTGGGTCATTCGAATATCGCCATAGCCACATCGAACATCATTGGAAAAGGACCGGGCAACTCCGTGGAGCGTGATTTCTTGCCGCAGGCGTTCTCCGACTTTATCTATGCAATCATCATTGAAGAGATGGGAATCGTCGGTGGGGCGTTTGTCGCAATACTCTATATCATCTTGCTGTTCCGCACGGGGCGCATAGCCAACCGCTGCGAAAATAACTTCCCGGCATTTCTCGCCATGGGATTGGCCCTGCTTTTAGTGTCACAGGCACTGTTCAATATGCTGGTGGCAGTAGGGCTGGCTCCCGTCACAGGACAGCCGCTTCCACTCATCAGTAAAGGTGGAACCTCGTCGATTATCAACTGCATCTATATCGGAGTGATTTTAAGTATCAGCCGGTCAGCCAAGAAAAAGGATTTCCGGACAAAAGAGGTGAAAACGTCCGAATAGGCATTTCCTCATTCAATTAAATGGATGAAAATGATAGAAAGAGAAAAAAAAATATTATTTTTGCAAAGGATAAAAGTTCAACACAAATGGAGCGGAATCTAAAGGTAATTATCAGTGGAGGCGGAACAGGCGGGCATATATTTCCTGCTATCTCCATCGCCAATGCAATCAAGGCAAAACAGCCGGGAGCGGAAATCCTGTTTGTGGGCGCTTTGGGGCGTATGGAGATGCAGCGTGTTCCCGCTGCTGGTTATGAGATAAAAGGACTTCCGATATGTGGGTTTGACAGAAAGAATCTGCTGAAAAACGTGTCGGTACTTTTCAAAATATGGAAGAGCCAGCGTTTGGCAAAAAAAATCATAAAGGACTTCCAGCCCCAGGTGGCTGTCGGTGTCGGAGGCTACGCAAGCGGTCCGACGCTCAACAAGGCGGCGGCAATGGGTATTCCTTGTATAATACAAGAGCAGAACAGTTATGCAGGTGTAACCAATAAGTTGTTGGCAAAGAAAGCTGAAAAGATATGTGTGGCATACGAAGGTATGGAGCGCTTTTTCCCTGCGGAGAAAATCATCCTGACGGGTAATCCCGTGCGTCAGGATTTGCTGGAATCTACACACTCTAAGGAAGAAGCCGTAAAAGCTTTTGGACTTGACCCGGCGAAGAAAACCGTGCTTCTCGTTGGCGGAAGCTTGGGAGCAAGAACAATGAATGAAAGCGTTTTACAGCATCTTGATGCAATAGCAGAGAGTTCAGTACAGATGATATGGCAGACTGGTAAGTATTATTACTCCGCCATGACGGAAGAGTTGAAAAAGCATCAGCCAATAGAAAATCTTAAAGTGCTGGACTTTGTCAGCGATATGGGAGCGGCTTACAAGGCTGCGGATTTGGTGGTCAGCCGTGCAGGTGCAAGCAGCATCAGCGAATTCTGTCTGATAGGGAAGCCTGTCATTCTCGTTCCGAGTCCGAACGTTGCAGAAGATCATCAGACGAAAAATGCGATGGCACTTGTGAATAAGAATGCAGCCTTGTATGTGAAGGATGTTGAGGCACGGGAACAGTTGATACCATTAGCAATTGAAACGGTTCAGGATGAACAGAAGTTGCACGAACTGAGCGAGCAAATCTTGAAGATGGCATTGCCGGGCTCTGCAGAAATCATTGCCGACGAAGTGATCCGTTTAGCAGAAAGACGAAGAGGATGAGTTTTGGAAAAGACATAAAAGCAGTGTACTTTATCGGTGCGGGAGGCATCGGTATGAGTGCGTTGGTGCGCTATTTCATCAGTCATGGGATGGTCGTGGCTGGATATGATAAGACCAGTTCGGAACTGACCGTCCAGCTTGAAAAAGAAGGAGCCTTGTTGCATTACGAGGAAAATGTGGACATGATTCCGCATGCATGCCGTGATGCACAATCCACGCTGGTTGTCTATACGCCGGCAGTGCCTGCAGACCATAAAGAGCTCGTATTCTTCCGTGAAAACGGCTTTAAGGTGGAGAAGCGGGCACAGGTTCTGGGCAGATTGACGCAACACCATAAAGGTTTGTGTTTTGCCGGAACGCATGGGAAGACCACAACCTCTGCCATGTGTGCACACATCATGCACCAGAGTCAGATTGACTGTAATGCTTTCTTGGGTGGCATCTTGAAAAACTACCACACCAACTATATTCTTTCGAAAAGCAATTACGTTGTTGTGGAGGCTGACGAGTTTGACCGTTCGTTCCATTGGCTGCGTCCGTGGATTGCCGTTGTCACCTCAACCGATCCAGACCATTTGGATATTTACGGGACAAAAGAGGCTTACTTGGAGAGTTTTCGCCATTATACGACGCTCATCCAACATGGTGGTGCGCTCGTGATTCGCAAGGGTGTGGAGATGAAACCTGCCGTGCAAGAAGGCGTTCGTGTGTTTGAATATGGTTTGGATGAGGGCGAGTTTCGGGCAGAAAATATTGTGATAGACAATGGAGAAATCACGTTCGATTTTGTGTCACCGATAGAAAATGTTCCCGGCATTCAGTTGGGGCAACCCGTCACCATCAACATTGAGAATGGAATCGCTGCGATGGCTGTAGCGCAGTTGTGTGGTTGTACGGCGGCAGAGTTGCGATATGGCATGAAAACCTATGGAGGCGTGGAGCGTCGTTTCGATTTCAAGATTAAGGACGATCGTCATGTGTTTCTTAGCGACTATGCCCATCATCCTAAAGAGATTTACCAGAGTGCGAAAAGCATTCGTGAACTATATAGAAACAGGAAAATAACAGCGATATTCCAACCGCACCTCTATACTCGGACGAGAGACTTCTATCGGGAATTTGCCGATGCGTTGAGTCAGCTTGACGAGGTAATACTGTGCGATATCTATCCAGCTCGGGAAGAGCCGATTCCCGGTGTGACATCGAAGTTGATTTATGACCACCTACGGGAAGGTGTGAAGAAACAACTGATACGGAAAGACGAGGTCTTGGAGTTGGTGAAAAACCGCGACTTTGACGTGCTGATGGTGCTTGGAGCCGGTGATTTGGATAATTACGTACCGCAAATTAAGAAACTATTAGAAGAGAAATAGAATGCCATTTTGGAGAAAAACCACAATTGTCGTACTGGATGTCGTGCTCGCCATCTATCTCGTATTTGCCATCGTCTCGTTCAACAAACCTGATGAGGAAGGAAAGACGTGCGCAAAGGTGAACATCAATGTGGCAGACGAAATGACGAACGGTTTTCTCAGTGCTGGAGAAATAAAGAATATCCTTGTACGCAACAAGATCTATCCATGGCAGAAGCCTGTCAGTCAGATCAGTATGCGCAAGATAGAAGAAGAACTGAAAGAAAGTCCGTTTGTCAATACGGCAGAGTGTTATAAGACGCAGAATGGGGATGTCTATATCAACGTGACGCAACGAACGCCGGTTATTCGCATCAAGAGCAATAGTGGTGATGACTACTATTTGGACGATATGGGGCGTGAGATGCCGAACTCGAAATACACTTCGGACCTGATTATCGCAACAGGTTCCATCAGTAAGAACTATGCGAGAAACTACATCTCGCTGATAGCGATGTATCTGTCCGCAGATGAGTTGTGGAAGAATCAGGTGGAACAGATTCATGTACTTTCCGACCGGAGTATAGAATTGGTGCCACGTGTGGGGAACCATATTCTCTGTATCGGCAGATTGCCTGAATATATCGAGCCGTCGAAGCGGGAAAAAGGTGTGAACGAGTTTATGAAGAAGAAACTCTCGCGCATCGAATTGTTCTATCAGTATGGGCTTTCACAAGCAGGGTGGAACAAATATTCCTATATCAATTTTGAATTTGACAATCAGATTATTTGTAAACGAAATAAATGAACATAAAAATAGAATATAGCGTATGCCAGCAAAGGAATTTATCGTAGCCATTGAGTTAGGCTCATCCAAAATTACAGGTGTCGCCGGAAGAAAAAACCTGGACGGAAGTATATCGGTGCTCGCAGTTGCCAAGGAAGACTCCACCGCATGTATTCGGAAAGGTGTGATTTATAACATCGACAAGACCGGCGCATGTCTGACGAACATTGTCAACAAACTGAAAGCAGCTCTGAAGATGGAGATTGCGCATGTGTATGTGGGTGTCGGCGGACAGTCGATTAGAAGTGTCAAGAACGTCATCCTGAAGGACTTGCCGGAAGAAACCACCATTACACAGAAGATGGTGAATGAACTGATGGATACCAACCGCAACATGAAATATCCTGAGCAGGAAATTCTCGATGCGGCAACTCAGGAATATAAGGTCGGAACGGTGTTTCAACTCGACCCCGTAGGTATTCAGAGTACCCATTTGGAAGGAAACTTCCTTAACATCCTGTGGCGTCAGGCGTTCTACCGCAAACTGAATCAGTGCTTTGACAATGCTGGAATAGCCATTGGCGAACTGTATTTGGCACCTTTGGCACTCGCAGATAGCATCTTGACCGAAGCCGAGAAGCGCGGTGGCTGTGTGTTGGTGGACCTTGGAGCAGACACCACGACCGTGTCAGTTTACTATAAGAATATTCTCCGGCACCTTGCTGTCATCCCGATAGGTGGCAATAATATCACGAAAGACATTGCTTCCCTGCAGGTTGAAGAGGCAGATGCTGAGCGGATGAAGCTGAAGTACGCCTCTGCATACACAGACAACGCTGAAATCGACGACACGCTGAGCTATCCGATAGATATAAGCCGCTCTATTGAGAGCCGTCGGTTCATAGAGATTGTTGAGGCACGAATGCAGGAAATTATCGAGAACGCTTGGTATCAAGTGCCTTCCGAATATTACGATAAATTGCTTGGCGGAATCATCCTCACTGGCGGAGGCTCGAATATGGTGAACATCGAGAAGGCATTCCGTAACCATACCCATGTGGATAAGATTCGCACGGCAAAGTTTGTGACCCAGACCATCAATGCCAGCAGCCCGGATATGTTGCCGCATGATGGTACGATGAACACCTTGCTCGGATTGCTTGCCAAAGGCGATTTGAACTGTGCTGGCGAAGAACTCGACCCCAACGGAAATCTCTTTGGAGGCAGTAAGCCGACCACCGGGGGCAATACAGCCGAAAGACATCCTCGTTCGGCATCTGAACTGGAGCCGGGCGTGATACAAACCGCAGCCGAGAAAGAAGAGGCACAACGGATAGCTGAGGAGGAAGCTCAGCGGAAAGCAGAGCAAGAGGCACGTCTGCAGGAAGAGGAAGAGCAGAGAAAGAGAGAAGAGGAAGAAGAGCGGCGCAAGAACAACCTTTGGAACCGCATGGTGCGCGGGGTAAAGGATTTCATCAATAAGATGACCGCAGAAGAGAGTGATTAACTACGATGAAGCAAATCAGAAAATCCCCAAAAAGTTTTGATATGGAAGATATATTTGACATACAGCCCAACGAACAGTCCAGTGAGAGGCAGGAAAAGTTCGATATCCTCGATTTCGGGATGCCCGAGCGTGGAGATAGTATTATCAAAGTCATCGGTGTAGGCGGTGGTGGTGGCAATGCCGTGAACCACATGTTTAAAGAAGGCATTCACGATGTGTCGTTCGTGCTTTGCAACACCGATAACCAGGCACTTAACGATAGTCCCGTTCCCGTCCATCTGCAGTTAGGAAAGGAAGGATTGGGAGCAGGAAACAAACCTGAAAAGGCGCGTCTGGCTGCAGAAGAGAGTATCGAGGATGTGCGCAAGATGCTCAATGATGGAACGAAGATGGCGTTCATTACTGCCGGAATGGGTGGCGGAACAGGTACGGGAGCAGCACCCGTCATCGCCCGGGAATCGAAAAAACTGGGCATCCTGACCGTTGGTATAGTTACCATTCCTTTCCGTTTTGAAGGTCCGAAGAAAATCGACCAGGCGCTTGATGGCGTGGAGGAGATGGCGAAACATGTAGATGCCCTGCTCGTTATCAACAACGAGCGTCTGCGCGAGTTATATCCCGACTTTACCGTGCTCGATGCGTTTGCCAAGGCAGACGACACGTTGAGCGTTGCAGCAAAATCCATTGCAGAAATCATTACCATACATGGATTGATGAACCTCGACTTCAACGATGTGAAGACCGTTCTCAAAGACGGTGGCGTAGCCATCATGTCAACAGGCTACGGCGAGGGTGACGGACGTGTGAAGAAAGCGATTGACAATGCGCTTAATTCACCGCTGCTCAACGATAATGATGTGTTCAATTCCAAGAAGATACTTCTCAACATCACCTTCGCCAACGAAGACGGTCAGCATGCCAGCCTGATGATGGACGAGATGAACGATGTGAACGACTTCATGGCGAAGTTCGGCAACGACTTTGAAATCAAATGGGGTCTTGCCATCGACCCGGAACTCGGTCCGAAAGTGAAAGTTACGATTCTTGCTACAGGCTTCGGCATCGAGAATGTGGATGGAATGAACAATCACCTCCGCCGACACACAGAAGAGGAGGCAAGCCGTATAGCTGAAGAGGAGGAAAAGGCAGCCGAAAGACTCGACCGCCGCAACCGTTTCTATGGTTCTGACGGCAGCACGACACAGTATAAGCGTCGTCCGCACATCTTCCTTTTCCGTCCGGAAGACCTTGACAACGAGGATATCATTCTTGCTGTCGAGAACACACCGACGTTCCGCCGCACCCGTCAGATGATGGAAGACATACGGAAACAAGCCAATGGAGATGTCGTTGCCGACAAGAACGAAACGCCCTCCCAGCCCGTTGCCGGTGTAATCAATTTCGAGTAAACATGCGTATTATCACTCATAAGCAAATAAGAAACGATGAATATATTCGATCAAATCAGTGAAGATATCAAGGCGGCGATGAAAGCCCGCGACAAAGTGCGCCTTGACACGTTGCGCAACATCAAGAAGGTGTTCCTCGAGGCAAAGACGGCTCCTGGAGCCAATGATACGCTTGAGGATGCTGATGCCTTGAAAATCATTCAGAAATTGGCTAAACAAGGGCGTGAAACGGCGCAGACATACGTTGCAAACAACCGGCAAGACCTTGCCGACGGTGAGTTGGCACAGGTTGCCGTGCTCGAAGAATATCTCCCGAAGGCGCTGAGCGAGGCTGAAATTGAGGCGGAAGTGCGCAAGATTATTGCTGAGACGGGTGCCAGTTCGATGAAAGACATGGGGCGTGTGATGGGGGCGGCAAGCAAACAAATGGCTGGTCGTGCCGACGGACGGCTCATATCGGAAATCGTGAAGAGGCTGTTGGCGTAAAGACGGATATGTTTGTTTGATAGACAAGCAATACGACAAAAGGAGAGGCTCGCTTCCGTGTTGAAGCGAGCCTCTCCTTTTTCTATGCTGTATATCAGCTCTAAATTGTCATTAGAGTTTCTGTTCGACCTCCACTTCGGTGAACGTTTCGATGATGTCGCCCACCTGGATGTCGTTGAAGTTCACCAGTGAGATACCGCATTCCAGACCCGTTGCCACCTCTTTGGCGTCGTCCTTATAGCGTTTCAGGGCGTCGATAGGTGCGGTATGCACCACAATTCCGTCACGCACAACGCGTGCCTTGTCCTTGTTGTGAACCTTTCCGTCGATGACCAGTCCGCCGGCAACGGTGCCCACCTTCGAGATTTTGAATACTTGCTTCACCTCGATTTCGCCCGTCACGATTTCCTTCTTCACCTTGTCCAGCATGCCTTCCATCGTTGACTTGATGTCGTCGATGGCATCGTATATAATAGAATAGGTGTTGATGGATACGCCCTCTCGCTCTGCCAGTTTGCGTGCCTCTGCCGATGGGCGCACTTGGAAGCCCACGATGATGGCGTCAGATGCACTGGCGAGCATCACGTCGTTCTCGGAAATCTGTCCGACAGCCTTGTTGATGACATTGACTTGCACCTTTTCCGTAGAAAGTTTGATGAACGAGTCAGAGAGTGCCTCGATACTTCCGTCGGTATCGCCCTTGACGATGATGTTCAGTTCGTGGAATTCACCGAGTGCGATGCGGTGCGAGATGTCGTCCAGACCGATGGTCTTGGTCGTGCGGAGCGACTGTTCGCGTTGCAGCTGCACGCGTTTGTTGGTGATTTCCCGTGCCTCTTGCTCGGTTTCCATCACATGGAAAGAGTCGCCGGCAGTCGGCGCTCCGTTCAGTCCGAGGATGATACAGGGCTCAGCCGGTCCTGCGCTGTCAATGCGCTGGTTGCGCTCGTTGAACATCGCCTTGATGCGTCCGTAGCTGGTTCCGGCAACGACCACGTCGCCCACTTTCAAAGTTCCGTTGGCAACGAGCACGGTAGAAACATATCCGCGTCCCTTGTCGAGCGACGACTCGATGATGCTTCCCGTAGCCTTGCGGTTCGGATTCGCCTTGAGTTCGAGCATTTCTGCTTCGAGAAGCACTTTCTCAAGCAGTTCTTCTACGCCGATTCCCTTCTTGGCAGAGATTTCCTGGCACTGATATTTACCACCCCAGTCCTCGACGAGAAGGTTCATGTTGGCGAGGTCTTCGCGTATCTTTTCAGGGTTGGCTCCCTGTTTGTCTATCTTGTTGATGGCGAACACCATCGGCACGTTGGCAGCCTGTGCATGTGCGATAGCCTCCTTGGTGGTAGGCATGACGCTGTCGTCGGCAGCCACGATGATGATGGCGATGTCGGTAACCTGTGCACCACGGGCACGCATGGCGGTAAATGCTTCGTGTCCCGGTGTGTCGAGGAAGGTAATCTGTCTGCCGTCGGGCAGTTCCACGTTGTAGGCACCGATGTGCTGAGTGATTCCTCCTGCCTCTCCGGCGATGACGTTGGTCTTGCGGATATAGTCGAGCAGCGAGGTCTTACCATGGTCCACGTGTCCCATGACGGTGACGATTGGGGCGCGCGGGATGAGGTCTTCCTCTTGGTCTTCCTCTTCGGTGATGGCATTCTGCACCTCTGCGCTGACATACTCAGTGGAATAGCCGAACTCGTCCGCCACAATGTTGATGGTTTCTGCATCAAGGCGCTGGTTGATAGATACCATGATGCCGATGCTCATACATGTTCCGATGACTTGGTTGACACCGACGTTCATCATCGTTGCCAGTTCGCTGACGGTCACAAACTCGGTCAGTTTCAGCACCTTGCTTTCTGCCGACTGTGCTGCCATTTCCTCGTGTATGCGCTCCTGTACGGCTTCGCGTTTCTCTTTGCGGTATTTTGCGCCTTTCTTGTTTTGCCCTTTCGAGGTGAGCCGTGCCAGTGTCTCTTTTACCTGGCGTGCCACGTCTTCCTCGTTCACCTCCAGCATGCGCTGGTTGCGCTTTTTATTTTTGGGTTTCTTCTCTTTGTTTTTCGGGTTCTGCGCCTGTTTTTCTGCCTGGTTGGCAGCAGCGTTGATGTCCACACGCTCTTTGTTGATGCGCACGCGCTTTTTCTTTTCGCCCCGTTGCAGTGCCTTCTCCTCGCGCTCTTTACGGCGTTCCTCTTTACTCTTTTTCTTCGGCCGCGTGCTCTGATTGAGCGAGTCGAGGTCGATTTTGCCCAGCACGTTCACCTGCGGAGCCGCTTTCTGCTCGCTCTTCAGTGTGAACACTTTCTGCTCGTGCGTTTCCTGTTTCGGTGTTTCGGGAGCTGGTTTTTCCGTTGCCGTTTGCGCCGTTACCGGCTCTTCTTTCTTGGCAACGGGTGCCGTTTCTTTCTTGGGCTCCTCTTTTTGTACAGGCTTTGTTTCCTCCTTTTTCGGCAGATTTTCGGCAGGTGCCTGTTGCTTCGGTTCCTCTTTTTTCTCCGTAGCGGCAGATTTCTTGGCAGCCGGTTTTTTGTTCAGGTTGTCAAGGTCGATTTTTCCTACGGTTTTCACCTGTGGCTTTTCAGTCACGGTCTCTATCACAGCAGGTTCGGGGCGTTTCTTTTCTTTCTGGTGCTTAGGGAAGATGCTGGCTGCCTCTTTCTTGGTTTCTTTGTCGCCTTTGAACTCTTCAACGAGTGCAGCATATTGCTTATCGTTCAGCTTGAAAGAGGGGATGGGTTTCACTTCGCCCAAGCTGCTGTTCTTCTCGAGGAACTCCACTGCCGTCTGGAGTCCGATGTTCAGTTCACCTATTGCTTTGCTTAATCTGATGCTCATTTATTTATTTTTACGATTTTACGATTTTTCAATTTGCCGAAATATAATGCCGCACTATGGCGTTATCACGTTATTACGTTATCACGAAATGCCGTTTTCCCGAGACTTGAAGCCTATTCAAACTCAGCCTGCAGTACCTCCAGCAGGTGGTCAACGGTTTCTTCCTCAAGGTCGGCTTTCTCTATCAGTATCTCGCGCGGGGCTTTCAGCACAGCCTTGGCGGTGTCGAGTCCGATGTTCTTGATGGCAGCGATGATCCACTCATCAATCTCATCGGTGAACTCATCGAGATAGATGTCCTCCTCAGCCTCGTCGGCATTGATTTCACGGAACACGTCGATGGTGTATTCAGTCAGCATCGAAGCCAGTTTGATGTTCAGACCGTTGCGTCCGATAGCCAGACTTACCTCTTCGGGTTTGAGATAGACTTCTGCCTTCTTGGTGGTCTCATCGATGATGATGTTCGAGATTTTGGCAGGGCTGAGTGCACGCTGTATGAACAGTTTGGTGTTCGATGTATAGTTGATGACGTCGATATTCTCGTTGCCGAGTTCGCGCACGATACCGTGCACGCGGCTGCCTTTCACGCCGACGCAGGCTCCCACGGGGTCGATGCGGTCGTCATAGCTCTCCACAGCCACCTTGGCGCGCTCTCCCGGCATGCGGGCAATGCGCTTCACGGAGATGAGTCCGTCATTGATTTCGGGCACTTCTGCTTCCAGCATGCGGTGCAGGAAGGTGGGACTTGTGCGTGAGAGGATAATCTTCGGGTTGTTGTTCTCGTTGTCCACGCGCAGGATGATGGCGCGGATGGTTTCTCCCTTGCGGTAGTTGTCTGACGGAATCTGCTCTGCTTTGGGCAGGATGAGTTCGTTGCCCTCATCGTCGATGAGCAGCACTTCGCGCTTCCAGGTCTGGTAAACCTCGCCCGAGATGATTTGTCCTACACGGTCCTTGTACTTATTATACAGGTTGTCGTGTTCCAGTTCGAGGATTTTCGAAGCTAGAGTCTGGCGCAGGTTGAGGATGGCGCGGCGTCCGAACTTGGCGAACTCTACAGGCTCTGACACGTCCTCACCCTCTTCATAGTCGGGCTCAATCTTTTGTGCCTCTGTCAGAGAGATTTCCTTGTTCTCGTCTTTCACTGCTCCGTCGGCTACAACCACGCGGTTGCGATAGATTTCCAAGTCGCCCTTGTCGGGATTGACGATGACGGTGAAGTTCTCGTCGCTGCCGAAAATCTTGGCAATCACGTTGCGGAAGCTCTCTTCCAGTACGCTTTGCAGGGTGGGGCGGTCGATGTTTTTAGTCTCTTTGAAATCCTTGAAGACATCAATCATGTTGATTGTCTTCGTGGTCGATGTTCTTGTTGCCATGTTTATTATGTTTTTATTTTTACTTTCTCTTTTCAGTGTGCAAGATGCCGCTTCAGCCTATTTGAAGCTGATGAGATACTTGCAGTATTTCACGTCGCCCATCCCGAACGTCTGTTCCACGTCCACCATGACGGGGCGCTTCTTGCCTTCCTGCTTCTGTTTCTCTTGCACGGTCACCGTAAATGAGGCGTCATCGGCTGCCGTCAGTGTCCCGTGCAGCTTCTTGCCGTCCTTTGTCAGCACCTCCACCTCCTTGCCGATGTGGTTCACATATTGCTGAGCCACCTTGAACGGTTGTCCCAGTCCTGCCGAGCCCACTTCCAGTTCGAAGTCCTCTTCGTCGCGGTTCAGATGTTCCTCGATGAAGCGGCTCAGAGCCACGCAGTCTTCAATCCACACACCGTCGGCATGGTCGATTTCCACAACAATGCGATTGCTGCTGTCCACCTCCACGTCAACGAGGAAATATTCCTCATTTTTGAGCCATTCTTCTACCAATCCTTTTACGATGTTCTTGTCTATCATAATTGCTTATTTAAAACGGAATGAGGAACTCTCGCGGAGCCCCTCATTCCTCTGAACGGTGCAAAAGTACGAAAAAACCTGCATTCCCACAAGTTTTTCGCCTTTTTTCTTATTTGGCGTGCGTTTTCAACCTTCTCGTGCGTTCGGGAAAAAGGGCTACTCAGTTTGGAAAAATTTTACTCCGACTGAGGGGAAAACGCATTTTCGCCCACCGCCGACATTGCATATTTATTCATGTGGTGGGGTTTTGTTCGCCGTTTTGCATCCCATTGATAATCAAAGGTTTAAGGAGTGCTTTCCAAAAGTGCCACTTTCGCACTCCAAAAGGGGAACTTTCAGGAGGTGAAAGGGGAACTTTTGCAAGC
>Ga0256406_1001770_pt1 | contig 33360 bp, 27 predicted proteins | sample RumenRJG_03DNA_FD_185986 | JGI IMG/M metagenome (GOLD analysis project Ga0256406, IMG submission 185986) | Bovine rumen microbial communities from Lethbridge, Alberta, Canada - RJG_03 | ecosystem: Host-associated > Mammals > Digestive system > Stomach > Rumen | place: Canada: Alberta | collected...
CCCCCGCCATATTACCACCTCCGCCCAAGGTTCACCAACTCAACAATGCCATCGAATAAGAAAAAAAGCTGCCAACAGGAAGGCCGAATCCCATTTTTTGTGTAACTTTGCGCTACTAACATTACTCAGTAACAACAGCCGGGCCCGTCAGCCCCGTCCAACCAGGCCGAAGTCTCAGCACCACCGCAAGCACAGTGCCTCGGGCAGGGAGCCGGAAGCAACCTCGGCACCCATGACTAAAATCTAAACATTAGGAAATGAACAGACAATTATGGTCGGCCCTCGTGGCCTCCCTCTGCCTCGGCCCGTCGATGTCGGCTCAAGAGCGCGTGCTCTCAGAGCAGATGTCGGGCTTTCCCTGCGATGAGCCAGGTATTGAGAAAGGTGTGTCAGCCTGTTATGCAGGCCACATCGGCAATGCCCTCGTGATGGCGGGCGGTTGCAATTTTCCCGACGCGCTGCCCTCCAAGGGAGGCACCAAGCGCTATTACAAAGGTATCTATGCCGCAACGCCCGACAGCAGCCGCAGCCTCCACTGGAAGCTGGTGGGTTGGCTGCCCGAGGAGGCAGCCTACGGAGTGAGTGTCACGCTGCCCGACGGTATGCTGTGCATTGGGGGCAACAATCAAGTTCATTCGCTCGCCAGCGTGCTAAAAATAAGTCTCGACGGCCATAAGGCCACCGTCACAGCGCTGCCACCTCTACCCCACGGCATGGACAACTTCACGGGATGCATGGCCGACAGCGTCGTCTATGTGATGGGAGGCACCGAGGTGCTCGCCCTCGACTTGCGGCGGCTGGATGAGGGATGGCGGAAGCTAAGCTCGACCACGGAGGTGCGCGTGCAGCCCGTGAGCGGCATCAGCGGCGGACGCTTCTGCGTGTGGGGCGGATTCTCGCCCAAGACTTCCGAGAGCGCCGCCAGCCTTTCGCTCGACGGTTTCACGCTCGGCCCCGACAGTCTGAAGACACTACCGGCACCCATGAGCCCCGACGGCGAGGAAATATTCCTCGGAGGCGCAGCGGCCATCAATGTGGAGCCCGGCATCATCCTTACTGTGGGCGGTGTCAACAAGGACATCTTCCTGCCCGCACTCAATGCTCCCCAGCCCGGCTATATGGAGCATGAGAAGGAATGGTATCGCTTCAATCCCTACATCAGCGTGTGGAAGGACGGCCGGTGGCACATCGTCGGCCGCACCCAGGACACGGCCCGTGCCGGGGCCAGTCTGGTGAGCTATGAGAACCAAGTCTATGTGATAGGAGGCGAGCTTAAACCCGGTGTGCGCACTCCCGTCGTCATCCGTCTAAGCATTCAGCCATGAGCACAAAGATAAAGAACAGCTATCCCTGGGTAGTGGTCGGCCTGCTGTGGGTGGTGGCCCTGCTCAACTACATGGACCGCCAGATGCTCTCCACCATGCAGGAAGCCATCAAGGCCGACATCAGTGAACTCAACAAGGCCGAGGCCTTCGGTGCCCTCATGGCCGTGTTCCTCTGGATTTACGGCATTGTGAGTCCCTTTGCGGGCATCATTGCCGACAAGGTGAGCCGCCGGTGGCTGGTCATCGTCAGCCTCTTCGTATGGTCGGCTGTCACCTTCCTCATGGGCTATGCCACCACCTTCAATGAGCTCTACTGGCTGCGCGCCATCATGGGCGTGAGTGAGGCGCTCTACATTCCGTCGGGACTGTCGCTCATTGCCGACTGGCACACGGGCAAGTCGCGCTCCTTCGCCGTGGGCATCCATATGACGGGCCTCTACATGGGTCAGGCCGTCGGAGGCTTCGGTGCCACGGTAGCCTCAGCGCTGTCGTGGCAGACCACTTTCCATGGCTTTGGCATCATCGGCATTGCCTATGCCCTGCTGCTCATCTTCGTGCTGAAGGACAATCCTGTCCAGCGTGCCCAGGAGAAGCGCGAGCGCTCCGGCCAGCCCAAAGGACGCATCTTCCAAGGCCTTGGTGTGGTGCTGTCTACGTGGTCGTTCTGGATACTACTCTTCTATTTCGCTGCTCCGAGCCTGCCCGGCTGGGCCATCCGCAACTGGCTGCCGACGCTCTTCCAGCAGAGCCTCGGCATCACGATGGAGGTGGCAGGTCCGCTCTCCACCATCACCATCGCTGCCTCGTCGTTCGTGGGCGTGCTGGCCGGTGGTCTGCTCTCCGACCGCTGGGTGCAGCGCAACATCCGGGGGCGTGTCTACACCAGTGCCATCGGGCTGGCCATGACCATTCCGGCTCTGATGCTGCTCGGCCTGGGTCACCAACTGCTCACGGTAGTGGCGGCGGGCATCTTCTTCGGTGTCGGCTACGGCATGTTCGACGCCAACAATATGCCCATTCTGTGCCAGATTATTCCCTCACGCTACCGCGCCACCGCCTACGGTCTGATGAACATGACGGGCGTCTTTGCCGGAGCCGCTGTCACCCAGGTGCTCGGCAAATGGAGCGACAACGGTGAGCTGGGACTGGGCTTTGCCCTGCTGGCTGCCGTGGTGCTCACCGCCCTGGTGCTTCAGCTCGTCACGCTGCGGCCCACCACCGACAATGCAGAATAACTCACATCAATCATAATCATCAACAAACACTATAAGGATATGGAAAAAATCAAAGGCCTCATCGATGCCCCGTTCACTCCCTTCAGCCCTAACGGCGACGTCAATCTTGAGCCCATCGGGCAGTATGCTTCGATGCTTCAGAAGAACGGTTTGAAAGGCGTGTTTATCAACGGTTCCTCCGGCGAGGGCTACATGCTGACCACCGAGGAGCGAATGCAGCTGGCCGAGAAATGGGTGAGCGTGGCTCCCGATGGATTCAAGGTCATCGTGCATGTGGGCAGCTGCTGTCTGCGCGACAGCGTGCGCCTGGCCCGTCATGCCGCCGAGATAGGCGCCTGGGGCGTGGGCTCCATGGCTCCCCCCTTCCCCAAGGTGGGACGCATCGAGGAACTCGTGGCATACTGCGAGCAGATAGCCGCAGCAGCACCTCAGCTGCCTTTCTACTACTATCACATACCGGCTTTCAACGGTGCCTATCTGCCCATGGTGGACCTGCTCAAGGCTGTCGACGGACGCATTCCCAACTTTGCCGGCATCAAGTACACCTATGAGAGTCTCTACGAGTACAACCAATGCCGGCTCTATAAGGACGGCAAGTACGACATGCTGCACGGACAGGACGAGACCATCCTGCCCTCGCTGGCCCAAGGCGGTGCCCAGGGAGGCATCGGCGGTACCACCAACTATAACGGTCGTTGCCTCGTGGGCATCCTCGACGCCTGGGCCAAGGGTGACATCGAGACGGCACGGCGCCTGCAGAACTACGCGCAGGCTGTCATCAACGTTATCTGTCACTACCGGGGCAATATCGTGGCTGGCAAGCGCATCATGAAGCTCATCGGCTTCGACCTGGGCGGCAACCGCGTGCCCTTCCAGAATATGACCGACGACGAAGAGGGGCGCATGAAGCAAGAACTCGAGGACATCGACTTCTTCAGCCACTGCAACCGTCTTTGAGAGTGCACGCTCAAGACACTAAACTTTCGGCGTGGGGGTTATGGCTGCGGAATGCTTTCCGCAACGGTGCTCCCACCCAAGTGGCGTTGTCGCAAGCGCCTCATCGGGCTGAACGCTGACAACGACCCCCGGAATACGTCCACGAAAGAAGAATAAAAAAAGAAGGAGATTAAACCTACTAAAGCCACAGAACAATGGAAAGAAGAGAATTCGACCTTAGCGTGTCGTGCCTCGGTGTGGCACGCCGCAATCCTTACGACTTTGTGGTGCTGCCCTGGGGTGCCACAGAGCCCCACAACCAACATCTGCCCTACCTCACCGACTGCATCCTGTCGCACGACATTGCTGTCGACGCCGCCGAAAAGTCGTTTACCCGTTACGGTGTCAGAGTCATGGTAATGCCGCCGGTGACGATGGGCTCCCAGAATCCCGGACAACGCGAGCTGCCCTTCTGCGTGCATGCCAGCTATACCACCCAATGTAGCATACTGACCGACATCGTCGACTCACTGTCACGGCAAGGCTTCTCGAAACTCGTCATCATTAACGGCCATGGCGGCAACAGTTTCAAGAATATGATTCGCGACCTCTCGGTGTCGCATCCCCACTTCCTCATCGCCCAGAGTGAATGGTTCCGCATGGCTCCTGCCAAGGATTACTTCGAGCAGCCGGGCGACCATGCCGACGAAGTGGAGACCTCGGTGATGATGCACTACCACCCCGAGCTGGTGAACCTGCAAGAGGCCGGCGACGGCAAGAGCCGCTCCTTCCGCATTGAGGCGCTGCGCAAGGGACAGGTGTGGATACCACGCCACTGGAACCTCGTGAGCGAGGACACCGGCATCGGCGACCCTCGACGCTCAACAGCCGAAAAAGGAAAGGCCTTTGCCGAGGCCTGCAGCGATGCCTACGCCCGGTTCTTCAAGGAGCTGGCTGACGTGAAGAAGCCCGAGGACCTCTACGAGTAATCCAACGTCAGACCGTAAACTCCACCCGGCAGCGGCACACCTCACCGTGGCTCTCCTCCCCGGTGCGACGACGGACGCTCACGCTGAAAGCATGCTCCGACTCCTGCACACGGTAGAAATCGAGCTCATCGCCGCAATGTGCCTCAGCCACATAGGCGATGTCGAGGCGGTGCAGACGGTGCGAAGAATAGAAGTCCATGGGCCAAAGGTCGAGCACATGCTCAATGTACTTCACACTGTTCACATGTCCATTGATGTCGATGTCGGCATATTTCATCTGCACCGATGCCACCCGCAGCCCCTCGTCTATCTTCACTCTTGAGGCGACGGCAATGGGGCATACCCGCTCCTTGTCGACATACTTGCTGATGGCCCCATCGCCCACAGAAAGGATGTCCACCGGCTGGCGGGTGCGTGTGTCGATCATGGCCCAAATGCTCCGCCCATAACCGTAGACAGTGCCATCGGCTGCCGTGACAGCATAGTTTCGGCTGGTGAAATAGCGCATCACACTGTCGACCCAAGTCTCGACGAAGAACTTGTCGTAGGCCTCGGGCATAGCCTTCATCTCAATGGCCAGCCGCGAGAGTACCCATGTGAGATGATGCTGGTTGAGATAGCTCATGCCATAGCCACGCTCAGCAGAGTGATAGTCGGCGGCATTGAGCAGGTGGTTGCCTAAATGCCCCAGGAAAAGATGGTTCGTGAAATCGCAATGAAACGGCTCGGCCAAGAAGGGATAGCGAGCCGACTTAGGGAGCAGTGGCCTTTCTTCTGTCATATTCTGTAGTTGTATTGATTACTCCTAAGGATAACGCCGGAAAAGGGGGATTAGTGTGAGAGGGCAACCCTGAATTTTAGGAAAAGAGAGAGAAATAAAGTTAAAACAGGCCTCTTTGCGTAACAATGTAGCATGGAAAAGACTATATTTGCCACAGTATATAATCACTTAATGTATAACTAATAACGAACAGAAGCTATGAAGAAAGTATTTCTAATGGCAATCGCAGCCTTGGCCATGGTTATGGCAAGCTGCCACGGGAACAAGACAAACACAGCAGCCGGAGGCGCTGACAGTGACTCTATTGCAGCCGTCGACACCAACGCACCTGAGGCTCAGTTGGCTGCTGACTCGCTCACCACGCAGCTCACACAGGTCCTGCAGAAGAAGGATGCCAAGGCCGTGACCACCACATTGGCCACACTGCAAACCAAATATGCAGAGCTCGCCAAAGCCGGTAAGGTGGACGAGGCGAAGGCTTACGCACTGAAGATACAGGAGTTCATCAACAAGCATGCTGACGAAATCAATGCTGTGGCCACAGGCAACACTACCATCAAATCGCTCGTCGACGGAATCAAGAACCTGCCCACAAGTGCCGCCACCACCGCCGAAGAAGCTGCCGCAGCCGTGAAGAGCGATGCACAGACGCTGGCCGGTGCCGCAAAGACAGCTGCCGAAACAACAGCTAAGGGGACTGTCGACGCCGCTAAAAGCACTGCAGAGGCTAAGGCCAACGAAGCCGTGACGAAGGCTCAGAACAAAGCCAACGATGCCGTGAACAAGGCCAATCAAAAGGCCAACGACGCCATCAACAAGGCAAACAAGAAGGCCAATGACGCCGTGAACAATGCCACAAATAAGGCACTCAAAGGATTAGGCCTTTAATCCTAAAGACTTTTCAACACGAGCAAAGGGGGCTGACGACAAGGATGTCGTCAGCCCCCTTCTGCTTTTATACTGTTCTAACGCGAGTGCTTATGCCGTGACTCGCTCCAGCCACTTCACCATGCCCAGCATGACGGCCATGGAGATGAAGCAGACAATCATGAAGACGAGCCAGCACTGCCAGATGGGCCACTTATCGTACATCAGCGGACCTATCCACAACAAGCAGTTGCCCACAGCAGTGGCACCGAGCCAGAGACCCTGGCAGAGACCCTGCAGATGCTTGGGAGCCACCTTGGACACAAAGCTCAGACCCAGCGGCGAGATGAAGAGCTCGGCTAAGGTAAGGAAGAAGTAGGTGAGAATGAGCACCCATGGTCCACACTTCAGCGCAGCCCGGCGGGCAGGATCCATGGCTGTGAAGGTGTCGGCCGAGGGCCATCCTTCAACCATAGAGAGCACCATGAGGAAGGCATAGGCCACACCGGCAATGGCCATGCCGTAGGCTATCTTCCGAGGGGTGGAAATGGGCTTGCCGATACTGGTGAAATGAGCGAAAAGCCACATCACCAACGGTGTGAGGACGATGACGAAGAAGGGATTGACAGCTTGCCATATCTCGGGTGGAACGGTGCTGGTGTTGACGAAATCGCGTGCAAAGAACGAAAGGCTCTGCCCATTCTGATGGAAGGAGAACCAGAAGAAAACGGAGATGCCCAACACGGCAAAGAGGGCATACATGCGTTGCTTGATTTCGGCTGCCATAGTGCGCTTCTCCTCGGCAGTATACTGCACCGACACCACTTCCTCCTTCTTTCCCGGTGTGGGGAAGAGATGCTTGGAGAAGTAGAAGATGGCCAGTGACACGAGCATCATCAGCACTGAGGCGATGAAACTATAATGGATGCCGGTGTTGAAGACATCGAGGTAGTTCTGGCAGAAGCTCGACATGTCGGTGAACTGATAACCGCTCATCTGCACCTGCTGGGCAAGCGTCTGAAGGTGGCCGGCATCAGCTCCGATATTGCCATTGATGTATTCATGGCAGAGCATGGGCAAGTCGGCATTGTAGGCCAAATGATGCACCTTGAGCCACCACGACCTCAGCAGCGGGGCGATGAAAGGAGCTGCCAGGGCACCCACATTGATGAACACATAGAAAATCTGGAAGCCGGCATCACGCTGTCCCTGTGCCCATTTTAACTTGTCGGGGCCCTGCTTGGCAGCATCGGACTCGAAGTCATCGTACATCTGGCCCACAATGGCCTGAAGATTGCCTTTGAAGAGACCATTGCCACATGCTATTAGAAACAGGGCAAAGATAGTGAAGGTGAGCAGGCGACCATTGTTCTGCGGAGTGGCCAGAATGGGCACCGACAGAGCCACATAGCCCAGGGCCATCACGACGAGGCCGCTGGCGATGGTGCCCTTGTAGTTGCGCAGGCGGTCAGCGATGATGCCACCCACCAGACTCATAATGTAGATGGCGGCAAGGAAGAAGGCGGCAATGAGACCGCTGGTCTTGTCGGAAAGACCGAACTTGGAACACAGGAAGAGTGCGAGCACGGCATTCATAATGTAGTAGCCGAATCGCTCTCCCATGTTGCTTAAGGCTGCGAGCAGCAACCCCTTAGGATGATTCTTGAACATATTATTAGATTGAATGATTGATTTGTCAGATGTCAAAGAGATAGGTGGCCTTGATGACTATGGTGCCATTGTTTGACTTCGAGAAGTAGTCGCGCTTGCTACTGCCATAGATGTTGCCCAGGCCGTAGTAATAGCGCCCTTCGACGAGGAAATGGCCGACACCAGTGCTGAGCTCTGCACCTAATCCCGCCGCGATGCCATAGTCGAACTTGTTTTCCACCTTCATGCCGTACTGGGTGGTCTCCTTGTTTGCGCGGTCGTCGAGGTTGATGGCGTCGAGCTCGAAATTCTTCGTGGTGCTCTCACTGAGCAGATAGCCAAACTGTGGCCCGGCTTGCACAAAGAACTGCATACCGCGATGCTCGCGCCCCCAGGCCAGATGGGCGAAGACGGGCACTTGGATATAGTTGAGCTGACGGTTGTAGGCTTCGTTGGCCCCACTGCGTCCCTTGACCGGCTGGTCGTTTAGGTCAACGATCTTCTCCTTCCATCCTGCCTGTGTGTAGTTGAGCTCGGCATAGATGGAACAGATGGTCTTGAAATACTTCTCACAGACATAGCGGAAGCTCAGGCCACCAGTCATTCCGCCCTGCATGCTTTGTGTCACCTTGGGGGTGAACCCTACATTAGATAGCGCATAACCGCCATTGACACCAATGGCAAAATCGTTGCGGTGCTCTCCAATCTGAGCTGAGACCAGCAGAGGCAGCAAAGGCAGCAAAGAGAGCAAGAGGATACGCTTCATCATTATTATATCGGATTTATCAGTAGCTGATGCTTTCTATGGTACGGTCGTTCTTATAGTGGATAAGCAGGAAGGAGGTGTTCTGCATGCCGCCATTGCCCATGCGCTTGAAGTTGAGCGGAGTCTGCAAGGGCTGCCACGTGCTCTCATTGCGGGCACCGGTGAACGACTTGCCCTGCCGGAGCAAACCGCGCAGGAAGAACTGGGCATGGTCGTAGCCTGTGAGCGCAAATCGGGGTAAGGCATACATCATGCCCGTGCCGAACCACCGCAGATATTGGGCTTCGACGGCCTGAGTACGACTCGAGAAGGCATTGTAGAAAGCGGCTGTGGGAATATAGGTGTCGTATTTATAGAAAAGGTCGGCATACACCTTAGTATATATGAGCCATTCAGTGTAACCGAAGAGGCTCACCTTCAATCCCGGCACACTGGCTGTCAGCTTATTGAGCTTGGCCAAAGCCGTATTGAGTTCCGGTGAACGTCCGGTGTTGAGTACCACAACATTATTCTGGCTGTGACTGAAGCACTTGGCAAACATCTTGTCGGACGACGTCAGGTTGGTGATACTGTAGCGCACACCTGCCTGCTCAAGACGACGCCTAAGGCCCAACGTGAAGATGCCTTTGCGCGAGGTTGTGTCATTGCAGTCGATAAAGATGGCATGGGCACCCTTAAAGCGCTGAAGAAAGGCCTCTATGGAAAGGTTGTTGAACTGGTCGGGGGTTTCGTAGACTTGGAATACCGAAGGATTGGTGAGCACCTCATTGCTGCTGATGGAGAAGGGAATAACGAGCTTAATGCCATTACTATGGCAGAAGTCGGCCAAAGGACGAACCTGAGGTGTGTACAAGGGACCGAAGATGATACTGCATGACTTCACCGCAGGATCGGCAAGGAAGGTGGAAATATTGTCGGACGCAGCCACATTCCAGGTATGGATGTCGGTTGAAACTCCCTCACCGCGCAGTTCATCAACGGCCAGCAAGAGACCTCTGTAATACTCGGTCATGCGCTTGCCGTCGCCATCGGCATCGTGCAGAGGCAACATGACCCCTACGCGCAGCGCCTTCGGATTGACGGCAGATGCCGAAGTCTGGGCTGTAGAGGCGAAGGGGATGAAGATGTAGTCGCCCTTCTTCAGCGCATAGCCCTCGAGCTTCATGTCGGGGTTGGCATTACGCAAGTCTTCAATGGTTATTCCGTATTTCTTGGCAATGCCGTAGACGGTGTCCTTCTTCTTCACCTTATACATCTCACGCCACTTCGCCGTCTGGCCGGCAATGGTCAGAGGCATGAATAAGATGAGTATTAGGGCGAGATATCTTACAATTACTTTCATTTGCCTATAAGCTTTAATTCAGATGCAAATTTACTAAATACTTTCGAACTGACCAATCGCGAGGCTGCTTTTCTTAGCACCAGTAGTGACCGGCCTTTTCCGGTCAGTCTCTATGCCGTCCCATCCGGAATCCGGACCAAAGTCTGTAGAGGTGAGAATAGGAACTCTCACAGCGGATTTCCTTTGCCTCCATATACCAAACACGGTCTTTTCCCGTTATTAGGAGAGTCGGTGCCGATGCACACTTTTAATACGGCACATCAGTCAACAACAAATGCCACTTAAAGCCTCTCTAAGTAGAAGACTCTGGAATGGCAGGCAACACTTTTAAAGCAATTATGGGGAGAAACAAATTCTCGAGCTCTGAGATTCAGAAGATTGGTAAGCTACTGCGGTTGAAAAACAAGGTCAACCGATACAAGCAGAAAATGATAAGGCATGACTTGCGCGTGATTTACGAGTTCAACATCTCTGATTTCAATGAGCCCGGCAAAGCCTTTGGCGAGGAGGAGCTGATGGCTGCCATTCGCCGGGGAGCCATTGAGATTCTTGACGATGCCACCATTGAGGCGATGAAAGCCAAACGGGCACGCGACAAGGCTTACGATGAGCAACAAAAAGAAGAGGCTTCCATCGCAAAGGGCGAGATGACGGACTGGAAGAAGGCTATGGAAGAATGGCAGCAATGGGAAGACCGTTCACAGCACGGTAACGATAAGGAATGATTTTGGAAATCAATCCTCAACGTCCAAAGAACGACGTCTTACAGCACACGTCTTCTCCCCTTCCTCAAGACCCCGCTCCATCCTGTCTTGGATAATCCCTACCACTCATTATTCCGGAACAATACTAATTCTACTGCTGGATGCATTACCTTCTTGATTCACTTGAATCTGAACGGGGATACGCTCCTTCAGTTCCTCCACGTGACTGATTATGCCCACATGTCGGCCGGAAGAGGAATGGAGCATACGGAGCGTATCAATAGCTTTCTGAAGAGGTTCACCGCTGAGCGTCCCAAATCCCTCGTCGATGAACAAGGTATCAACCTGCCATTGTTGTCCGATATCGCTTAGGGCTAAAGCCAGCGATAGCGAGACCAGGAAACTCTCTCCCCCTGATATCGTGCTGGCTGCCCTCGAGAGATAGCCCTGGTAGGCATCTTCTATGGAGATGACAAAAGTGCCCGGTTCCACCCTCAGCGTATAGCGGTCCGACAGCGTCTTCATATAATGGTTGGCTGATTGGATAAGACTGGCCAGCACATAGCTCTGCGCAATCTTACGGAAGGTGCTGCCAGTGGCATTGCCTATCAACTGGTTGAGACGTGACCATTTCTCGTAGACAGCTTTCCGTTCATTGGCCTCGTCAAGAAGGGAGCCTTTCTGCTGCTTGTTCATAGCATCCGTCTTAAGTTCCTGGCTGATAGCCCCTTTTTGTTCCCCGATTGCTTCCAACCTTCTTGCAGTGTCGGCAATGCGGAGCCGCAACTCCTCTAAAGTGTCGTCCTCTGTCATTTCCGGTTTCAGCTTTCCATGCTCGCTTTGTCGCCTTTCTGCATTGCTCAGCACAGAGCTTCGGGCGACCACTTCCTCCCGGCCTTTGCTGTTCTGCTCGTCATCTCGGACAATATCCTCTGCCGTAAAGGCCTGGAGCACCGTCAGCCGTTCTCTTGACAGCGCACCGGCGGCAGCTAAGAAAGCTTCAAGCGAGGCTTGACTTTGCTGGTAACGCTCCGTAGCCGAGCGCCGGCGTGTGAGCGTCTCTGTCACATTCTTATAGAGTTCGTTGACCTGTTCGTGCAGATGCTCCGTCCTTTTCGGTTCAGTAGCAATGAGCTTCTTCCAAGACGGCATGGCCTCAAGAATATCGTTTATCACCGCTGATACATGGCGATTGTTCGTGCTCACGGTGCCGAGCATCACTGTGAGCGACTGCTCACACTGAGCTTTCTCTTTGTAGGTCTTTGCAGCGGCATCGAGCTCCGCACTGAAGTCAGCAGGCGACAGGTTCCAGTCGGTTGCCCACTGTCCGCACGTGACAATACCGCGCACCTCTTGCTCAGCAGTTTCCACGTCCAGCCTCTTAGCATGGATTAGGGACTGCACGTTCCCGATATCAGCCTTGCAGTCGTTGACCACCTTTTCCGCATTCCTCATATCCTGGGCCAATACCTCATAACGCTTGCGTTGGTTGTCCAGCTGACGGCGCCGTTTCTTGACCTCAGCATCTTTGGCCTCGCCCTCCTTGATTCTCTCACCAATCGAATCTTTCCGTTTTTGTGCCGAGATGCTCATGGCCGACAGCTCCTTCAGCGTATTGTCATCGAGCGTAGTTATGTCACACAGTCTGCAAGCCTCACGGGCCTTAGCCTCAGCCTCGTGGTCAGAGTTGTCCTGAAGAAACGATTGACGGTCACGCTCATAAGCCTTTGACTCCGAGAGCACATTCGCTTCGGCCTTCATCCTCTCCTCCAATAGTGCAGAATAGTTTTTCTCGGCCACATCGAACTCTTTCTGCAGGCTTGCGACGAGCTTTGCCAATTCCTCTTCGTGCGGCAACGCCGTCGTTATCTGCTGTCGGCAGACAGGACATACATCCCCCACATGCAAGCGGAGCCGCATGGCTGAGGCAAACTTGTTCACGGAGTCTTTCTGTTTATCCAAGCACGCTTGACACACTTCCCGCTTCAGTTCAGCGTCGTGCAAAGGCGATTCCATCTCTGCAAGTCTCTTCCGCTTATTATCGAGCTCCTTCCGTCTCTCGGTAAGCTTCTGTAAAGCAACCTCCCGCTTCGCCTTCAAGTCGTTCCATACCAGGATACGCTCCTTGGCTGTTTCTATCTGAGAGAGCTTATCCTTTGCGTCATCCAGTCCTTGGCGCAGTTCCTGAAGATGCAGTGCCGCAACCGCCTCTTCCATTCTCTTCACCCCGGTCTCCTCCCCTTCCAGAGTCTGCTGAGCCTGATTAGCAGCAGTTTGTGCAGCAGCAAGTCCGGGCAACCTGTGGTCGTTGAGCAGACGTGTGGTCTTCTCGATTTTGCTGTTGCACCTCTCAATGGTATGGCGCCCCTGAGCTATAGTATTCAGCTGAGCTATCACAGTCTGAGCCTTCTCATAGACCTTAGCCTTCTCTTTCTCAGCGTCAAGGAACCGGCGAATATCCTCAAGCTCATTGTCTATTTTCTTTTCCTGCGTGTTGGCGAACAGCTGTCCTTCCAAGAGCTTCACATAAGTATCCGACAGTCCGTTCAATCGTTCATTCAAGCTGTTCGTCTCCTTCTCAGCCTGTGCAGCCTCCGTCATCCATCGGCGCGCGTCCCGGGTAGCATTCCAGTCATCTACCAGTCGCGCTCTATCCTTGAAAGCGTCACTCTCCACATTTTCCTTAGCCGTTCGCAGGTTCTCCTTCGCCTTCACCACGTCTGCTTCCAATTGCACTTCATCCTCAATCCACTTGCATTTGGCAGTGTCACGGTCGCTAACAGCCTTCAGCGTCGTCTGCTGTTCTTCCAGAGAGGTCATTTGCTGTTTCCGTTCCCCAATCTCCTCGTCGGTCAGTGTCCTAATCCCCTCCACCCGGTGTTGTGCCTCTTCCCAGGCTTGTTTCTTTTGGGCTGTCAGCTCATACACCTTAGCGCCAATTCGTGAGTAGATGTCGGCTCCCGTAATCTTCTCCAGAATCTCAGCCTTCTCATCATCCTTGCTGTTCAAGAAACGCGTAAACTCCCCCTGTGCCAGCATCGTGGTGCGGCAGAACTGATTGAAGTCCAGTCCTATGGCCTCGGCAATCTCCTTCTTGATTTCAGCATCCTTTGTCAGCGTCAGATGGGTATCAACATTTCTCAGTTCCCAGCTTTTGGTCTTAATGGCCCCACTCAGCTTCTTGTACGCCCGGGCCACACTCCAGGAAGCCTCATAGCTGACGCCATTGCTACCTAAGAATGAGAGCGTGACAAATGCTTCAGCGGTGTTGCGGCGCATCAGCTGGCGTGGATCGTCAATCTTCACCTCTTTGCCCTCATCTCGGGTAACTCCCTGCATCTTGGTGTTATAGAGTCGTGGTGTGTCGGCGTAGAGCGCCAGACAGATGGCATCGAGGATAGTCGACTTCCCGGCTCCCGTCTTTCCCGTAATCAGATACACCTCACTGCTGGCCAAAGGCTCAGCCTCGAAATCAATGACCGCATCCTCAATAGAGGCTATGTTGTGGATAATAAGCTTTCTGAATTTCATCGTCTTGTCCTTTCGTCTTTACTTTCTGTCATCCTCACTCACGGCACGGAGCGTTTCGTTGAACATTTCTCTCAAGTCGTCGTCAAAGTCCATACCCAAGTCCTCAGCATACCTCTGAGCGATGTCGATAGGGTTCTGGGTTTTAAACTCCTGGACCGACATCATCCTCATCTCACCGGACTGACGACTCTGACGGTGGGCGTTAATCAGACAGAAGCGGCACTTCTTCCCCTGGGTAATCAGCTGCGCCTCAGCATTGGCCTCAGCAGGCAGCTCACCGTCCACTTCCACGTTCAAGCGGATGTAGGCCTCGATGTCGTCGGGATAGTGCTCCAACAACTTCTTTGCCTCATTCCACGCGACAGTGCCCTCTGTGGGTAGGGTGACCAAAGGCCGATGAGTACGGATTTCAATCTCGCGAACGCTTGGCTCTTCACCATGGGAGGCTATCTCTACCATTGACACCGTGTGCCGATAGCTCTCGTCGAAACTGATAGGAAGCGGCGTACCGGAATAGCGCACCCGGTGATGCCCGCCTTGCACGAACTGTGCATGATGGATATGCCCGAGGGCAAGATAGTCGTACCCCGTTCCCATATCGTCCAAGTCGTAGGCATCGATGCCGCCCACAGCATATTCGGAACTATTCTCATGTCCGGTAAAGTCGCAGCCACGCACCGTGGTGTGAGCCGAGAGGACGACAGGAAGATGCTGGCCGTTCCTGCGCTCCACCTCATCGAGCAGCTGTTGGTACAATCCTTTCGGCATGTTCCTCTCATTGACATAGGGCACGGCGACGACGAACCCCTTTCCGGGGATGTCGATAATCAACTCTTCCAGATGGTCTGTATCTACACTGCCGACGGTGTAAACGTTCAGTGCCTTCCAAGGTGTGCGGAAAATGTCGTGCTTAGAGCTGCTGTCATGATTGCCGGCTGTGACGATGATGGTCATTCCCGGATTGGCATCATGAATCTTGACGAGTGCATTAGTGAACATCGTCTGTACGGCTGCCGAAGGCTGCGGAGTGTGGTACACATCGCCACAAAGGAGAAATACGTCGGGCTTCTCTTCCTTGACAATGTTCACCATTTGCAGGAGCATTGACAGCTGCTCCTCTGTGCGGTCGTAGTTATAGAGCGTATGGCCCAAATGCCAGTCACTGGTATGTAGTAGCTTCATCTTTAAAGTTTTATGGGGTTAGGGGTTAAGTTATTATTTAGCTTTCGGAAAGTGATGGCGTAGGCCGTGAGCATCAGCACACCGGTGAGCATCCAGGATACGGGATAAACGGCCATGAGATGGTTGAAACCGGGGTGGGCCGGACAATAGAAGAAGAGCCAGCCCAAGCGAAAGACGCAAGTGCCGAAGACGGCTATCAGCGTAGGAACCAAGGAATGGCCCAAGCCACGGAGGCAGGCTGCTGAAATCTCATAGCTGGCCGCCACCCACTGGAATACCAGCACATCTGCCATTCGTTCACGGGCGAAGGCGGTGACCTGAGGGTCGGTAGTGAACAGCCAGAGGAAGAAATCCCGCTGACCATAGAACAACATATTACCGCCCAGACAGAACACAGCACCGCAAACCATACATAGCCAAAATACACGCTGGCACCGACGGAACTGATGGGCTCCGTAGTTCTGACCGACAAAGGTGACAGCAGTACCCGTGAACGCACTCATCAGGAAATAGCAATAGTATTCGAAGTTCTGTTCCACAGACGAACCGGCAATGGCCGCGGCTCCGTAGCCATTGATGCCGGTCTGAACAAAGACGTTACTGAACGAGAACAGCATGCTCTGCAATCCCGTAGGAATGCCAATGGTGAGAATGCCGCGCAGGGCCTGCCGGTCGACGCGCAGGCGCGTGGACTGCAGGCGGAAGGGACCCGGCTCATGGCGCAGCACCCCTATCATGCACAAAGCACTGAAGACATTGGCCAGTCCCGTAGCGGCAGCCACACCTGCCACACTCCAGTGGAGGACGATGACGAAGAAGAGGCAGCACAAGGTGTTGATGACTCCTGCTGCCATCAGTATGTACAGCGGACTACGGGTGTCGCCCTTACTGCGAAGGACGGCAGCACCGAAGTTGAAGACGATGAAGAAGGGCACACCGAGGAAATAGACCCTGAGGTAAGTGGTGGCATCGGCGAGTATCTCACCGGGAGTGTGCATCCAGCGCAGAATGGCAGGCGCAAGGGTGAGCCCGATGACCAACAGCAGCACGCTGCATACCAGGGCGATGACACACGCCGTCCCCACAGCATTGCGCACCCGATGTCTGTCACGGGCGCCAATGGCAATGGCTATCACCGCATTGGCACCCACCGAGATACCCACAAAGAGATTGATGAGCAGATTGATAAGAAAGGTATTAGCTCCCACAGCCGCCAAGGCCTCACTGGAGGCGAAACGCCCCACCACGGCCACATCGATGGAGATGAACAGCTGCTGGAGAATGCTGCTCACGGCAAAGGGCATGGCCACTTGGAGTATCTTGCCCAAGAGCGGTCCATGGAGCATGTCCATCATCTGACGGTCAGCGACTGCTGCCGGATGTAATCTGTCTTTCATTTACACCTTAATAATCTAATGTAATGCGCCATTGAGGAATCACCCGCCGGACCAAAGCCGGAAAAGAGCTATGCAGGATGACTCATGGCGGCTTGTCCAAAGCATGGCTGATTAGACAACTGCAAAATTAGTGGTTTTCCATGGATTAACCTAATTATCGCTCCACAACATTACGGATTGAACATCTAACATAAAAACACTAACGGTGGGACATGTCAGCGCGAAGAGGAAAACGGGTCAGATGAGAAAACACGTAGACGAAGAACTGTCGTGACGCATTGAAGTCGTGTGACTTGCTTTTGCTGCCTGACAGACGAACGTTCACTGCGTAGCTTTTAATCATTCGCTGCGTAGCTTTTGATCTTTTTCTATAGGATTACCATATAGACAACCAAGCTTTTTCCCCTCCAAGGTCACCATCTCGACCCCACAAGAACCAAAGCTTTGCCCCATCATTCTCCCTGCATTACGTCATCACCCCAAGGGCTCTTTCAGGAACCGGTGAGCAGCTCTCTACCCGAAGGGGCGGGCAATGGCCGGACACAGTCCGCGACGCCAGGAATTGCCCTTCGGGCATAAAATGAAGTGGTCGATAGGTCAGCTTGTAAGATTACTTACCTAAAAAAGCAGCAATTGTGTCAATTAAGGGTGACGCATTGACGAAGTCAGAAAAGAATAGCGCTTCCTGTCCACCACCCCATCCGTGACAAGGCAGTTGCAGGAAGCGCGATTCATGGCATTCCCCGCCTGATATGCAAGGCAATGCCGATGTCCTATTTCTTCAGCACATAGAGCTTGGCCATCTCGCCTTCGGGCTCATTACCCAACGAGTCGGTCAGCACCACCGACTGGGCATCTTTCACCTTATAATAAGTGGTTTCGCCCGACGAAGGAGTTACGAGTTCGATAACCTTTCCGGCCTTCATGTGATAGACGCCACTGGTGACAAACTTTCCATCCTTCTGACCGATGTAGTCGCTTTCCAGCGAATAAGTGCTGTCGGAGCAGATAGTGAGCACGGTCTTGATGCCCGGACCGTCGGCAGCAGGAAGGGTGCCACGATAGGTGCCACAGTAGGAAGTATCGGCCACGGCCGAGTCGGCCTGAGCCACACGGGTGGAGTCGGAGTCACCACTTTGAGGTACCTTCTTGCCTCCACAGGCTGCCATCAGCAGGGCAGCTCCAAAGATAAGCATTAGTTTCTTCATTCTTGTTCTTGTTGTTTATGATTATACCTGTTCAATCGTTCTTTTGTAGCTGGGCAGCCTCCGTGAAGGCATCCATGATGGCTGTGGGACGGTGATGAGCAAAGGCTCCAAGCGGATAGCTCCCCTCCAGCTCGGGTGCCCAATAGAAGACCCCATGGCAATGACCTCCGCAATCCTCGCGCGCGGCCTTGATGACAGCTGCCATGATGCGCTTGCCCTCATCGGGTTTTGCGACCTCAGCACCCGTCTCCGCCACCATGCACTCCGAACCGTACTTCTGATAGAGATGCCTGATGTTGGCCGCAAAGTCGCGCACCGTGCCCTGCCAGTCGGGTTCGAGATGCGCCTGCACATCCCAGAAGGGATAGACACTCAGTCCGATCATGTCCCAATGAGCTCCGTATTTGCGGAGACCGTCGAAGATGAAGTCATAGCGCTTCGGGTCGCAGCCCCCGTCGAGATGGACAATCACCTGCGCCTCAGGGTAGACCCTTTTCACGGCCTCATAACCCGTCTGCGTGAGTTCCGCATATTGCTCCATGTGCTCCTCGGCTCTTCCCATGGGCCAAAGGAAACCGTGGGTAGTCTCGTTGCCCACCTGCACCCACTTCACGTCGATGCCGTTGTCCTTGAGCAGCCGCAGCACATCCTCGGTATGGAGTCCGAGCTGATATTTCAACTCGTCATACTTCAGGTACTGCCATTGAGCCGGGATGGTCTGCTTACCCGGGTCAGCCCACCAGTCGCTGTAGTGAAAGTCAATCATAATAGCCAACCCATAATAGCGGGCGCGCTTGGCCATCTCGAGCACATCCTGTGCTCCAGACCATCCGTTGCGCGGGTTCACCCACACCCTGAGACGCACGGCATTGAGTCCGAGCTCCTTCATGAGCGCTGTATTCTCGCGGATGTCGCCCTTGCTGTTGGTGAGCCTCACCCCCTGAGATTCCATCTCTGTGGTGCCACTGATGTCGGCCCCCAACCAGAAAGGAGCCTTCTGCTGCGCAGGAGCCAGAAGCGTCATTGCAGCTGCCAGCACAGTCAGGATAAGTCGGTGTGTCATATGCAAAAGTATTGTTTATGGCACAAAGGTAGCAATAATAATCCACACTGCCGCCCTAAGGAGGAAGAAAAAGGAAGGAGGCTTGGGAGCAACCCAAGGGGAGAGAATACATGGAAACGACGGCTTCATGGCATTGCCCTCGATTTCCCCGCTTTTTTGCTTCACCATCTCAAGGGCATTTCGTAACTTTGCAACATGAAACAAACGACCGACATTCTTCACAAGGAGCTCATCCTACTCCTTCTTTTCCTAGGGCTTAGCACGCTGGCTCAGGCACAGATTCCCGTTTACGTGGCGTGCGACTGGAAGGAAGGTACAAGCCTTGAGACACTCAAAGCTGAATTGCACCAATATCATCGGCAAGGTGTCAGGGGCGTCTGCCTCAATGCGGGCAACGACCTTAGCCGCATTGCACAGGCTGCGCAAGCTGCCCATGCAGAGCAACTGGAATACCAGGCTCTCGTGCCCACACTCCGACGCAAAGGACTCAACCCGAAATGGTATGCCGTCAACCGCCTTGGACAGCTGGCACTCTCCCACCCTGCCTACGCAGCCGGCAACACCCTGCTCGACCCGCTCAATCCCGAGGTGCACCGCTTTCTCACGGCCTACTTCAGCAAGGTGGCCCAACTCCACGACGTCGACTATGTGATGCTTGCCGATGCTCAGTACACCGAAGTCATACCCGCTGAAGGGTTGAGGAAGGAATACGGACTCATTGCCACCGGCGAATATGCCCCGGCCGACTACTGCTACTGCGACGACTGCGTACGCATTTTCCAGGACCAGACCGGTATGGACATCCGTCAGGTGACCGACCCCTCGAAGGTGAAGGCCTGGCGCCAATTCCGCTGCGACGCCCTCACCTCTCTGGTGAACGACATCGCTGCAGCCGTGCATGGTGCCGGTAAGAAAATCAGTGCCGCAGTACTGCCCGGACCGCAGAGCTACGCACGCCACAGAGCCCGGCAGGAATGGCAGAAATGGAACCTCGACGCCGTGTTCCCTATGAACTTCAACAACCTCTACAGCCGAGAAACAGCCTGGCTGCGCTTCATCGTCGACCAGGAGACCAACAGCCTCAAGGGTAGCGCCATGAAGGTGGTGAGCGGACTCTACATCTGTCCCGATGAAGCACGGCGAATACGAACGGGCAAGGCTGAAGACGCCGGGCTCTCGGCTGCCAACCTCGCCACGGCCATAGCCCTGTCGGTGCAGAGCGGGGCCGATGGCATAGCACTCTTCAGTGCGGACCGTATGACCGCCGAGCACTGGAAGGCCCTGACCGCTGCCATCAGCGTGGCCAGCACCAAGGTGTCGCAACGTCAGCTCAGCGCCCAGGAGAGCGAGCAGATGCAGAAGCTCATCGCCAACGACTTCAAGGCCGACATCACCGCCCGTACAAAATACATCTACGACAAGCACCTCATCAAGATAGGGCGACGCACCATGGAACTCCACTGGAACATCTTCGGGCAGAAGCCTAAGGATGGGCGCTCACTCTACATCTCATTGCACGGTGGCGGTGGTACGCTGCATGAGCTCAACATCCAGCAGTGGACCAACCAATGGCGGCTCTATACACCCAGCGAAGGCGTCTATCTCTGTCCGCATGCCCCGGTGGACGCATGGAATATGTGGTGCCAACCCGATCTCGACCAGTTCTATCACGACATCATTCTCATGGCCGTGAGCTGGCTCGATGTCAATCCCAACAAAGTGTACATCCTGGGTTATTCGGCCGGTGGCGACGGTGTGTGGCGCATGGCACCGCGTATGGCCGACACGTGGGCAGCAGCTTCGATGATGGCCGGTCATCCAGGCGACGTCTCACTGGTGAACCTGCGCAACACACCATTCATGATATGGTGCGGCGCCAATGACGCGGCCTACAACCGCAACCTGCTGGCCCGGCAACGCATTGAGCAGATGGACTCCCTGCAGCGCCTCGACCCTGAGGGCTACCGGCACGAGGGACACATCGTGGAGGGCTGCGGCCACTGGATGAACCGCGCCGACACTGCTGCCATCTCTTGGATGGAGAAGTTCACACGCAACCCTTATCCGCACAAGATTGTATGGCAACAGGAAGAGGTGCTCCGCCCATCGTTCTACTGGATAACAGCTCCGCTGAAAGAACTGGAGCGCTATAAGCAAGTAAGGTTGCACGTGGAGGGCAACAGCATCATCATCGACCGCTGTGATTACAGCTCGCTGCAGTTGGGCCTCAACGACAGCATCGTCGACCTCAACAAGCCGGTGAAAATTGTCTACAAGGGCCGGACGCTCTGGCAGGGTAAGGCGCCGCGCACGGCCTACAACCTGTTTAAGACATTGCGCCAACGCGAGGACGCCAGCTACAGCTTCCCGGCTGTGGTGACCATCAAGCTACGGCCCTGATTCCGGGCACACTGTTGTCAAGGAGACTTTGAAGAAGGGTGTGCCGTAAACCTTAATCTGACACACTAAAAATAGCCACTCCCACCACCGGCGACTCACGGAATGATGTCCGTGAAAGTTCGGTGACGAGAGTGGCTATAATAATGTTCGGGAAAGCCGCCTCACATTATCGGGATCATCCGCCTGCTGCGGTCAGGAGGGCGGGATAGTGGTGAGGATGCCGACTTAGCGTCATTCTTCCACTATATCGGAGAACTTCCCCCAGTTTTTGTCGGCTGCATACCTCGCCTTACAGCCCTTAGGCACATAGAGCTTTGCCTGACTGAAGTACTTGGTTATCACCACGTCGGGCGGTGTCGTCAGCTCCACATGCAAATAGCGCACACGACAAGGCGACAGCGCCAGCTTGTCGATGTCAGTCAGCGAGGCGGGCAGATAGAGCTCATCGAGCACGGTGCCCGTGGCAAAAACACAGTCGCCGAGCGACGAGAGCTGGGAGCCTTCGGCCGTAAGGTCGATATCCTCCAACTTGGCACAGTCGTGGAAAGCATGACTGCCGATGCGCTTCACCGAGGGCGGAATCTCAATCCACGGCATGCTGGCACACTTCGAGAAGGCATAGCGGCCAATAGCCTCAGTGTGACGGGGCAGCGTGATGCGCTCCAGACTCTGGCAGGAGTAGAACATATAGTCGCCTATGACATCGTCCTGCGTCCGATAGCCCTGGCCATAGTCGGCATAGTCACGGCCGCCGCTAACGATGCGTGCCTCTTCAAGGTCGAGCTGCTTGAGCGAGGTGTAACGGGTGAGGAGCTTGCGTAGCTCATAGATGTCGTCGCCATTGAGCTTTCCCGACACCTTGAGGCTCTTGTAGAAAGGTGCTATCTTCGCATTGCCCTGCAGGAATTGAGCCAGCGTTCCCGCCTGCAGATTGTGGAGCACCACGTTCAGTGACCCCACCGTGCCCTGCTGCCAGACGATGACATTCTGGGGTTCAGCACCGTCGGCCGTCACCTTCAGTGTGGCAGTCCGTCCACTGAGTCCATTCTCCGCCACATGCCCCTTCACACTGAGCGTCCAGGCTTTGCCATCGCTGTGTTCCTGCTCCGCGATGTCATAGGTCAGCCACTTGGCACTGTCGGGCTCCTCGGTGACAATCTTTACGGGTACATTTGTCTTCACACTGAAACTGAAAGCGTTTTCGGCAGATTCCAGCTTGATTACCTGGGTGCTCACCTCTGTCCGGGGAAAAGCTTTCTGGCTGATGCTGATGAGCCGACGCTCCTTACCCCTAATAAAGCAGAGCGTGCCCTTACGCGTGTCCCAGTCGTGGTTGGCCGGGGCCTCCAACAGCAGACTCACATTGCCTTCCACCTTTTCCAGGTTGACCGAAGTCAGCCAACCCTGCCCGTTATTGGGACTGAGGGAGAAGGAATCGATTTGGGCATCGGTGAAGTGTAAGGTTTTGTCGCATCCTTCTTCAGGGAATTCGAGTATGGCGCCGTCAAGCAGTTGTTGTGAGGTCGCGTCAGCACCCGTCATGTCAGAAAGCGAGTAAGTGTCGCTGCCACCGCACGAGGTCAGCAGCAAAGCCAGCCCCAAAACAATGAGGGGGGCATTGAACAATTTCTTGTCGCACATGTATTGAATATTTAATTTGTTACCGTCGAATCGTTCACTCAGTGCTCCGTCTGTTTCTTGTCGCGCTGGCATTTCTCATAAAAAGGACAGCCTGCGCAGCCTTGGCGACGGTAGCGCAAATTCTCTCGGACTTCACGATAGAAGTAGCGCGCCCCGAGAGCGAGGCACGCTACCACAATCACTCCTACAATAATGTACTGGAGTACCATGATTTAATCTGTTAGTAAGCGAAGAGCGGATAGTTCTTCATCGTGGCGTTCACCTTCTCGCGGACACGGGCTATCACCTGGTCGTTCTCGGGGTCGTGGAGCACCTCGTCGATGAGGTCGGCAATGAGCTGCATCATGTCCTCCTTGGCACCACGAGTAGTCATGGCAGCCGTACCCAAACGGATGCCACTGGTCTGGAAGGCACTGCGCTCGTCATAGGGCACCTTGTTCTTGTTCACCGTGATGTCGGCGGCGACAAGGGCGTTCTCGGCCACCTTACCTGTGAGGTCGGGATACTTCTGCCGCAAGTCGAGCAACATAGAGTGGTTGTCGGTACCGCCGCTCACGATGCTGAAGCCATGGTCGATGAGCGCCTGGGCCAGCACGGCGGCATTCTTTTTCACTTGTCTGGCATAGTCAACCCACGAAGGTTGGAGATTCTCATTGAAGCCGACAGCCTTGGCTGCGATGACATGCTCCAACGGCCCACCCTGATTGCCGGGGAAGACGGCCGAATTGAGCAGCTGACTCATCTTCTTCACTACGCCCTTCTTGGTTATGAGCCCCCAAGGATTGTCAAAGTCCTTGCCCATGAGAATAACGCCGCCACGCGGACCGCGCAATGTCTTGTGAGTGGTGGTAGTGACGATGTGAGCATATTTCACCGGATTCTTGAGCAAACCTGCGGCAATGAGACCGGCAGGATGAGCCATGTCGACCATGAGCAGGGCGCCTACTTCATCGGCAATCTTGCGCATGCGCTCATAGTCCCACTCACGGCTGTAGGCTGAGCCGCCGCCGATGATGAGTTTCGGCTTGTATTCCAGAGCCAGGCGCTCCATCTCGTCATAGTCCACACGGCCCGTCTCCTTGTTGAGCGTGTAGCCGATGTGGTGGTAGAGGATGCCCGAGGTGTTGACACTGCTTCCATGGGAGAGGTGCCCGCCCTGGTCGAGGTCGAGCCCCATGAAGGTGTCGCCCGGCTTGAGCACAGCCAGCAGCACGGCCTGGTTGGCCTGAGCCCCCGAGTGAGGCTGCACATTGGCGTACTCGGCGTCGAAAAGCTTCTTCACGCGCTCAATGGCGAGTGTCTCCACCTGGTCGACAATCTGGCAGCCGCCGTAGTAGCGCTTGCCCGGCAGTCCTTCGGCATACTTATTGGTGAGGTAACTTCCCATGGCCTGCATCACCTCGTCGCTGACGAAGTTCTCTGACGCGATGAGCTCCATGCCCTTGAGCTGGCGCTGGTGCTCGGCCTCGATGAGGTTGAATATTTCAGTATCTCTTTCCATAATGAATAAGTTTAAATGGTTCGTCTGATGGGGTTATACTAATTCTACTTTGGATATCTCCTGCTCCTTGTCGCAGTAGTGGCACTTGATGATGCCGTGCTCCTTGTCGACCACCGTGAAGACCGTTTCCATGGGCTCGTTGTTGGTGATGCACTTGGGATTGTTGCACTTCACGATACCACGAAGCTCATCGGGCGTCTCCACGGTCTTCTTCTCCACCACCTCGTAGTCGCGGATAATGTTGAGCACAATCTTCGGTGCCACTACACTGAGCCGATTGATTTCGTCCTGACTGAAGAACTTGTTGGATATCTTGATGATGCCCTTCTTGCCCACCTTCTTGCTGGGCAGGTTGAAGCCTATGGTGACGGTGTTCTTCTCATTCTGCAGACCAAGCAGATTCACCACCTGGAACACTCTGTCGGTGGGTATATGGTCGATGACGGTTCCGTTCTCGATGGCGGAGACCAGTAATTCCTTGTTTGCCATATGTGCTGTATATATAATTAAGGTGTAGATTCGAATGAACTCTCAGTCGACATCCAGGATGGTAGTGTCGGCCTTAATCTCGTCGAGGCCGATGCCTAAGCAGTGGCAATAGATGGCCTCTCGGGCAAAGAGGCCGTTCTTGGCCTGCTGAATGTAGTAGGCATGGGGATTGGCATCCACATCGTAGGCAATCTCGTTGACACGGGGCAACGGATGCAGAATCTTCATATTGGGCTTGGCCGAGGCCAGCATGGAATTGCGCAGAATGTAGATGTTCTTCACGCGCTCGTATTCCATTAAATCGCTGAAGCGCTCCTTCTGCACACGTGTCATATAGAGGATGTCGGCATCGGCAATCACCTTCTCATTGAAGGCGGTGTGCTCCTGATAACGGATACCGTGCTCACGACAATAGAGCTTGTATTCCTCGGGCATGGCAAGCTCGCGGGGTGCCACAAAATGGAAAGTGGGATTGAAGTGGCGCATGGCCATGATTAGCGAGTGCACCGTGCGGCCGTACTTAAGGTCGCCCACAAGATAGATATTGAGATTGTCGAGACGACCCTGCGTCTTGTAGATGGAATAAAGGTCAAGCAGGCACTGGGAAGGATGCATGTGAGCTCCGTCACCGGCATTGACGATGGGAACCGGAGCCACCTCGGAAGCATACTGAGCCGCTCCCTCAATGAAGTGCCGCATCACAATGATGTCGGCATAATTGCTTACCATGAGAATGGTGTCCTTCAGCGTCTCGCCCTTCGTGGTGCTCGAGGTCTTGGCATCGGAAAAGCCGATGACACGTGCGCCCAGCCGGTTGGCTGCTGTCTGGAAACTGAGTTGTGTTCTGGTGGAAGGTTCAAAGAAAAGGGTGGCCACCACTCTGCCCTTAAGAAGTTCCCTGTTGGGATGCTTCTCAAACTCTTCTGCCATGCTGATAAGGTACATGAGGTCGTCCTTCGAGAGGTCAGCGATGGTAACGAAATTGTGTCTTGACATAGAGCAAGAAGTTTGATGTGTATTGATTTCAGGTGCTAAGTTAGTGACTTTTTTTCGTAATACGTCCGTATTTCAAAAGTTTATTGTATTTTTGCACGAAATAATTGACCAAGCAGGCTATATGAGAAAGGCTTTTATCCATTTCCTATGGACTTTCCTTATCGTAGTGGTGGTTGTGGGGGCGCTCGCCTTCACCGCTATATGGAACGGATGGATTGGCTATATGCCCCCCGTGGAGGACTTGCAGAACCCCATCAGCAGGTTTGCCACTCAGGTATACTCCTCCGACGGAAAGGTGCTGGGCACCTGGAACTTCAACCGCGAGAACCGCATCTGCGTGGACTACAACAGTCTGTCGCCACATCTGGTGCATGCCCTGGTGGCCACTGAAGACGAGCGGTTCTACGACCATTCGGGCATCGACTTTATCGCATTGGGACGCGCCATTATCAAGCGCGGCATCCTGGGGCAGACCAGCGCCGGCGGTGGCTCCACCATCACTCAGCAGCTGGCCAAGCAGCTCTATTCGGAAGCCACACACAGCACTTCGCAACGCCTGCTCCAGAAACCCATTGAATGGGTGATAGCCATCAAGCTGGAACGTTGCTACACCAAAGAGGAAATCATCGACCTCTATCTGAACTACTTCGACTTCCTGCATAACGCCGTCGGCATCAAGACAGCAGCCGAGACCTATTTCGGCAAATCGCCCAAAGACCTCACTGTCACCGAGTCGGCAACACTGATCGGCATGTGTAAGAACCCATCGCTCTTCAACCCTGTGCGCTACCCCGAGCGCAGCCGTGCGCGCCGCAACGTGGTACTGGCACAGATGCACAAAGCTGGCTATCTGTCAACAGCCGAATACCATCAGTACAGCGATGAGCCGCTGACGCTGAACTTCCACCGCACCGACCACAAGGACGGCACGGCTACCTATTTCCGCGAATTCCTCCGACAGTATCTCATGGCAGTACGCCCCGAACGCTCGTCCTATCCGTCGTGGAACAAACGACAATATGTGCTCGACTCCATTGCCTGGGCAACCGATCCCCTCTACGGCTGGTGCAACAAGAACTTCAGGAAGGACGGCAAGCCTTACAATGTCTACACCGACGGACTGCGCGTCTACACCACCATAGACTCGCGTATGCAGCGCTATGCCGAGGAGGCTGTCTACGGCCATGTGGCCAAATACCTGCAACCGGCTTTCGACAAGGAGAACCAGCATAAGCGCAACGCACCCTTCACGGAAGCCCTAACGGCCGGGCAGATTAAGGGCATCCTGCAACAGGCCATGCGCAACAGCGACCGCTACCGGTCAATGAAGGCCAACGGCGCTACCGATGCTGAAATCTTTGAGTCGTTCCGCAAACCTGTCGATATGACCATCTTCACCTATCATGGCGACATCGACACGATGATGACCCCACTCGACTCCATCCGTTACTACAAGTCGTTCCTGCGTGCAGGCTTCATGAGCATGGATCCCAAAACGGGCTATGTGAAAGCCTATGTGGGAGGTCTTGACTACACTCACTTCATGTACGACATGGTGACCGGCGGCCGCCGCCAGGTGGGCTCCACCATAAAGCCCTTCCTCTACGCACTGGCCATGGAAAACGGCTTCTCGCCCTGCGACAAGGCTCCCAACGTGCAACGCACCTACATGGTGGCTGGCAAGCCCTGGACTCCACGCAACGCCAACCGCCGCCGCTACGGACAGATGGTGACACTGAAGTGGGGACTGGCACAGTCGAACAACTGGATATCGGCCTATCTCATGAGTAAGCTCAACCCACAGCAGTTCGTATCGCTACTCCACGACTTCGGTATCAACAACCCCGACATCTATCCTTCAATGTCGCTCTGTCTGGGCCCCTGCGAAGTATCGGTGGCCGAGATGGTCAGTGCCTACACCACCTTTGCCAATCATGGCATCCGCACGGCTCCATTGTTCGTGACCCGCATAGAGGACAATGAGGGTAACGTCATCGCACAGTTCCAACCCCGCATGAATGAAGTAATCAGTGCCGGAAGCGCTAACAAGATGCTGGTAGAACTCATGGGAGTTGTGAATGAAGGAACTGCCGGACGGCTGCGCTATAAATTCAATATGGAAGGCGAAATAGGCGGTAAGACGGGTACTACCAACCGCAATGCTGATGCATGGTTCATGGGATTCACACCGCAGCTCGTCAGTGGTTGCTGGGTTGGAGGCGAAGACCGCGACATCCACTTCGACTCTATGCAGATGGGGCAGGGAGCCACAATGGCACTGCCGATCTGGGCCTACTTCATGAAGAAGGTGTACCGCGACACTTCGTTAGGCTACTCACCCACTGCCACCTTCGGACTGCCAAGCGACTACAATCCCTGCCTGCGTGAGAACGACGACAGCGGTGCTATGGGCATCGATGACGTCTATGAATAGGTAAGTCTTGAGAAATTTGCAATTGTGCTCTGAAATGCGTAACTTTGCACTACATATTTAAAGAAAGGAGACTGAAGATGCACACTTTCCGCAAGCTTCTCAGTATGAGTTCTGCTGTTGGCTTTACACTAATGCTAACGGCATGTGGCTCGTCTGGGGAAACAATCTACAATAACAACAACCTGCAAGGTTGGACAATCTTCACTGACCCCACATCATCTGCCACGCCCTCGGACGTATTCAAGGCTAAGAACGATGTCATAGAGGTGAGTGGAAAACCTTTCGGCTACATACGTACCAACAAGCAGTATGCCGACTATCGCCTTACTGTGGAGTGGCGATGGACGGACGGCAAAGGCAGCAACAGCGGTATCTTCCAAAGATTACAACCAGGCGACAAGCTTTGGCCAACAGGTGTCGAATGCCAGCTTCAGGCTGGTCATGCGGGCGACTTCATTGGCCTGGGCGGTGCATCTATAGAAGGTTCGGATGCTAATGCCAAATTCCCCAAGAAGCCGAGAAGTATTAGACAAGACCCGGAAAAGCCGGCAGGTCAATGGAACAAAGCTGAGATAATCTGCCGGGGTACCCATGTGACGGTAATGATAAACGGCATAAAAGTGAACGAAACAAATACGACTCTCAGACAGGGCTATATAGCATTGCAAAGTGAGGGTGGACCGCTGCAGTTCAGAAACATTAGAATAAGGCCCCTTAAATAGCGGCCACGCCACATCACAATCAGAATGAATACAGATAATAAAGAACAGATATTAATCAGCATTACCGGTAAGGACCATCCCGGACTTACAGCCTCGGTAATGGGCATCCTTGCCAAGTACGATGCGCAGGTTCTCGATATCGGTCAGGCCGACATCCACGCCAACCTGTCCTTAGGCATACTCATGCGTATTGACAGCAACTTCTCGGGACAGGTGATGAAGGAACTGCTCTTCAAAGCCACCGAGTTGCAAGTGCAGATAGGATTCTCACCGGTAAGCGATGATGAATACGAGGCATGGGTCGCCCTTCAAGGCAAGAACCGATACATCCTCACCATCATCGGACGCTCACTTTCGGCCAGACAAATTGCCGCTGCCACAACGGCCATCGCGGAGCAGGGGCTAAATATCGACTCTATTATCCGGCTCACCGGCAGGCCAAGTATTCAGCACAAGGCCTCTAATGTAAGAGCATGTATCGAATTTTCACTACGAGGCACACCGAGGAATCCAGACGACATGAAGCGCAAACTGATGACGCTGTCGGCAGAAGAAGACATGGACTTCTCGTTCCAGAATGACGATATGTACCGGAGAATGCGACGCCTTATCTGCTTTGACATGGACTCTACGCTCATTCAGACAGAATGCATCGACGAACTGGCACAAAGGGCAGGAGTAGGTGAGAAAGTGAAGGAGATAACAGCTCGAGCCATGAGGGGAGAGATTGATTTCCGCGAAAGCCTCAAAGAAAGGGTCGCACTGCTGAAAGGACTCGACAAATGCGTGATGAAGGACATTGCCGAACATATGCCCATCACTGAGGGTGTCCCCCGTCTGATGAGTGTACTGAAGCGATGCGGCTACAAGATTGCCATCCTCAGTGGTGGATTTACCTATTTCGGAGAGTATCTCCAGCGCATGTTCGGCATCGACTACGTGTATGCCAACGAACTGGAAATCGACGACAACGGGAAACTGACGGGACGCTGTACCGGAGAGATTGTAGACGGACGGCGCAAGGCTGAACTGCTGAAGCTCATTGCTCAAGTGGAAAAGGTGAACCTGGCCCAGACTATTGCTGTCGGCGACGGAGCCAACGACTTGCCCATGATTAGCGAGGCCGGACTGGGGATAGCATTCCATGCTAAACCACGCGTGGTGGCCAACGCCCAGCAGAGCATCAACACGATGGGACTCGACGGTGTGCTCTACTTCCTGGGATTCAAGGACAGCTACATGAGTGAATGAACATCAAAACCGCAAACCATAGAATCATGATAGAAGTTAAAATCAAAGACGCTACACTCAGCCAGGCTGCAACCGAAGGTATGGATGCTTTTCTCAAGGTGTTCACCGATAGCATCAGTCATGCTATCGGTGAACAGCTCACAGCCGACAACATGGCAGAACTGAATGCTGACCAAATCACGCTGCTGGCTTGGAGTTATCTTCACGAGGAAGTGATGGACGGCGGATTCCTACAGCTCATCTACAACGGTTACGGTGCCTTCATCTTCCGCAACCCATTCGGTGTAGCTATGCGCGAATGGGGACTCCCGGAACTTTATCATCTTATCAAAAAAGGCAGGAAACTCTACGACAAGTATCATGAAGAAATCGAGAGGGAACGCTCCGACGAAGATTTCATGGCCATGTTCGAGCAATATCCCGAATTTGATGAACTGGATGACGAGTTTATTGAATTCGAAGAGGAATGGACTGATGCCATTGCACATTATGTGGATGAGCATATCAGCCAGTTCGCAACGATTGTTAACGACTAGAGAAGAGACATGAACAAAGAACAAGAGAAAATACGTAAGGGAAGCCCCATACAGATAAAGAACAAGAAGGCTTCGTTCGAATACTTCTTTCTCGACACCTACACTGCGGGCATTGTGCTCACAGGGACGGAAATAAAGTCAATACGGGCGGGGAAAGCTTCGTTGGTGGACGCCTACTGCAGCATTTATAACGGAGAAATATGGCTGAAGGGAATGAACATCAGTCCCTATTTCTATGGCTCCTTCGCCAATCATGCAGAACGCCGTGACAGAAAGCTGCTGCTCAACAGAAGGGAAATCAAGCGACTGGAGACCGAGACAAAGACGCCCGGACTCACCATCATCCCCATCCTGGTATTCATTGACGAACATGGAAGGGCCAAGGTCGACATCGCCCTGGCCAAAGGCAAGAAGGAATACGACAAGCGCCAAACGCTGAAGCAGAAAGAAGACAACAGAGAAATGGACAGAGCAAGAAAGCATTTCTGATTCATCCTCACTAAACGCAATTCCCATTGACAACAAGCAAACCGACTCATACTGCCTCTACAACTCTTGCCGAGGCTGTAAAACAGAAAATACTCATTCTCGATGGAGCAATGGGTACAATGATTCAAAGCTACCAACTCACAGAAACTGACTTCTGGAACGACACTCTGCGCGAGCAAACCGCCAAGTTCACAAACGGAACACAGATGAAAGGCAACAATGATGTGCTCAACATCACTCGCCCAGACGTAATAACTGATATTCATGAGCGCTATTTGAAAGCGGGTGCCGACATTATAGAAACCAACACCTTCTCCTCCCAACGCATTTCACAGGCCGATTATCACCTGGAAGAACTTAGTAGCAAGATAGCCTACGAGGGGGCACTACTGGCTAAAAAAGCTGCCAAGAAGTATTCTACAACCGATAAGCCCCGCTTTGTGGCTGGAAGTATCGGCCCCACAAACAAAACATGCTCCATGTCACCAGACGTGAGCGACCCCGCGGCAAGAAGTCTGACCTACGATGAGCTCTTCGATGCCTATACCGAACAAATAAAAGCGCTACTTGAAGGTGGCGTTGATGCTTTACTCATCGAGACCATCTTCGACACACTGAATGCTAAGGTGGCCGTAGATGCGGCCGAAACGATCATGATGCAAGTTGGTAGAAAGGTACCCATCATGCTTAGTGTGACCATTAGCGATTTGGCAGGACGCACACTGAGCGGACAGACTCTTGACGGGTTCTTAGGCAGCATAAGTAGCCTTGACATCTTCTCCGTAGGACTCAATTGTTCTTTCGGTGCTAAACAAATGAAACCCTACCTGAAGGAACTCGCCCGCAAGGCACCTTACTATATCAGTGCTTATCCCAATGCTGGGCTGCCCAATGCCATGGGCGAATATGACGAGACAGCAGAAAGCATGTCGCCACAGATTGGTGAGTTCATCGACGAACAACTGGTCAACATTATTGGAGGATGCTGCGGCACTAATGATGAATTTATCCGGAGATATGCTCAAATGGCTGAAGGAAAGACACCTCACCAGCCCCAATCCAAGCCTCAGACACTGTGGCTGAGCGGACTCGACCTGCTTAATGTTAGTCCCGAAGTGAGGTTCGTCAATGTGGGTGAACGCTGTAACGTGGCAGGCAGCCGCAAATTCCTGCGCCTCATCAAGGAAAAACAATATGCAGAGGCTCTGAACATCGCACGTAAGGAAGTCAGCGACGGAGCACTCGTGCTTGATGTGAACATGGATGACGGACTACTCGACGTTAAAAAGGAGATGGTGCACTTCCTTAACCTGATGATGTCGGAACCCGATATCGCCCGGGTACCCATTATGATAGACAGTTCGTCATGGGAAGTCATCGTAGCCGGACTGAAATGCTGTCAAGGGAAGTGCATCGTAAACTCCATCTCCCTGAAAGAAGGTGAAGACGTTTTCCTCTCCCACGCACGGGAGATTAAGCGCTTCGGTGCCGCCGTCGTTGTGATGTGCTTCGATGAGAAGGGACAGGCAACGACATTCGAGCGCAAGATTGAAATTGCCCAAAGGGCTTATCGACTGCTCACTGAGGTAGTGGGCATGAATCCGCTCGACATCATCTTCGACCCCAATATCCTTGCGATTGCAACAGGTATAGAAGAGCACGACAGGTATGCGCTCGACTTCATCAAGGCTACCGACTGGATAAGACATCATCTAAAAGGCGCTCACGTAAGCGGTGGAGTGAGCAATCTTTCCTTCTCCTTCCGAGGCAACAACTACATTCGTGAGGCCATTCATGCTGTATTCCTTTATCATGCCATTGCCCACGGAATGGATTTTGGAATAGTGAACCCAGCATCCAAAGTGACTTATACCGACATCCCCCCTCAGGAATTGCAAATCATTGAAGACGTTATTCTCTATCGG
>Ga0256406_1001771_pt1 | contig 33326 bp, 38 predicted proteins | sample RumenRJG_03DNA_FD_185986 | JGI IMG/M metagenome (GOLD analysis project Ga0256406, IMG submission 185986) | Bovine rumen microbial communities from Lethbridge, Alberta, Canada - RJG_03 | ecosystem: Host-associated > Mammals > Digestive system > Stomach > Rumen | place: Canada: Alberta | collected...
CAGAAACAATGAATTTTTAATCTATTTTTTGATAGGTTTTAATTGACATACAAAAATTTAAGAAAAATTAAGCAATATGCATAATTTTAAGACGAAAAAATTTGCCAACTTTTACTTGACACTAACCAATTTGTTTAAACTCTTGAATTTTGAGCATATTTATAATATAATAATAAATATACTCAAGCTGATTTTTTGGGAGGCATACAGATGAATGTTTATGACTTTGACAACACAATTTACGACGGGGAAAGCAGCTTTGATTTTTTCATTTTTTGTCTGAAAAAAAGACCGTCACTTATAAAATTTCTTCCGCCGGTGCTGATAACTCTTATACAGTACAAGCTGTGCAGAATAACAACCGAGGAGCTGACGGAAAAATGTGAAAAATATATGGGAGAGTTTTTGTCAATGCTGGATTCTCCGAAAAAGCTGATAAGTGACTTCTGGGACTGTCATGAAAGTAAAATAAAAGCCTTTTACAGACAGCGTCAAAAGGAGGATGACGTTGTAATTTCCGCCTCAAATGATTTTTTTCTCAGCGAAATTTGTAAAAGGTTGGGAATTAAATATCTGATTGCCTCAAAAATGGACTTGGAGCAATGCAGAATTGAATATTTGTGCCACAGCAGCAATAAGGTCAGACTGTTTAAGGAAAAATTTCCGAACGGAGTTATTGACGAATTTTATACCGACTCAAAAAACGATATGCCAATGATTCGCCTATCCGAAAAAGCCTTTTTTGTTAAGGGGAACAAAATAACCGAATACAAAGCGCAAAAATAGGGCGGCACTTTTCTATGTGCCGCCCTTGTTTCTCATCGCCGTACGGCGTTTTGCAAAGAGCTTAAGCGGCTTTTTCCGCAAAATCAGAATAAGCTTCATCGCAGCCGCCGCACACACCACGCTCAATGCAGAGCATATCAAAACACCCGGAATTATCGACTGCGGATTTGAAGACCCCGCAGCCGCACGCAGTGCAATTACCGTTGTGGGAACAAGCTGCATACTTGCGGTATTGATTACGGCAAGCATACTCATTTCATCACTTGCCGCATCAGGCTCCTTATTTATTTTGTCAAGCTCACTCATAGCCGCAATACCGGCAGGCGTTGCGGCATTCCCCACGCCCAGCAAATTTGCGCTTATGTTTGCGGTTATATATTTCAGCGCTCTTGAATTTTTTTCAAGTTTCGGAAAAATCAGCGAGGTTATCGGTCGGATTATTTTTCCCAAAGCCGTCATAGCTCCGCCCTCCTCCGCAACCTTTAAAAAGCCCGACCACATACACATTATACCGGCAAAGGATAAAACAAGCTCCACCGATGCCTTCGCTCCGTCAAGCCCTGCCTGAACCGTTTCGTTTACCGTTCCGTTTGCACAGGCAAACAGCAGGGATAATATAATCATTATGGGAAATATGTAATTCATTTCTGCAATTGTCGGCTCCTTTTTTTCAAATTAAATTTCCAAAATTGTTCGGATTATAATAACAGTATATTCCATGACAGTGTAAATAATTACATTCTTTTTCTTAGGACGCTTGACAAATTTGTCGTAACACTGTAAAATATAGTAAACAGTTACTGACATACTTCAACGGAAAGGAACATAAAAAATGAAAATCGAAACAAAATGTATTCAGTCGGGCTACAAGCCGAAAAACGGAGAAGCAAGAGTTTTGCCCATTTATCAAAGCACAACCTATAAATATGATGACTGCGCAAGCATGGGAAAGCTGTTTGACCTTGAGGCGGACGGTTACTTTTACACAAGGCTTGCAAACCCTACGGCAGGCTGTGTTGAAGAAAAAATTGCAGACCTTGAAGGCGGCGTAGGAGCAATGCTGACCTCGGCAGGTCAGGCGGCAAGCCTTATGGCGGTTCTTAATATATGCTCGGCAGGTGATCATATTCTTTGCTCGTCAATGGTATACGGCGGAACCTTTAATCTTCTGGGTGTAACTCTTAAAAAGTTCGGCATTGCCGTTACCTTTGTAAATCCCGATTTGTCCTATGAAGAAATTGATGCAAAAATCCGGGACAACACAAAGGCGGTTATAGGCGAAACAATTTCCAACCCGGCGCTTGCGGTGCTTGACATTGAAAAATTTGCAAAAATCGCACATTCTCATAATATACCTCTGATTGTTGACAATACCTTTGCAACTCCCATTCTTTGCAGACCCTTTGAATACGGAGCGGACATAGTAATTCATTCGACTTCAAAGTATATGGACGGTCATGCGTCTGCTCTGGGCGGAGTTATTGTTGACAGCGGTAACTTTGATTGGGCGGCAAGCGGCAAATTTCCGGAATTTACCGTTCCCGACGAGTCCTATCACGGTGTGGTTTACAGCGAACGCTTCGGCAATACAGCCTTTATTACAAAGGCACGTGTACAGCTTATGAGAGATCTCGGCTCAACGCCTGCGCCTCAGAACGCATTTTTACTTAACCTGGGGCTTGAAACCCTGCATCTGAGAATGAATGCTCACAGTGAAAATGCCATGAAGGTGGCTTCATTCCTTGAAAAGGACAGCAGAGTTACATGGATTAATTATCCGGGACTTGAAAGCAGCAAATACAAACCCCTTGTTGATAAATACCTTCCCAACGGCGCAAGCGGCGTTATCAGCTTTGGCGTAAAGGGCGGACGAGATGCCGCAATAGCCTTTATGGACAGCCTTAAGCTTGCCGCAATCGTTACTCACGTTGCAGACGCAAGAACCTGCGCCCTACACCCGGCAAGCACAACCCACCGTCAGATGAGTGCGGAGGAGCTGTCGGAATGCGGAATAGGCGAGGATTTAATAAGACTCAGCGTGGGCATTGAAAATGCGGACGACATTATTGCCGATCTTGATCAGGCGCTGAATGCGGCCTGTGCAAAATAAAATAGTTTAATAAAACGGAGGCAGCAAATGAAAAAGGAAAAGAAAAAAATATCCGGAAAGCTGATATTATATTTTGTAATGCGTTTTCTTGTCGTTACCCTAATGATTGTCAGCATTCTTCAGAGGAATTATAATAACGTATTTATGTGCATACTTACGCTTATACTCTTTATGATTCCCACTATTATTGACAGAAAGCTGAATATTAAATTGCCTACGGTGCTTGAATGTATAATAATTCTGTTTATCTTTGCAGCGGAAATCTTAGGGGAAATAAACGGTTTTTATCTTAAATTTCAGCATTGGGATACCATGCTGCACACCTTAAACGGGTTTATTATGGCGGCTATAGGCTTTGCAATGATTGATATACTCAATCAAAGCCCCAGGCTTCATTTTAATATGTCCCCTATATTCGTTGCCATTGTCGCCTTCTGTTTTTCAATGACTATAGGGGTACTGTGGGAGTTCTTTGAATACAGTATGGATATCTGCACCCTTACGGATATGCAGAAGGATACCATGCTGCCCCTGATTTCCTCCGTAACCATTACAGGAGATACCACAAACACCGCTACGGTCATTAAGGATATTACCCAAACTGTAATTGAAGGTACGGTTAACGGAGTAAAAACCCAAACGGTTATTGACGGCGGCTATCTTGATATAGGGCTTTTTGATACCATGGCGGATTTGGCGGTTAACTGCATCGGTGCAGTGTGCTTTTCCATAATAGGATACTTTTATATTCTCGGCAGAGGACATTTTGCCAAGAGCTTTATTCCTCAAATGAAAACAGAGGAGGAAATATCGCAGACCAAGCCGGCTCATAAGAATAAAAACTCGAAAAAATAACGAAAAAATCTATAAAAACAGAGTGCATACTGCCTTATAAGCTGTGACCTTAAGGCATATGCACTCTTTTTTTAACTAATTAATACGATAGGTATGCTCCAACGGTCCCGAGCCCTTTCCCAGATTAAGCATTGCTCTTAATGCGCCGGTAAGATAATCCTTTGCATTCTCAATACTATTCTCCAAGGAACAGCCTGCGGCAAGATTACAGGCAATTGCAGAGGAAAGAGTACAGCCTGTGCCGTGAGTATTTGGGTTGTTTATTCTTTCCGAGCTGAACCATACCGCCTTTCCGTCCTTATATAAAAGGTCGGTTGCGTCATTTACCAGATGACCTCCCTTTACAAGAATTGCTCCGGGGCATTTTTCGGAAATTATTTCTGCCGCCTTTATCATATCGTCCTCGTTTTTGATTTCCATACCGCTGAGAATTTCCGCTTCGGGAATATTCGGCGTTATAATGTCCGCAAGGGGCAGAAGTCTTTCGGTAAGGGTGTTCATTGCGTCCTCACTTATAAGTCTGCTGCCGCTGGTGGCTACCATAACAGGGTCTGCAACAATGTTTTTTGCTTTGTAATAAACAAGCTTATCCGAAATAATCTCAATAATTTCCTTTGAGGAAACCATTCCTATTTTTACCGCATCGGGGAAAATGTCGGTGAAAACCGCATCAAGCTGCTCTGCAACAAATTTGGGTGTTGCCTCCATAATTGAGGTTACTCCCGTTGTATTCTGGGCGGTAAGCGCAGTCACCGCACTCATAGCATACATTTTATGTGCCGTTATTGTTTTGATATCGGCTTGTATTCCCGCTCCGCCGCTTGAATCCGAGCCTGCTATGGTAAGCACCTTTTTAATCAATATAATCGCCTGCTTCCTTAAAAGATTTAATATAAACATCGGAATTTTCAATTACCGCTGTCTGATTTTTTTCCCATTCGTCATAAATACCGCAAACCAAAAAGCCTGCTCTCTTTGCCGTTGCCGCCGCATGGGAGGCATCCTCAAAGACCATAATTTTGTCGGGACTTATCGACCATTCCTCAGCCGCCCGATTGTAAATGTGCGGCTCATCCTTGCCATGCCCCACCTCTGTGCAGGTCAGTATTTTATCAAAATAATCAATCAGATTATTTCTTTTTAAAGCCGCCTCCACAAGATACCTGTCGGTTGCGGTTGCCACGCACATTTTCACACCTCTGTCCTTAAGACCTTGCAGAAAATCCAAAACGCCCTCCTTTGGCTTGACCTCATAAAGGTAATATTTCTCCACTATCCTGTTTATATCGGTCATAATCTGCTCCTTAGAGTCTGTTATTCCGTATTTTTCCTGAGCATAGCAGGCAGACTGATACAGACTGAGGGGCTTTAGTATTTCACGTATATTTTCCTCCGGCTCCAAGCCCTTGGACTTAATATAATCCGATCCAACGCTTTCCCAGAGATACATTGAATCAAGCAGTGTGCCGTCAAGGTCAAAGACGGCTCCGTCTATTTTTGTTTTTACGGTGCCTTCGGACAGCTTATAAAGCCTTTTGCAGGCAGCTTCGATATCCTCTGCCGCAAATATTGCCGACACAAGCGCAACACCGTCAATTCCGCTTCCCTTAAGCTCTTCCATATTGCTTTCGGAGATTCCCCCGATTGCAACAACGGGAACAGACACCGCCGCACATATTTTCTTTAATTCCGAATGTGCTACGGCAGACGCGTCAAGCTTTGTTGTTGTTGAAAATACCGCTCCGACTCCGAGATAGTCGGCACCTGAGCGTTCCGCCTCTATCGCCTGTTCAACAGTTCCTGCCGATACGCCCAAAATCATATCCTTACCGATTGCCGCCCGAACGTCGGTTGCCTTCATATCGTGCTGACCCACGTGAATACCGTCGGCACCGCATTTTACGGCAATATCAACATTATCGTTGATTATAAGAGGAACGCTGTATTTTACGCAAAGCTTTTTGATTTCCACAGCCTCACTTAAAAATTCCTCATCGGACATATTTTTTTCTCTCAGCTGAACGCAGGTAACACCGCCCTTTAAAGCCTTTTCAACCTGTTCATACAGTGTTTCCCCCGGCTTAAGCCAGCCTCTGTCGGTAACGGCATAAAGCCGCATGATTTTTTTATCGCATTTCATATTTTGCGCCCTTTCTGAGTGTTTGTGCATCAAGATTATATATCTCATCAATAAGCATATTTCTGTATGTGGAATTTCCGTCCTTCTCACCCAAGCGGTCAAAGGCCTTCTCTCCGCAAAGTCCCATTGCGCAGACTGCTGCGGCGCAGGCTTCGGGAATATTATCCGGGTTTGCACCGATATATGCGCTCATCATTGCGCTGAGCATACAGCCTGTTCCTGTTATTTTGCTCATCATCGGATTTCCGTTTTTAATAACATACGCTTTTTCCGGGCTTACAACCAAATCTGTTGCACCTGTAATGACAATAACCGCTCCTGTGCTCTTTGAAAACTCCCTTGCAAAGGAAATTACGCTGTCAATCGTTTCCTCCGTTACCGAATCGGCAACATCTGCGTCAACACCCTTTGTTGTGCCGCCGCCCAGAGCAAGAGCCTTTATTTCGGAAATATTTCCTCTGATAACGGTAAAATCAATTTCATCAATCAGCCTTTTTGCGGTTTCGGTTCTGAGCCTTGACGCTCCTGCCCCCACCGGGTCAAGAAGCACCGGATGATTAAGGCTGTTTGATATTTTCCCTGCCTCAAGCATTGACGGAATTGTATGCTTATTGAGCGTTCCGATGTTAATGTTAAGAGCTGTACATATTGCGGTAATATCTCTCACATCATCAATGTCGTCCGACATAATGGGAGAGCCGCCACAGGCAAGCAGCACGTTTGCACAGTCATTCACCGTAACGTAATTTGTTATGTTGTGAACCAAAGGCACGTTTTTGCGAACATTTTCAAGCATTTCACCAAGCATTTTTATTCTCCCCTTCTTTTACAGTGCAAATCTGTCAAGCACTCCTGTCTTTTTAAGAGCGATAACAATTACCGCCGCAATGATTGTGCCGCCGGCAGAGCTGATTAAGAAGGGAATGATATATCCGAACATTGCCGCATTTTTGTTGCCCATAATAAACAAGGCAACGGGATATGCAAGAAGTCCGCCGATAACGCTTGTTCCGAACAGCTCGCCTATGCAGGCAAAGGGCAGCCTTTTAAACTGCCTGTACAAAAGTCCCGCAAGCAAAGCACCGCACATACTTCCCGGAAATGCCATAAAGGTTCCGAGACCGCACGCCACTCTTATTACAGAGGTTATAAACGCCATTGCAACACCGTACCAAGGGCCGAGAATTACCGCCGCAAGCACATTTACCATATGCTGAACGGGGCTGCATTTTGAGCCTAATACGGGAAAAGCGAGGGTTGAACCTACAACTGCTACTGCTATGAGTAAGCCTGCCAATACTGTTTTTTTTGTTTTCATAATAAAAACCTCCATGATTGAATTAGTAACACCGATACATATATGGATATCGGAGTCGGTCGAGGATCAATTTCCTCCTCTCAATCTGAAACACAGACTCCCTCGCTTCTATATGTAAAGATATTCCGAACAGGCCTGCGGCGCTCCCCACCTGCCGTCCTTTGAGGAATATCCCGTTGATAAGGTTGTTATTTCCCTGCCGCCTTTGTTATTTTGTCCGCAATAATACTTATTACGCACACAATAACCATTGACGGGAGAGTATAGCCGACCGGTGTGTCGGCTCTCATCATAAGCCTGTAAATTACAAAGCCTACAAGCCAGATTGCAAGATTTACATAATCCGCTTTTTTTTCGGAGCTGTCCTTTTTCAGGATAAAATAATCCGCAATCTGAATTGCAATCATCGGCGCAAATACCGAGCCGATAATGTATAAAAAGTCCTCAAATTTTGTTATCGGAGTGAAAATTGCAAGTAATGTGCCTATTACGCATACGACAATTGCCGCAGGCTTTTCCTTTAATTTTTTGGATATGCTTTCACAGCTTACACCGGCGGAATATGCGTCAAGGAAGGTGGTGGTAACGGTTGACAGTACCACGATAACAAGGGCTGCAATACCAAGTCCTGCCTTTGTCATAATAAGCCCCACGTCGCTCTCGCCGGTAAAAATTGCCGCGCCCATGCCTATTGCATACATCCATACGCTTGCCGCAAAATATGCGACGGAGCTTGCCGCAGTTGCGGCAACGGGCTTTTTGGCATATCTTGTATAGTCGGAAATAAGCGGGAGCCAGGAAAGCGGCATTGCAACAGACAATTCCACCGCTGCGCCGAAGCTTATTTCCTCTGCGCCTCCAAAGGACGCTCCTCCCTTGAAAACAACTCTGCTCATTACTATTGTAAGAATAAACAATGCACCCATAATTATGTAATTAAGCTTATCGAGATTTCTTATTCCTATAAGAAGCCATACAATTATCAGTGCGCCTATTATAATGCTCCATACCCATTCGCCGCCGATATTCGCTATTGCACCGGCAGCCTGGGCGCCGCTGACAATCATAACGGCAGTCCAGCCCACAAGCTGAAGCACATTCAGTGAGGAAAAGAGCAGAGAACCCTTTTGACCAAAGGATATTTTTACCGTTTCCATAGCACTTTTTTCGGTTTTTCCGCCGATAAGTCCGGCAAAAAACAGCAGCAGACAGCCGATAATATGACCTATGATAACTGCCGACAGTCCCTTTGAAAAACCCAAGGGCGCAATCAGTGTTCCTGTCAGGATTTCCGCAATGGAAATTCCGGCACCGAACCAGATAAGTGAGTTTGACACAACAGTGGTTTTTGTTTCTTTCATAAAAAATACATTCCTTTCAATACAGGGTGCGCAGGAAAAATATATTCCATGATTTCCCTCGGAGACTCAAAGCTTTTGTTTTTACAAAAGCAAAAGCAGAGCCGCCCGATAAGGTAACTCCGCTGAAAATCAAAGCTGTTATTTTCTTCCTACGTTGGCATTATCCAAATCAGGTTTAAGGGTCGAAGCTGCGTACTTCCTCTCAGCCTGGTCAAACAAGCTCCCCTGAATTATTTATTTTTTTTAATTCTATCATAACCCACCGTACTTGTCAATATATTTTTTTACCAATAAATTCTGTTATTATTCCTCGGATATAGACATTTTTTGATAAAAAACAAGATATTTTGCGTAATCAGCAGTCAGCACTCAAGCTGATTATTATTTCCTCAAGGCTTCTTTTCGGCACATTTATTATACCCTCCTCGTCCTCATAATATTTCACGCTGTCCGCCATCTCGCAGATACGGCTTTTCTGAAGCGGATAGCCCAGGGCAAGCAGATATAACAGCTCAAAACGGCTTTCTGAAAGACCGAAAAGCGACATAAGCTCCTTGCGGTTTAAGGCACCAAGCCAACAGCTTGCTATTCCCTTATCCCAAGCGCCCGTCATCATTGCGGTAATTGCCGCTCCCGCCTCGGTTTCAAAGGTGCTTTTTATTTCCTTGTCGCCGAAAACGGCAATGTATGCCGTAGGACGTTCATTTTCCTTGGGCGCACCGTCTGACAGATATCCCGCCCATTTTGTATGGGGAAAAATTTTATCAAGCATGGCTTTATCGGTAATTACGGAAAATTTAAGAGGCTGCATATTCGCCGGATAGGCGCACACTCTTGCATATTCTATAAGCTCCGACAAAGCCTTTTCCGGGATTTTTTCCCCGGTGAATTTTCTGATTGTTCTCCGTTCGGTTAATGCTTGTGATACTTCCATATTTGTCACCCTTTAATCCTTTCATAAAAAACCTGTTTTATTTGTTTAAATATTATCTATCAAAGCAACCGCCGTTGAGGAAATGCCCTCTCCCCTGCCTTCAAAGCCAAGCTCCTCTGTTGTGGTCGCCTTTACGTTCACGCTGTCGATGTCAATTCCAAGCACATTGGCAATATTTTTCCGCATTGAGCCGATATACGGCGCAAGCTTAGGCCTCTGACATACTATGGTGATATCGCAGTTTATACATATAAAGCCCTTTTCCCGTAAAAGCTCCGCAACTCTTTTTAAAAGCACAAGGCTTGAAATCCCCTTATATTGCTCGTCACTGTCGGGGAAGTGCTTTCCTATATCTCCCAATGCGGCGGCACCCAAAAGCGCATCACAAAGCGCATGGAGCGCAACATCGGCATCGGAATGACCTAAGAGGCCTTTATTATATTCTATTTTTTCACCGCAAAGGTACAGCTCTCTGCCCTCAACCAGCCTGTGAACATCATAACCATGCCCTATTCTCATATTTCGCCGCTCCTCCTTTTTAAAATATTTTCCGCAATAATCATATCCTCCGGAGTGGTCAGCTTTATATTTTCATAGCTGCCCTCAGTCACCTTGATTTTTCCTATGTATTTTTCATATAATGCGCAGTCGTCGGTTGCCGAAAAGCCGTCCCTTGCGGCAAGCTCATGCGCCCTTAAAATATCCTCCGTCTTAAAAATCTGCGGTGTCTGGATAAGATAGGTAGACTGACGGTCAAGGGTTTCCTCAATAAAGCCGTCACTGCTTACCCTTTTCAGAGAATCCTTGCACAAAACTCCTGCCGCCGCAGCACCAAAGGTACGGGCATCCATAATGGTTCTTGTAACGGTTTCTGGAAGAACAAGCGCCCTCGCGCCGTCATGTATTACAACCATATCCGAGTCCACAGCCGCCTTTATGCCTCTGTAAACAGATTCCTGCCTTGTTTCTCCGCCCCTGACAATTCTTATATGCTTGCTCAAACCGCCTATGTATTCCATACATTCAAGAACATCGCAGGCTCTTGTAACTATAACAATATCATCAATTTCCGCACAGCCGGCAAGTGCCGCCGCCGTATGACCTATAACAGTACCCTCCCCCAAAGGCATAAAAACCTTATTAATACTGCCGCCCATACGTGTTCCGCTGCCTGCCGCTGCTATTACTGCCGTTATTTTTCCACTCATCAGCTTTCCTCCGCAAATATTATTAATAATAGGTAATTGTAAAACTGTCATTTTACAATTAAATCATCATAAGAATGGAGGGTAATTGTAAAATTTATATTTTACAATTACCTATAATATTAATAACGCAATAAAGGATTGACGGACAAAAATCAGTCGGTCAATCCTTCTACCACCTACGCTTCAAACAGCTCGTCAACCGTATCGCACATAATGCTTTCGATATCATTCTTGCCGGCAACCTTGGAAAGCACCAGCTCGCTTACCATTATTTGCTTTGCATTGTTAAGCATCTTACGTTCGCTTGTTGACAGCCCCTTTGACTTATCTCTGTACATAAGCTCCTTAACAACCCCAAGCACCTGATAGATATCACCGGTTTTTATCTTCTGCATATTTTCCCTGTGCCGCTTGTTCCAATTGGAATTTTCCTCAATCGGAGCCTTCCTGAACGCTTCAAGAACCTTTGCTCCTTCCTCCTTATCTATTACAAATCTGACACCGATTTCATCGCAGCTTTGCAAAGGGATCATAACCGTCATTTCTCCGGTTAACGTCATTCTCATAATATAATATGATTGCTTCTTGCCAAGAATAATTCTTTCCTCTATGGATTCGATTACTCCGGCACCATGCATAGGATAAACAATCTTATCTCCTATGTTATACAACACTTTCTGACACCTTCTTAATCTGTCATAATCGACATTTTATGTATAAATTGCATTTCTATACATATTATAACACTATTATACCACATTATACTTAAAATGTCAAACCAGATATTTTTACAAAAATATCTGTCAATTTTTGTTAAAAACAATGTTTCGATTACAATTTATATCACGTTCGGGGAAATGGATTTATCCGTCCCACATTATGGTATAAGCACATATTCAAATTAAAAAGCACTGCATTTTTTCAAAAGAAAAAGCCGAGCTGTGCAAACCCGACTTTTTCCGTAAAATATTAGGGGAAGGTATATTGTTTTGTAAATTATAAAAATTTACGTTTATATCATATCATATTTATGTGTATTTTCTGTGTTTAAAATATTATCTTTTTGTGAACAAAGATTATTTTAACCGGCAATCGCCTTATTATAAATTTATTATCATACAATATAGAGCAGTATACAGAACATATGCAGTATACTTCCGAAAAGGACAAAAAGATGAAAAACCGAATGCATATATTTTTTCTTTTTCAGCAGATAGTAAAACAATGCTCCTATGGTATAGCAAATTCCTCCCGCAAGCAAAAAGGCAGCTCCTCCGGTTGTAAGCATCTTCGCTGTAGGCCCCCAGGCAAACACTATACACCAGCCCATAATCAGATAGCAGGCGGCAGAAAATTTTCTAAACGCTCTGATATCAATTGAATTAAGCGTAATTCCAAGTACCGCAACACCCCAGATTATCCCGAATATCGTCCAGCCGAGTGTGGGATTATATTCCCTCAGTGAGCAAAGGGTAATCGGCGTATAGGTTCCTGCAATCAAAAGAAATATTGAGCAATGGTCTATTACCTGAAAAACCTTTTTCGCCGTCAGCTCAGGTCTTAACCCGTGATATATGCTTGACATTGTATAAAGAATTATCATTGACGCGCCGTATATTGCACTGCTTACCACACCATATACATTTCTGTGCAGCGCAGAAAATATTACGCACAGCGTTAAGGCGGTTATTCCCACCGCACCCCCTGCAATATGCGACACCATATTAAAAATCTCTTCTCCCTTGGTATAGGAAGGGAGCGTTCTGTCCGACAGCTTCTGTCTTGTCATTTCTTTTCTTTCCTTTCATTATAATAATCGGGCTTAAAGCATATGTCTGTAAAATGCTGCCTATATTCGTTTTATGTTCCCGATGTTAATTATAACCGTAAAATGTCCTTTTAAAACCGACATTACAGAAAATTTGCAATATCGCACAGCCTTTGTACGGTATAATCAATCGCATAATCCTCAGGCTTTGGCTTTCTGTCGGGATTATACCAACAGGTTTTTATTCCGTAAGACGCTCCGCCACCGATATCCGCCGTAAGAGAATCTCCGATTATAATGACCTCCTTCTTGGGCGGATTTCCCAATCGTAAAAAGCACTCGTCAAAAAACTCCTTTGAGGGCTTTTCATAGCCTATTTTTTCCGAAATAAACATTCCTTCGATATATTCAAGCATTCCCGCCCTTGTCAATCGGCTCATCTGCTGATTGTAAAAGGCATTGCTTGCGGTAAACACACGGTATTTGCCCGATAGGTATTTAAGCAGCTCCGCTGCGCCCTCCACCGGCTCGGCACTTTCCGCCAGATACTCACGAAATATTTTTTCAAAGCTGACGCCGTCACAGTCTATACCAAGCCTTTCAAAAATCAGCCTCCACCTGTTCCTGTGAAGCTGTGCCTTGGTAATCTCTCCTTTTTCTATACCAAGCCACAGACGATTGTTTATCTCATGAAATACCGCTGTCATGCCCCCAAAAAACTCCACACCCATTTTCTTACAGGCTGCTCTCATGGCATATTCGGCACATTTATTGAAGTCAAGCAGGGTATTATCAACGTCAAGCAAAATAATCTTTATCATATAAAGCCCCTTAAATTACCGTATTTATCCGCTTTGCCGTAAATTTCTCATTACAATTGGCATATTAGGTAATTGTAAAACGACATTTTTACAATTACCTCATTAGCATATACTAAGCATACACTTATTTCGGATATTTGTCAAGCGGAAATTTATTTTCATACTATGTTGGCATAAAAGCTGTGTATGTATATTGGCAGAAAGCGCCTTCAGAAAAAATTTGATATTTTTTAAAAAAACACTTGCAATTTATGGATATATGTAGTATAATAATATTCATAAAGAACATATGTTCGCAAATAAACAGAAAGGTACAATGAAAAATGGAAGAAGATAAGAAAGAGATAAATACAAACAATGATGCCGAGTCAAATAAAAGACTTGTTAACGAGGAAAAGAAAAGAGCACTCAATTCAGTGTTCGAGGTAATCGAAAAGCAGTACGGAAAGGGCAGTATTATGAAGTTAGGGGACACAACCGCCGTTGACGTTGATGTTATCCCCACAGGCTCTATGACCCTTGATATGGCTTTGGGCGTGGGCGGTGTTCCGAGAGGCAGAGTTATAGAAATCTACGGTCCGGAGGCATCAGGTAAAACAACCGTTGCCCTTCACATCGTTGCCGAAGCGCAGAAAAGAGGCGGCGAGGCTGCGTTCATTGATGCGGAGCACGCTCTTGACCCCGTTTATGCCGAAAAGCTCGGTGTTGATATTGACAACCTGATAGTTGCTCAGCCCGACACGGGAGAGCAAGGTCTTGAAATAGCGGAAACTCTGGTAAGGAGCGGTGCTCTCGACGTTATTGTAATCGATTCGGTTGCGGCGCTTGTTCCAAAGGCTGAAATTGAGGGCGAAATGGGCGATTCTCATGTAGGTCTTTTGGCAAGACTTATGTCCCAGGCTTTGAGAAAGCTCACAGGTATTACGAGCAAAACAGGTACAACCGTTATATTTATCAATCAGCTCAGAGAAAAGGTAGGCGTTGTTTACGGCAATCCCGAAACCACTCCCGGCGGAAGAGCGTTAAAATACTTCGCATCGGTAAGACTTGATGTAAGAAAAATGGAGGTAATTAAAAACGGCACCGAGGCTATCGGCAGCAAAACAAGGGTAAAGGTTGTTAAAAATAAGGTTGCTCCTCCCTTTAAAGAGGCTGAATTTGATATTATTTACGGTCAGGGAATATCAAAGGAGGGTAATCTTCTCGATGTTGCGGTTAATCTGGGTATTATCCAGAAAAGCGGCGCATGGTTCTCCTATGAAGGGGAGCGTCTTGGTCAGGGACGTGACAATGTAAGAAAGTATATGCAGGATAACCCTGAATTTACAAAAGATATCGAAGAAATTGTAAGAGAAAAAATGAAAAATAAGCCTTCAAAATAAAACCATCCCGACCAACCGGGGCAGCTGCCAAGGTATAAGCCTTGCGGCTGCCCCTCTTTAAGTAATTGCGGGCAAGATATTTTACTTTACATTTCGGCTTTGTCGTGATATAATGTTCGTATCGAACGGTAATTTACAAAAAAGGAGGCAGCAGTCATAATTATGAACATAACCGAAGAATTGTTTTCTATGCAGGATTTGGGATATAAGGAATTTCATTCAAGGCTTATCCCCACCATCCCACCGGAGCTTATTATAGGCGTACGAACGCCTGTGCTGAGAAAATTTGCGAAAGGCATATCGCAGCTACCCGAGGCTGCGGCTTTTACAGAGCAGCTGCCCCACAAATACTATGAAGAAAACAACCTTCATGCCTTTTTGATTGAGCTGATTAAGGACTATGATGAGGCATTAGAGAAAACCGAACGCTTTCTTCCCTACATAGACAATTGGGCAACCTGCGATATGTTTTTGCCAAAGGTCTTTAAGAAAAATACCGACAGGCTTATTACGATAATTCCGAAATGGCTTGAATCCGAAAAAACCTATACAGTCAGATACGCAATAGGACTTCTGATGTCACTGTATCTTGACGAAGGCTTTAAGCCCGAATATGCCGAAGCGGTATCAAAAATCAAATCAATGGAATACTATGTAAATATGATGAAAGCCTGGTACTTTGCGACTGCCCTTGCCAAACAGTATGATGCGGCAATACCGTATCTTACCGAAAGACGGCTTGACACTTGGGTACACAACAAAACCATACAAAAGGCCGTTGAAAGCAGCCGTATATCACCGGACACAAAGGAACACTTAAAAAAATTAAAAATCAAGGAGTGATTTTAATGACAACCGAAGTAATACGAGGAATATTTATTCCTTTTATAGGAACCCTGCTCGGCTCCGCCTGCGTATTTTTTATGGGGAACAAAATGAACCGTACTCTGCAAAGAGCTTTGACCGGCTTTGCCGGCGGCGTTATGGTTGCGGCATCGGTGTGGAGTCTTTTGATTCCCGCAATGGAATATTCCGAGAATATGGGCAGATTTGCCTTTATCCCTGCTGCCGCAGGCTTCTGGATAGGCATACTTTTCTTACTGCTTCTCGATAAAATCATACCTCACCTACATATGAACAGCACAGAAACCGAGGGACCCAAGACGGGTTTAAAAAAAACCTCCATGCTTGTCCTTGCGGTAGTGCTGCATAATCTTCCCGAGGGAATGGCGGTGGGAGTTGTTTTTGCCGGCAGACTTACGGGGAATACCGTAATTACAGCCGCAGGTGCACTTGCTCTCGCCGTTGGTATAGCCATTCAGAATTTCCCTGAGGGTGCTATTATCTCAATGCCTCTTGCATCGGAGGGAGTCGGCAAGAGAAAAGCGTTTATTTACGGAGTTCTTTCGGGAATCGTTGAGCCTATAGGTGCTGTGATAACAATTGCCGCAGCTGCCCTTGTTATTCCTGCCCTTCCCTATTTCCTAAGCTTTGCCGCCGGCGCTATGATTTATGTGGTTGTGGAAGAGCTTATTCCCGAAATGTCGGAGGGAGAGCATTCCGATATAGGCACACTTATGTTTTCCTGCGGCTTTACCCTTATGATGATTCTTGATGTAGCATTGGGCTGATTTGCCGCCGAATACAGAAATCAGCAGCACAAATTTTGCAGCTGCACGAAAAAGAAAGGAATCCCCTTATGGATAAATTTGAAATTATAATTCCCACAATTTTCGGGCTTGAAGCCTTTTGCTCCCGTGAGGTGCGCTCCCTGGGATACGAAACCACCTCCGTAGAGGACGGAAGAGTTACCTTTATGGGTGATTGGGAGGCTGTATGCCGTGCCAATCTCTGGATAAGAACGGGCGAAAGAGTGCTGATAAAGATAGCCGAATTTAATGCCGTTACCTTTGACGAGCTGTTTGAAGCCACAAAGGCAGTAAGCTGGGCGGATTGGCTGCCTGAGGACGCAGCCTTTCCCGTTACGGGCTTCTGTCTTAAATCGCAGCTGGCAAGTATGCGTGACTGTCAGGCAATAATCAAAAAAGCTGTGGTTGATTCACTGGCACAAAAATATTCAAAAAAATATTTTGAAGAAAGCGGAGCAACATATCAGCTTCGCTTTTCCGTAATGAAGGACAGGGTTACTCTTATGCTGGATACCACAGGCGACGGACTTCACAAAAGAGGCTACCGCGCACACTCAAATGCGGCTCCTCTTAAGGAAACCATAGCCGCCGCTCTTGTTTATCTGAGCCATTGGAAATACGAATATCCCCTTGCCGATCCGATGTGCGGTTCGGGTACAATCCCCATTGAGGCTGCTATGATAAAAAGAAATATCGCCCCGGGCCTTACAAGGTCATTCCTATCCGAGAGCTTTTATCAGCTTGATAAGGTTATTTGGGATAAAATGAGAGAGGAAGCAAGGTCAACAGAAAAACAGGTTCCTCTTACAATTCTTTCCTCCGATATCGACCCTGATACCGTTGAGCTTGCAAAGCACAATGCGGAAATTGCCGGTGTGGGGGACGCAGTTCGTCCCGTAGTGGGTGACGCCGCCGACTTTTCCACAGAGCTTATGTACGGAACCGTTATATGCAATCCGCCCTACGGCGAAAGGCTCGGGGACGCACAAATGTGCGGACAGCTTTATACCGCAATGGGCAAAGCCTTTTCCCGACTTGATAAATGGAGCTGTTATATTCTCACCTCAAACGAAGATTTTGAAAAACGCTTCGGAAAAAAAGCGGATAAAAAGCGTAAGCTGTATAACGGTATGCTCAAATGCAATATCTATCAGTATTTCGGCGAAAGACCGCCAAGACCCCATCACCCGGATAAATAACAATTATCACTTTATAATTAATTACAAATTATGAAGTATTTCCTGCTGTTATAAAGAAAACATATTACGGTTACACTATAATTGTTACCCGAAGAGAGATAACACGCAGGGAGGGTAATATATTGGCAAACAAAAAATCAACAAAGGATTACAGCTTTGAACACGTTATTTTTAATGAACCGAACACTGTTTCCTCTGTTACGGAATGTACCGGGCTGATTCAGATTCCGCCGATAAATGACGAGGAGGCAAAAGCCTACAGCGACCTTTATGCAATTCCCATGCAGATAAATCATTCGCTGAAAAAATACCGTAAAAACAAATAGCCGCTCTCAGAATATCTGCAAATCACATCATATGGTGCGGTTTGCAGATATTTGCATATAAAAACTCCCCGGGGTGTTATCCGCCCGGGGAGAACCTTTTTCCGATGCTGTCCTTTTTTGTCCGCAGCGGCTGATATCAATACTTCCCTCGAAATACCCTTATCAGCCGTTACCTTCCCACACATTATATCTCATCTGCCGCTCCGACATTCCGTTTACTGTTCCTGTTTCTGTTTTTCTTACTTGCCGGGCATTCATCAGACATCGGCTTTTTGGTTTTTTCATAACAGACAGCCTTTTTTCACTTGTTCAATTACGGTTTTCCATAACCGTTCTTCCGTAATGCATTACATTCTCTTAAATACGAACACATCAATATACCGTCCCCTGTCTGTATGCAGACCCAACGCTTTCTTAACCGGTATCCGCAGGCTGCAATCATGCCGTCAATTGCGTGTTGCCTTATGCCCAAGCCGCATCATTTTGTCACCCGTCAAAAGAATTGTTTTTTAGTTGCACAGCTTATACGGCTCTTTACGGCCTTTCTTCGGCACTGCGCTAAAGCGGCTGCTGCTGCAATTCTGCATTATACCATGTTATTACTTTTTCAATTCTTATCTGCCTGATGGCTGCATTACCTTAAAGGGTATCGCTGTTTATTTGCTTGTCTGTTATCGGTTAATGCAGCCTTGTGCAGCGGCTGTTTCATTAACCGTTCTTAGTATGCCCGATTTTCGGGAATTATTATCGGTAATTTCTGGATTGATATGTGCGTATTTTTAAAATCCATCTATAAAACAGTTCAAATTTATTGACTTTTTCGACAAAGTATTGTAAAATATATTATGAATAAAAAAATCACAAACGTAAATTCTTTTCGTTTATGTGCCGCGCAGGCGGCGGAATGGATAAAGCAATGAATTTTGTAGCAATAGATTTTGAAACTGCAACCTCCGGGGAAAACAGCATATGCAGTATGGGCATATGTGTTGTGACGGGGAACAAGGTAACCGAAACAAAGGAAATTTTAATAAAGCCGGTGCCCTTTGAATTTAACGAGCGCAACATAATGATACACCACATTACCCCGGAAATGGTAATAAACCGACCGACCTTTGACGCATATTGGGAGGAAATTTTCCCCTATCTTAATGACCGCGTCATTGTTGCGCATAATGCAAGCTTTGATGTCGGCGCTTTAATAAATACCCTCACCTATTTTAATTTGGAATTTCCGAATTTTAAATATATATGCACCGTAAAGCTCTCGCAGAAAGCATATCCCGAGCTTCCCAGCCATAAGCTGAATAACCTTGCCGACGCACTTGGAATTGATTTTTCCCACCACCGTGCCGGAGATGACGCTTATGCCTGCGCAATGGTTCTGATAAAAATTCTTGAGGATTTCGGGCTTAATTCTCTTGAAGAAATTGAGCGGAAATTTGATATAGGTATCGGGCATATTTTCCCCGGCTGTCATATTCCCTGCACAAAGCACAAAAAGAAGAAAAATAAAGCTCAGAATACAGCCTCCTCCGAAACAAAATAATTATTCTATTTGGGTTTGGAAGGAAAATAAAGCAAATTTTCAAACATTTTTTCGTTGTAAAAGTAAATTTTTTTTAAATTTTTAAAAAAATTTTAAAAAAGAACTTGTAAATTTCTGTATTTATGGTATAATAGTTACGTTATACTTAAAATTCTATTGGGAGGTCACGTAAAGATGACAACACTATTTACGGTTTTACATCTGATTGTAACAGTATTGCTTATCGTTATTGTTCTGTTGCAGGAGGGTAAGGATCCCGGTATGAGAGGAATTTCCGGTGCTGCACCTGAGGTAAGTGATTCCTTCTTCAGCAAAAATTCCGGAAGAACAAAATCAGCGTTCCTGTCAAGAGTAACTTGCGCACTTGCGATTTTGTTCCTTATAACGACTCTCGTTCTGGTTATTCTTTAATTAAGAACCAAATTTATCACATTTAATATAATCCCCTCCGGGTCGTAATGCTTTTTACCGCTCTTGCGAAACTCGGCGGGGATTTATTCTTTGTCACGGCAAACGATAAGGAGTGAAATTTATTGATTATCGAAACCTTTAACAGGTATGAAAAAAAATATCTGATAACAGCTTCGGACGCCGAAAGGCTTTTTTCCATGCTGTCGGAGCATATGTGCTGTGACAGCTACTGCGAAAACGGCAACAAATATACAATTTCAAATATATACTACGATACGCCCGACAGCAGCCTTATCCGTCATTCCCTTTCCAAGCCGAAGTATAAGGAAAAGCTGCGTCTGCGAGCATACGGTATTCCGGATCTTGACACAAGGGTTTTCTTTGAGATAAAAAAGAAATATAAGGGCATTGTCAATAAGCGCAGAAGCGTATTTACATTAAGGGAGGCATATGCCTTTGCCGGACAGCCTGAGGATATAAGCCTCAAGGATTATATGAATCCACAGATAATCAAGGAGCTGCAGTATTTTCTGACTGTACACAAATGTGAGCCAAAGGTATATATTGCCTATGACAGAGCCGCATATTTCTCCACGGACGGCGATATACGCATATCCTTTGATTCAAATATCCGCACAAGACGTTATGATCTGCGGCTTGAAGCCGGCGATTACGGCGACAGTCTTATTCCGCCGGAATACAGAGTTATGGAAATAAAATCATCGGGTAATTATCCCCTGTGGCTGTGTGATATATTAACACAGCTCAGGCTGAGCATTACCGGCTTTTCAAAATACGGAACGGAATATAACCGCTTTATACAAAGCGGCAGAGCTATTAATAACACTAACGAAACGAGGACAAGCAAATGAATTTCAACAATATTATGAGCAGTATATTCACCGGAGGAATTGCAGAGCTTCCCCTATCGGTGCCGCTTATTTTTCTTACTCTTTTTGCCTCTCTTTTTATGGGGCTTCTGATAAGCGTTACCTACATAGCAACAAAGGGCAAGGAAAATCATTCTCAGAGCTTTGCGATAACTCTTGTGATACTTCCCGTTATACTGTCCGTTATAATTATCTTTGTGGGCAGCAATGTTGCAAGAGCCTTCAGCCTTGCCGGAACTCTTTCCATTATCCGCTTCAGGAGCGCCCCGGGCGAGCCAAAGGATATCGGTCTGATATTCTTTGCCATTGCCGCCGGGCTTGCCTGCGGTGTGGGACTTATCGGATACGGAATTTTATTCACGATTTTTCTCTGCGCAGTGCTTATTCTCCTGAACAGGCTGAATTTCGGCAGACAAAGGTCTACAAAGAAAATTCTTAAAATAACAATACCGGAGGATCTTAACTACGAACACGCCTTTGACGACATTCTTTCCGAATATACAAAAGCCTTTTCTCTTGACAGCGTGAAAACCCGAGATATGGGTTCCTTATATGAAATAACCTATCACATTGATATGCAAAAGGATAAATCAGAGCGTGAATTTATTGACGCTCTGCGCACAAGAAACGGCAATCTGAATATATCCCTTACCGTTTCGGTTAACTGATACTGTCGGAATTATTGTTTAAGAGTACAGGTGCGGTTTTTACCGATTTGTTGCGGATAGAGATTGAAAATTCCGTAAATCTGTGGTATAATCTGTTCTATGCAAAAATTTAAATGTGTTTTCGGCTTTTGGGAGGAGTTACATGGCAAAAGAAAATAAACGTTGGTTCTTGAGAGGAATTAAGGACGGTATTCCGATAGCTCTCGGTTACTTTGCGGTTTCAATCACGTTGGGAATTGCGGCAGTAAAGGCAGGTATGACGCCCGGGCAAGCGTCCCTTACAAGTCTATTGATAAATGCGTCTGCCGGTGAGTTTATCGGATTTACTTTGATTGCACAGAATGCCGGTTATGTTGAGGTCTTTATAATGGAGGCTGTAGCCAATGCCCGATATCTTTTGATGTCCTGCGCGCTCAGTCAGAAGCTGGATCCCAAGGAATCCCTGATAAAAAGGCTTCTGGTCGGCTTTAACGTAACAGACGAAATTTTTGGAATTTCAATATCCGTTCCCGGCAAGCTGAATCCGTTCTATGCCTTTGGGGCGGACGTGGTGGCAATGCCGGGTTGGGCGTTGGGGACTCTTACAGGCGGAATACTCGGTGCGGTGCTGCCAACAAGAATAGTGAGTGCCCTTAGCGTTGCTCTTTACGGAATGTTTATTGCAATCTTCGTGCCGCCTGCAAAAAAGAACAAGGTGGTTTTATCCACCGTAATCGCAGGAGCGGCGCTCAGCTTTATAATGACCAAGGCAAGTATTTTTTCGGCAATTCCCGAGGGAATTAAAATAATTCTTCTTACCGTTATCATTTCCCTTGCGGCAGCAATATTTTTCCCGGTAAAGGAGGAGGACAGGAATGAAGCATAACGTTTATATTTATATATTTGCAATGGCATCGGTTACATATCTTATAAGGGTTCTTCCCCTCACCTTAATCAGAAAGGAAATTACAAACAAAACAATCCGTTCCTTTTTGTTTTATGTACCTTATGTAACTCTTGCGGTTATGACCTTTCCCTCCATTCTTTCCGCAACCGGCAGCATATATTCCGCTCTTGCGGCGCTGGCTGTCGCTGTAGCACTTGCCTGGAGAGGGAAAAGTCTTTTCACCGTTTCGGTTTTAAGCTGTATTACAGTTTTTGCGCTTGAGTTATTTATCTGATAAAGAACTGATATTATTAAGGAGTATAATTTATGATTTACAGAAAAATGTACAGAGGTTATTGGGAAACAAAAAATATCACCGTAAAGGAGGCTGACGGAGTAAAAAATGTGTCGGCAGCCTTTTTCAAAGATATGATTTTTATGTATTTTGAAACCGAAAGGGACGATATCAGCCCCGAAGCAGTGTTGAGTGACGGCTTAAAGAGCTTTCCCGACGGCAGAAAATGGGAAAATATGTCCGAAATTTTTCACTATTCCAAGCCCCTTTCAAGGGAGCATTGGGAACGCAAGGAAAAAAAGACTCCCCTTTGGAGATTTAACGCCTTAAAGCCCGAGGGAATATCAAAGTACATATACTATCATTTTCAGTATCAGGAGGAATATCCCGGAGACGGTGACAAGTACGGAATTATTTTCAATATTGAAAATATAATTGTAATGTACCTGGAAGCTCCTGAGGCTGCTGAAACCGAGAAGATTCCCGGAATGCTCAATACAAAAAATTCTCCGAGGCATGAGGCTTGGCAGCAGATTATGGGCGGCTTATTCAAGCCTGATGAGAACGGCACTGTGGGCTGGAAGGTAATGGAGAATGTTAAGTGGAGCAATTAATATTATTCACTAAGCAAAAATCAGTACGTAACGCTTATCGTATGTCAGCGAAAAACGGATAAGCCTGGCGTGCTGATTTTTATTTTACCGCATACAATTTATGTATAGAAACGCTTTTTTCAAGAGGAGGATTGTATGCTTGAATTATTAATGCGGTTATTTGAGCAGATAATGCTATTAACCGGCTTTGTCGGGGGAGGCGCATTTCCCAAGGCATTGACGGCAGAGGAGGAAAAAAAGTATATCAAGCTGTATTCAGCGGGGGATATGAACGCAAGGAATACGCTTATAGAGCACAATCTGCGTCTGGTTGCGCATATTACAAAAAAATACAGCAACGAGTCAAATTCCGAGGATTTAATTTCAATAGGCATTGTGGGACTGATAAAGGGCATAAACACCTTTGACCCCGAAAAAAATCACAAGCTGTCCGCATATATTTCAAGATGTATCGAAAACGAGGTTTTAATGAACCTCAGAAGCACAAAGAAGCTGAATAACGAAATATCCCTTGACGAAAGCATCGGGACCGACAAGGAGGGTAACAACCTTACCTTCGCGGACATTCTCCCTGCCGAAAATAACGATATTATAGACACTCTTGCGGCAAAAATGAATGCGGCAAGGCTTTATAAAGCAATTGATGCCGCGCTGAACAATGCCGAAAAGGATATCATAATCCGCCGCTATGGGCTTTTTGACCGAAAGCGGCTTACTCAGCGCGAGGTGGCGGAAATGATGGGGATTTCAAGATCCTATGTTTCAAGGATAGAAAAAAGAGCCTTGAAAAAGCTGGCAGAGGAATTAAACCGCGGCATCTGATATACATATGACAAGCTTTCTTCGGCAGAAAAAGCCGCCAAAAAATTAAAATTCCCTTACGTTATTTAACAAGAGGTGATTGTCATTATTGTTGTAGTAAAGCCAAAACGGATAATTCTTTTTACCCTATGCCTTGTGCTGATTATGCAGGGTATACGCTTGCTGAACAAGAGCATACAAACCGGAGCCGATGCCCAAGAGGGAGTTTATGTTCCCATAATAATGTATCACAGTATATTAAAAAATCCGTCATATAACGAAAAATATATAGTGTCGGTAAATAATCTTGAGGAGGATTTACGGTTTTTAAAGGAAAACGGTTACGGTACTGTGACCGTAAAAAATCTTACCGATTACGTTTATGACGGAAAGCCCCTTTGTGATAAGCCTGTTATGCTTACCTTTGACGACGGATTCTATAACAATATGGCATATTTGCTGCCTCTGCTTGAAAAATACGATTCAAGGGCAGTTATATCAATAGTGGGCGAATATACCGACGCAGCGTCGGAAAATCCCGACAAAAATCCGGCATACGCATATCTCGATTGGGAGGATTGCAGAAAAATGCTGCAATCGGGACACATAGAGCTGCAAAATCACAGCTACGGCTTGCATAATCTTAAGGGTGAAAGAAAGGGCAGCAAAAAGATTTCATGGGAAACAGAGGAGCATTACCGAGAAATGCTTAAAAACGATTTGGGAACAATGCAGGATAAGATGAAAGCGGAGCTGGGCATTTTGCCAGAGGCATATACCTACCCCTTCGGAATGGTAAGCGAGGCGTCCTTTGATGCCGTAAAGGAGCTTGGCTTTAAGGTAAGCTTTTCCTGCAGCGAGGGAATCAGCCTTATCACAGACGACCCCGAATGTCTTTATATGCTTAAAAGATGTATTCGCACAAATTACAAGGGAGTGGAAAAAATTTTGCTGTCTGCCGCAAATTGATTATCCTGCCGTTAAAATCAAATACAAAAAATCCGCTTTACATTTATAGTAAAGTATGATAAAATATAAACAACAAAACAGAAAGGATTGATACATATGAAAAAAGTTATTTCATTTGCATTATTGAGTGCGTTTATTTCCGGTTCATTGCCTGTCAGCGCCGCAAATGAACCCTCTTTGGATTTTTTAAAGGCATCCTTCAGAGCTTCCCGATATGAGAGCGTTACCCAAACCGGAACACTCAGTGGCAGACTTAACAAGCCTGTTAACATTCTTTCGGAGCTTGACAAAAACGCCAACAACGCTCTGTTCGGTATTGTTGATGTCAAGGCTCTTATTGAAGGCCTATTTGATTCCTCAATATCATATGAGGCAAAGCAAAAAACCGAGGATAACGGAAATGTGATTTCCTGTGAGATGCATATGAAATCCGGCACTCCCGTTATAATTAACAAAAATCTCAGTCTTGACGTTAATATGGGATATTCCATATGGGCTGAGCTTGATTTGGCAGATAAGGAAAATGCGTCCTTTGATTATATAATGTCAACTCCAATGTCAAGAAAATATCTGACAATGAACAGCGAGGATTTAAACAATATGCCGGATATGTCGCTGTCGGAGGAAATCACTGCGGAAAATCCTATGGACGCAGTATGGGAAATGCTTGATGAGGATAATATGGATGAGATGAGCGACAGGCTTATTGAGTCAATATATCAGAACGCCCACATAAGCGGCGACAGCAGTGCGGTTACGATAACCTTTACCGACACAGGCTTAAAGAAATATATTGCGGATATTTTTGAAACAGTATTCAGCTTTTACGATGAAAAGCTGCTTGAAGAATTGAATATAAAGGAAAGCCTTGCTCCCCTTGAGCAGGCAATGAAAAAGGTTCCCGTTTTCGGCAATAAGGCTTTGGTTATAAGCTGCAAGCTTGATTCTCAGGGTAGAATAGCAAGGGAGGATTTTGAGATAAACGTGGATTTGAATCTGTTCGATTTGCTTACCGCTCTTGATGCCGACACCGACGGTCTGACAAAGGCTGACAGTGAGCTGTGCTTTACTCTTTCAGGTACAACCGAGTTAACATACGAAAGCGTGCAGATAAGCAAGCCTGAGCTTACCGCGGAAAACAGCGTATCTGTTGCGGAGCTTGGCGGCAACGGTACCGAAGCCACCGCAGAATATGGGGAGCAGTATGACAAATATCCCTATATACATACAGATGAAAACTTTTATGGCAGCAACGGCGAAAAATATGTGCCTGTAAGAGCAATGCTTGAAACCTTCGGATATGATGTTTCATATGACAGCGGAACAATAACCGCAACCGCAAATTCCAAATATTCGGAATATGACGCAATCGTTATGGCAATCGGAGAGAAAACCGTTAAAATCGGCTCAAATACCTTGACCCTTGAAAAGGCTCCCTTTATTATCGGCGAACGCTCATATCTTCTTTTAGACGATGTTGAAAAACTGATGAACGCAAGCGCAGAGTCCTACAACTACAGCCCCCACTATAAATCGGGCAGTATCTTCTTCTGCCGCAATGCCGACGAGGAGAATTTTGACGAGATAAAGTAATATCGTATTAATTAATGGCTGCTGAAATAAATATTTTGCTCTCAAAATATTTATTTCAGCAGATTTTATCAATGCGAACTGTGTAAAATCTTTGATTTTACACGAAAAATTTTGACAATAGCCATAATTTTTCTAAATGCTATTGAAAATCACATTTATTCAGTGAGCATTATTTGCAAACTAATTTATCAACATCATAACCGCCACAAGTATAATTAAAAAAGCAAAGTTAAACACTGAAAACAGTTTTATATAATATCCGGTTCTGCCGGGGTTATTTTTTACATATTCCCGGAACGTAATTAGGCTTGCCAACGAGGCTATCAAAGTGCCGACTCCACCAATATTAACCCCTACCAACAGGTCTGCATAGTTGTTGGTAAACTGCGATAATAATATTGCCGATGGTACATTACTTATGAATTGGCAAGAAATCACGCTCATAAGCAACGTGTTTTTCCCCAGTAATGAAGAAAAGAAGCTTCTGACGCCTTCAATTCGAGCCATATTCCCCGCAAAAACGAAAAAGAATACAAATGTGAATAACAATCCGTAATCGACCGATTTCAGTGCTTTTTTATCTGCTAAAAAAATCGCCGGCGGTATTATAATCAAGCCCACCCAATATGGGATTCCTCGAAACACTATTACAATCGACAAGGTAAATAACGCTAAATACAGTGTAACTCTTTTAGGATCAAGACTAACCTTTTCATCAGACAAGCTCAGCGACTCCGGTTTTACAAATACAACACAGCACAACGTAATAAGCATTATTGACAATGCAAACGGCAATGCCATAATTTTCATAAATTCAAGATTGGGTATATTGAATTTTGAATACAGGTACAAGTTTTGCGGATTGCCGAACGGCGTCAACATTCCCCCTAAATTTGCCGCAATGTTTTGCATAATGAACGTAAATGCCATATACTTTTCTTTTTTTGTCGTTATTAAAACAAAATATCCCAATGGCAAAAATGTCAGCAGCGCCATATCATTTGCAATAAGCATTGAGCCTATAAAGGTTATGTACACCAATGCCAGAACACTCATCCGTGCATTCCTAAAAAGCTGAACAACCTTTCTTGCAAGGATATAGAAAAATTTTATATTCTTCAATGCACAGACAACAGCAAGAACACAAAACAAACACGTCAGCGTTTTATAATCAAAATAATCAATATACTGCGCATCTATCGGTATAATAAAGCTTGTTATGACTGCTGCCAATAAGGCTATGCACATTACGGTATTCTTTTTCACAAATATACTTATTCCGGAAAAAATGTTATGTTCATTCATTATTAATTAGTCTACTCCTGAATTTATTAATCAATATGTATCTGTATTACTAAATATGAATTATAAAATCCATGTAATTAAATCCCCTGCGGAATGAAAAATTGCTCCGGTCCATATTTAGCTATTCTTTCTACCGGATAATAAATAAGCACAAAAAGCACGGTATTCATATTCGTTTGCTGATTGCCGGTGTTGTGCAGATTACATCCGAAACCGCAATCCTATTTTTTGATACAAGTTCCGATAGCAAGACCGATCAGCATACCAAGGGATATGCCAATGCCGATATTGTTCCCAAAGGCGATGCCGATGGCTGTGCCAAGACACATTCCCATGCACATACCCTCTGTGCCATAATTGTCGATCTGTTTTTCTTCCTTTGTCTTTCCTGCGCTTATTGCAGATTCCTTTTCAAGTTCCGTCTCCGCCTCCTGATTTTTATCTTCCTTTTTATCTTCTGCGATACGGAAATTGCGGGCCGCAAAAAACATACAGGCAGCGGCCGCGAACAGGATTCCGCCATAGGCGAGCTTCGCGCAGATAGCCATGAGAATGCCCGATATACTCATCAATGCTCCGGCACAGGTGAGCATACGGGAAGTAAAATGCTTATCCTTCATAATATTGTTCTCCATTAACAAATTTCATTTTTTTCGGCTCTGAGCGCACTCGATTCACGGTCTGCTTTTACTTTCTCAAATACTTCGCTGTTATGGTTGTTCCGTTTTCCATCATTTCTTTCGGCGTTCCCGTAAATACAAGTTCTGTGGTTATCGCTCCTCGCCCTTTACAATGAGGACAGGCACCCTTTCCATTGAAAGTAAAAAGACTTACGCTTTGATTATTCCGTTCTGCAAAAACCTTTCTGATTTCATCAAAAAAGCCAAGAAACGTGCATACAGTTGAACGTCCTGTCGCTGTAACGGCACTCTGGTCAATCATAACAACCTGATCCTCATACTGCTTTGCAAAAACATCTCTGATAAGCGATGACTTTCCGCTGCCCGCAACACCCGTTACAATAGTCATTATGCCAAGGGGAAAATCAATATCAACATTTTTAAGATTATGAATATTTGCACCCCTAACCTCCAAAAATCCCTTTGGCTCTCTAACAGTTTCCTTTACTTTAATTTCCGATGATAAAGCATTTCCCGTCTTTGTTCCGCTTATTAAGAGATTTTCATAACTGCCTTGAAACAGTACCTCACCGCCGTTTTTACCTGCGAGCGGGCCTATGTCGATAACCTCATCCGCAATGCTTATGATGTCCTTATCATGCTCAACAACAAGCACGGTATTGCCTTTATCACGCAGGCTCTTTAACAGTCTTGCCATTCTGTGCACATCTCTCGGATGCATACCTGTGCTTGGCTCATCAAATATGTAAATCATGCCGCAAAGGGAGCTGCCCATATATCTTACAAGCTTTAGTCTTTGTGCCTCGCCGCCCGAAAGAGTCGAGCTTTCTCTGTTCATAAAAAGATATGGGAGTCCTATGTCTATCATGCGGTCAAGCGATGCTTTCAGCTGATTAACAATTGTTGTCGCCCTCTCGTTATTTATCTTGTCAAGCTCATCACGCAGTTCTGAGAACTCCATTTCGCACATATCGTTTATATTAAGTCCGTTAATTTTGCAGGAAAGTGTAGTCCTATTCAGACGCTTTCCCTTGCAATCGGGGCATTCACGCTCATACACAAATCAATGCCGGCGCAAGTTTGGCACATTCCGTTTGGATTGTTAAACGAAAAATAAGATGCAGGTCCGACAGACGGAGTTCCTATTCTTGAAAAAAGCAACCGCAAAAGAGAATACATATCGCTGATTGTACCCACAGTTGACCTTGCATTTCCGTCAAGGCGGGTTTGGTCGATAATAACCGATGGATTTAAGTTATCCACCCATTCCACATTCGGCTTCTCGTACTTCGGCAGTCTGCCTCTGACCCATGCACTGTATGTTTCGTTCATTTGATGCTGACTTTCTGCCGCAACGGTGTCAAACACAATACTTGATTTGCCCGAACCCGAAACACCGGTAAAAACCACGATTTTGTTTTTGGGAATATCAAGTGAAATATTTTTTAAATTGTTCTGTTTCAATCCTCGTATTCTAATAGGTTCTGTCATTTTCTTGCCTCCTTTTAAAATTATTGATTGCTTAGCATTGTATTTATTCATACAATCACTGTACCTTTATTTGATAGAGTCTTAAAAAACTGTCGGATATGTTTTTCCACCGGATCCATAAACTCCGGTTCACGATTACAAATGCCGACAGCACCCCACAATCCGAGAAACAGAAGTGGCTTCAAAATCCTGTAGAGAGAACGGCTCAAGTGCCGCTTCAAGTATTTCCTGCTTTGTATTTTCTTTTTCCATAGAACAGGCTATCAAATATCATATAATAATTATACCTACGAACGGTCGGTTGTCAAGAGGTTTTAAAAATTTTCCTTTATTTTCAGACCATCCTCAGATACAAAATCATCTACTTTATACTGTGCTATGACATTGTTTCCTATAAGCGTAATTGCTCTTTTAGGACACTGATTTATGCAGCGGTAGCACATTGTACACCGTCCGCCAGGTTCGGACTTCCCATGCGATATAGATAAATTTTTCATAGGACATATCTTGACACATTTACCGCATCCAATGCAGTCCGCTGCATTGATTTTCAAGTTGTTTGAATACTTACGGGTTTTGTTGAAAAACCACAGTCTTTGACCAAACAGTCCGGCTAAATGATTATAGAATTTCAATCCATCACATATCGGTGTACCTATACGCAAACTCTGAACCGCATACTTAATCTTTTCCTGTGCATTAACAACAATCTGCTGATTTTTTGAAAAGTTACGCTTTAATGCCTTTACATCACATATACAATCAGGCATCTGTATATGAACTCCGCCCATAATGTGTACGCCGTATTTTTTTAGCTGCCTTGCAGCCAATCCGGCTCCGTCACCGCTGAAAAGTCCCATAGTCGCAATAATAAAGACATTCTTGTCTTGCCAGATATTTTTGTAATCGTCAATAAATTCTCGTACAATTTTAGGCAAGCTGCTGTAATAAATCGGATACGCAAAAACGATATCACTTTCGTTCTGAAATTTATTCAGCTTGGGCTGAATTTCCTCTAAGGGTATTATTTCCATCGTATCGTCATAATTTGATACAAATTGTTCCATACAGTACCTTGTATTTCCTGTGCCGCTGAAATAAATTCCAATCATATTTGTCTATCCTTTCTGAAATACTCTGATTTTATTATACATTATGTAAGAAACAGACGATAGGCTGTTTGTATAGAAAAATGTGTCAGAATTATAGGTTCAACGCAAACAAGCACCGTGTTAGAAATCGTGACACTTTTATTCAACTTGTATTATGCCTTACTCTTTTGTATTTTTACTGCTATCAAGGCACCAATCACTATAAAACAAATACGCATAGTTCAAATATTGTGGATTCAAGCACATTTTTACACGGTATTAAAAAAGGACGGCAGAACCGTCCCCTTGTCTTATTGCGCCGTTTCCGCCCTTTTAATATTATACAACATTTTGACATATAAAAGCAAGATTTTTTCATTTACTTTTACAAAAAAATTCAATATAATCTAATAAAATACAATAAGTATTTAAATTTTATATTTAAGGAGCTGTTATTATGTTAGCACAAAGACCGCCTCTCGGTTGGAATTCATGGAATACCTTCGGAGAGAATATTGATGAGAAATTAATAATGGAAACAACAGATGTTTTTATTGAAAAGGGCTATAAGGAGGCAGGCTATGAATACATTATAATTGATGACTGCTGGTCGTTAAAGGAGCGTGACGAAAATGGCAGATTGGTGCCCGATCCGAAAAAATTTCCGCACGGAATGAAATACATAGCAGATTATATTCATTCAAAAGGACTTAAATTCGGTATGTATTCCTGTGCCGGTGTTATGACCTGTGCCGGATATCCGTCAAGCTACGGTTATGAGTATATAGACGCAAAAACCTTTGCAGAGTGGGAGATTGATTATCTTAAATATGACTTCTGTTATTTCCCCCATTCGGCTGACTGTAAAAACGCATATCTTACTATGAGTATGGCACTTCGCTCATGCGGACGTGAAATCCTTTTTGCTGCCTGCAATGGGGGTATGGAGGAGTCGTGGAAATGGATGCGCTCTGTGGGTGCTCATATATACCGTTCAACAGTTGATATTCTGGACAACTACATTTCCTTCAAGGATATTATACTTTCTCAGGAGGAAAACTTTTCAATGTCCGCACCCGGCTGTTACAACGATATTGATATGTTAATTGTCGGTATGTACGGCAAGGGACTTGTGGGCATTAAGGACGGCTGTACCGATGATGAATACAAACTGCATTTTGCTCTCTGGTGTATGTATTCCGCACCGTTGATAATGGGCGGTGACATAAGAAATGTAAACGAATTTTCTGAAAAGCTTATGCTTAACAAGGAGCTTCTGCAAATCAATCAGGACGAAGAGGCAAGACCACCCATTGCATTTAAGTTATGGGACAAGGATACATTAAAGGTGTATTTTAAGATTCTTTCCGATAACGAATATGTAATTATGTTTGCAAATTATGAAGATGACAGCAGAAAGCTGAATATTTGCCTGAAGGATCTTGGTATTCCCGGCGACAGCGGTATGGCTCTTGATTTGCATGATGTATTTACCGGAGAAAAGAAAGCGTTAGCTAAGGATTACATCAATGCTGACGTTCCGATGCATTCATGTGTTATGCTGAAGGGTAAGCTTGTTCGTGTCTGAGTGTATGAGGTGCCGCCGGACACTGAAAAACGATGAAATCGCTCTTTTTAAAAAGCTTGTTAATAGAGGTGCCGAGAAATATATGTGTATAAATTGCTTGGCTGAGCATTTTGCGGTTTCTGTTTCCGACCTTGAGGAAAAAATAGAGCAGTACAAAAAAATGGGTTGTACTCTTTTTAAGTAAAAAGGCTCTTTGTCAATTGTTGGGGTGTAAATTCTCCCATATGTTGAAATTGAGCGATCTTATTTGTGAATATTGTTATATAGGTACGCACGAAGCGACATGTAGTAGCAGTAGAGATGTGGAAATGTGGGTAAGTCGAAGACTTATCCATATTTCCATATCTTTTTAGCACTGAGCTGCAATGATGTTTTTGTGAGAAAAGCAATGAAGGATTCTTTTTCTGAACCGTTCAAAGTTTCTATAACCGTAAACGTTGCGTTTCAGGACTTTGATTTTGTTGTTACATCCCTCGGTAAAACCGTTGGAGTATGGTGCGTCAAAAGAATTCAGTATGCCTGTACGCCAATTAACTAGTGTTTTTGAACATTCGCAATATTCCGGAAGGGAGTGCGAAGTTTTTTCTGTAAATTTACCTTTCTGTGGTAAAAAAGTGTGTTTTCAGGGCAGGGCTTTCAAGGCCTGCCCTAACTATAATATATCATAAAATTTCCGTCATGTCAAGGGCGCCCGTAGG
>Ga0256406_1001773_pt1 | contig 33306 bp, 23 predicted proteins | sample RumenRJG_03DNA_FD_185986 | JGI IMG/M metagenome (GOLD analysis project Ga0256406, IMG submission 185986) | Bovine rumen microbial communities from Lethbridge, Alberta, Canada - RJG_03 | ecosystem: Host-associated > Mammals > Digestive system > Stomach > Rumen | place: Canada: Alberta | collected...
TTGTTTTTGCACCATAAAATTAGTGAAAATTCTGCACATGACAAAACTCTGAGGAACTTATTGCTCCTCAGAGACTTATAAAAAAGATTAACAACAAACTATGCACTTAGTTGCGGAATTAAGGGTGTATTGTTTCTATTGCAAAAGTACGAAATCTTTGTGATAAACAAGGGTAATTTAAACAAATCATTGGGGGATATTAGAAAGAATAAAATGTTTTTCGTAACTTTGCATAGCTAAAAAAAGATAGGTATTTTTAAATTATGCAGAATCAGTTTTCGCGCACACAGCTTTTGTTGGGACGTCCGGCTATCGACAGCCTGAATGGAGCAAGAGTTGCAGTTTTCGGTATAGGTGGTGTTGGCAGTTATGTAGTAGAAATATTGGCACGAAGTGGGGTAGGCGAACTTGATTTGTTTGACGACGACCGTGTTTGTCTCACGAATGTGAACCGACAGTTGTTTGCTTTAATTTCTACAGTAGGCAAGCATAAGATAGATGTTGCTGAGCAGCGTATCAAAGATATAAATCGCCATTGTATCGTACATAAGCATCAAATGTTTTATTTGCCAACCAATGCCGATGAAGTTAACCTCAGTGTTTTTGATTATGTGGTAGACTGCATAGATACTGTATCGGCTAAACTGGAACTAATCAAACGATGCCATGCACTCAATATTCCTATCATTTCGAGCATGGGTGCCGCCAACAAACTCGATGCCACAGCTTTCAAGGTAACCGATATCAATAAAACTAAGATGGATCCTTTGGCCAAGGTTATACGAAAAAAGCTGCGCAAACTAAAGATCAATCATTTGAAAGTAGTTTATAGTGACGAGGAGCCCCTGGAGCAGATAGAGGATAATGAGATTAGTTGCCGTTTCCATTGCATTTGCCCTAATAAAGACATGCGTAAATGCACTGACCGCCGAAACATTCCTGCAAGCAATGCCTTTGTACCTGCGGCTGCAGGTATTATTGTTGCCGGTGAAGTGGTGAAAGACTTAATTAATATAGCCCACACAATGCGTATCACACCAGAAGAAGCACCCACAAATGTCTACGCACAAGCAGCAGCCGAAAAAGCATCGAAGAAATTAGAACTCTATAGAAAGATGCAGCGCGAAGCACGCGAAAAGCAAGATAACGAAAGTAAAGAAAAACAGCTACAAGCGTAAACAACGAGCTTGTAGCTGTTTTAAACTATGAAAAAGACAAGGTCAATACCTTATTTTAACGTGCTTTGATACCATTCATAAAGTTTCTCTACACCATCTTCGATTTCCACTTTATGTGTCCATCCAAGTTTATGTAGCTTGGTAACATCAATTAACTTACGTGGAGTTCCGTTTGGTTTTGATTTGTCCCAGGCAATTTCTCCTTCAAAGCCTACTGTCTTTTTTACTAACCCTGCCAGTTCTTTAATTGTAAGTTCTTTACCTGTACCCACATTAATGTGGCAGTTTCGAATCTCTCCAAGCGAGGGAATAGCGCCTCCACGGCCTTCAGAATTATTCCGGTTTACTTCACCATCGGTCTTTACTCCATAGAACACACTTGAGTACTTCTTAATGCCGATAATGTCGCTGAAGTCTACATTAAGTAAAATGTAAACACTGGCATCAGCCATATCTTCACTCCACAAGAATTCACGTAGAGGTGAGCCATCACCCCAAAGGGTTACTTTATTGTTTTCAATACCATAAAAAGCAAGTGCTTTCAAGATGCGTTGTTGGTCAGAGTGTCCATTCACATTTTCGCTTCCAATAATTTCGGCAAGTTTTGACGGTGGATTAACTGGTCGTTTGTTCATGTCAATACGTATAGCATCCCAATTGTTATCATGAATAAGTTTAGCCAGATAAACCTTACGCATCATAGCCGGCATTACGTGAGAATTTTCCAAATGGAAGTTATCGTTAGGACCATAAAGATTGGTTGGCATCACAGCGATATAATTAGTGCCATACTGCAGATTATAACTTTCGCACATCTTTAGTCCAGCAATCTTTGCAATGGCGTATTCCTCATTTGTATACTCCAAGGGTGATGTGAGCAGTGCGTCTTCTTTCATCGGCTGATGAGCATTTTTGGGGTAAATACATGTAGAGCCCAGGAAGAGCAACTTCTTAACATGATGTTTGTAAGCTTGCTCAATTACATTGCACTGTATCTTCATATTCTGCATAATGAAGTCGGCGCGATATAAAGAGTTTGCCATGATGCCACCTACAAAAGCAGCAGCAAGTACTACTGCGTCTGGCTGTTCCTTATCGAAAAAGTCTTTAACGGCAAGTTGATCTGTCAGATCAAGTTCTTTGTGAGTGCGCCCCACAAGATTGGTATAGCCTTTACTTTTCAGATTGTTCCAAATAGCAGATCCCACAAGTCCGTGATGGCCTGCCACATAAATTTTACTATTCTTATCTAAACTCATTTTTGTATATCTATTATATTAAGGCAGTTATTTCACAATGCCTTTCTCAAGATATTCTTCCAAGTTTACGCGAACCTTGGCAGCTGCGTCATTGGCTGCAACTTCTTTCATGTCGTTGTCTACCATTAGCTTTACCAGTTCTTCAAACGAGGTACGATTAGGATCCCATCCCAATTCTGCTTTAGCCTTTGTTGGGTCGCCCCAAAGATTCACCACATCTGTGGGACGGTAGAAGTCGGGTGAAACCTCGATTAGAACTTCTCCTGTAGCCTTATCAATACCTTTCTCGTTGATACCTTCTCCTTTCCATTCCAGTTCAATGCCAACATCATGGAAAGCTAATGTTGCAAATTCTCTTACGGTATGCTGTACACCAGTGGCAATAACAAAGTCATCGGGGTTATTGTTCTGTAAAATAAGCCACATACACTGAACGTAATCCTTGGCATATCCCCAGTCACGCCGTGAAGACAAGTTACCCAAATAAAGTTTCTTTTGTTTGCCCTGCTTGATCCGGGCTGCAGCCAGAGTAATTTTTCGTGTAACAAATGTTTCGCCTCTACGTTCGCTCTCATGGTTAAACAAAATACCGTTGCAGGCAAACATGTTATAAGCATCGCGATACTCCTTTACAATCCAGTAGCCGTACAGTTTGGCCACTGCGTATGGACTATAGGGGTGGAAGGGTGTATTCTCGTTTTGAGGCACTTCTTCAACTTTACCAAAAAGTTCAGAGGTAGACGCCTGATATATGTGGCATTTCTGTGCAAGGCCACATTGGCGCACTGCTTCCAGAATACGAAGTACGCCAGTAGCATCTACATTGGCAGTATATTCGGGAGAATCGAAGCTAACTTGTACATGGCTTTGAGCTGCCAGATTATAGATCTCGTCGGGTTGAGTTTTTTGTATGATACCTATTATACTTAATGAATCACTTAAATCAGCATAATGCAGATGGAAGTGAGGCTTTCCTTCAAGATGAGCAATGCGTTGACGGAAGTCGACTGATGAACGGCGAATTATTCCGTGCACATCATAACCTTTATCTAACAAGAATTCGGCAAGATAGCTACCATCCTGACCGGTAATACCTGTAATTAAAGCTGTTTTTGTTGACATTATAATCAGTTTTTAATCTTCGCTAAAGTTCTTTATTTGTTGTTCATCTGCTAACTTGCAAATTAGCAGCCGGCCATCATTTTCAGCTACAATATAACCATTAAGCCCCTGGATAACCACCTTCTTCTCGTTGAGGGTATGCACAATGCAATTGCTAGAGTCGTACATTTTTATGTTTTTGCCAATGCAGCTGTTGCCATAGATGTCATGTTGCGTTCTTGCAAGTAATGATCCCCATGAACCCAAGTCGCTCCAGCCAAAACTGGCAGGATAAACGTAAATATCTTCTGCTTTTTCCATGATGGCATAATCAACCGAAATATTCTCACAGTTAGGATACATCTGGTTAATCATCTCCTGTTCTTTATCCGTGCCGTAGACCGATTTCAGAGATTCAAAAACATGTGAAAGGGCTGGTTGATAAACTCTGAAGGCGTTTACGATAGTTTCTACATTCCAAATAAAAATACCAGCATTCCAGAAATAATAATTCTGCTTGATGTATTCCTGAGCCGTAGCCAGATCTGGTTTTTCCTTAAAGGCATCTACTCGATAGATTCCCCGATTACGTGGACTGCTTGATGTTAAATCGGCCTGTATGTAACCATAACCTGTTTCTGGCCGGTCAGGACGCATACCCAAAGTAACGATACCGTCAGTTTCTCCAGTGAAACGCAGACAATCGGTCACCACTCGCTTAAATTCTTCTACATTGGTGACGATAGCATCACTTGGTGTTACAACCACATTGGCTCGTGGTTTAATGGTTTTAATGCGCCAGCTTACATAAGCAATACACGGTGCTGTGTTGCGTCGGCAGGGCTCTTGCAGTATATGGTTTAGTGGTATTTCGGGTAATTGTTCATGAACCAGTGCGGCGTATTTGCTATTGGTTACTACCCATGTGTTCTCAGCAGGACAAACGCCCTTGAATCTATCTACTGTAAGCTGGAGCAACGAACGGCCCACACCTAAAACATCAATAAACTGTTTAGGTCGTTCTGGAGTGCTCATTGGCCAAAAGCGACTTCCTATGCCGCCTGCCATAATCACTAAATGGTTATTTTCATTAATCATACTAGTATATGTCTTTTAGTTGGAATTTCTTTTTTATCTCTTGTTGCAAATTTAATTAAAAAAAATGAGATTCTGTGATTTAACTCTAAAAAATCGATCAATAAAGAATAAATCATCACTAATTTACCATTGCTCTGCTCATGATTACCCATGAGAAATACCGGCTTCTGTAGAAAATTGGAAAAATCAAGACACAGAATGCTCGTCCAGTATACAGAATCAGTGGTTTTATGCCATAAAAAAAGTGTGCCATGAAATTTGTCATGACACACCTTTTTATAAATGTTTATAACTTAACTGTAGTTAGGCTTCTTTCTCATAAGAGTCGCTCCAGTCTTCCTTCTGCTTGCGCAGGTAAGTCTGATAACGAACCTTGGCCATACGCTCAGCCTCAGAGAAGAGTTCCTCAGCCTCGTTAGGATAAGCTTTCTTCACTGACAGATAGCGAACCTCGCCGAGCAAGAAGTCTTTGAAATTAGCCCAGTTAGGCTCCTTAGAGTCAAGCTGGAATGGATTCTTGCCTTCTTTAGCCAACAGCGGGTTGAAACGCCACAGATGCCAGTAACCACACTCAACAGCCAAAGCTTCCTCGTGCTGGCTCTTGCCCATACCACCTTTACGTTTCAAACCATGGTTGATACATGGAGAGTAAGCAATAATCAGAGATGGTCCAGGATAAGCTTCTGCCTCGCGGATTGCCTTCAAAGTCTGTGCATTGTCAGCACCCATAGCAACCTGAGCAACATAGATATAGCCGTAGGTGGTTTCCATCAGACCCAGATCCTTCTTACGGATACGCTTGCCTTGAGCAGCGAATTGAGCAATAGCGCCCAGAGGTGTTGACTTAGAGCTCTGTCCACCGGTGTTAGAGTAAACCTCGGTATCAAGTACCAGAATATTTACGTCTTCGCCAGAAGCGAGTACGTGATCCAAACCTCCGTAACCAATATCGTAAGATGCACCATCACCACCGATGATCCACTGGCTGCGTTTAACGAGATAGTGCTCCAGAGTGTGAAGCTCCTTGCATGTTGGGCAATCGTGAGCAACGCCTTCCTCAATGAGAGGCTTAAGAGCAGCGGCAGCAGCCTTAGAGCCGTCGGCATCGTTCTTGTTGTCAATCCAGTTCTGAGCGGCTTCCTTGAAGTTAGCAGGAGTATTGTCATCGGCAATTAAGCTGTTAAGCAGAACGGTAATGCGTTCCTTCATCTTCTTGTTTCCAAGAGCCATACCCAGACCGAACTCGCAGAAGTCCTCGAACAGAGAGTTGTCGAAAGCAGGGCCCTGACCCTTCTCGTTCTTGCAGTAAGGTGTAGCAGGAATAGAAGCAGAATAGATTGAAGAGCAACCTGTTGCATTAGCAATCATTTCACGATCACCAAACAGCTGAGAGATAAGCTTTACATAAGGAGTTTCACCGCAGCCTGCGCAAGCTCCAGAGAACTCAAACAGAGGCTGTGCAAACTGACTGTTCTTTGGGCTCTGCTTAACGTCCACAAGAGCCTGCTTGCTTGTAACCTTCTTTGTAAGGTATTCCCAGTTGGCTGCTTCTTTAACCATGTCGGGAGCATCAACATTGAACGGAACCATCGTAAGAGCCTTCTCACCCTTCTTGCCCGGGCAAACATCGGCACAGTTGCCGCAGCCTAAGCAGTCGAGTACAGATGTCTCAATGCGGAAGTGCATACCCTTAAGTGTACGTGGAGCCAGAATGTCGACAGTAGCAGCGTCGAAGCCTTTAAGTTCTTCATCATCAAGCACGAATGGGCGGATGGCAGCGTGAGGACAGCAGAATGAGCACTTGTTACACTGGATACAATTTTCAGGATTCCAAACTGGAACAAATGCCTCTACGCCACGTTTCTCGTATGCGGCTGTACCATTCTCCCAAGTACCATCAACAGTATTGTTGTTTACAAAATCGCTAACCTTGAGCAGGTCGCCAGCCTGTGCGTTGATTGGACGAACCAGCTCCTTAACGAATGCAGGTGCATCATCTTCTTTCTCAGCATCGTCTGCCAGATTAGCCCAAGCAGGATCTACTGTGAGTTGTTTGTACTCGTTACCGCGGTCAACAGCCTTAAAGTTCTTATCAACCACATCCTGACCCTTCTTTGAGTAAGACTTAACAATGAATGCCTTCATCTGATCAACGGCGAGATCCAAAGGAATAACCTTTGTGATGCGGAAGAATGCCGACTGAAGAATAGTGTTGGTACGGTTGCCCAAACCAATTTCCTGAGCAATCTTGGTAGCGTTGATGTAGTAAACGGTGATGTTATTCTTTGCGAAATAGCGCTTTACCTTGTTAGGAATAAAGTTTACGAGCTCATCACCATCGAAAATGGTGTTCAGCAGGAATGTACCGTTCTTGCGCAGGCCACGGGTTACATCGTACATGTGCAGATAAGCCTGTACATGGCATGCCACGAAGTTAGGCGTATTTACCTGATAAGCTGAGTGGATTGGCTCATCACCAAAACGAAGGTGAGAGCAGGTAAAGCCACCCGACTTCTTTGAGTCGTACGAGAAGTATGCTTGGCAGTACTTATTGGTATTGTTACCAATAATCTGAACAGAGTTCTTGTTGGCACCAACGGTACCATCAGCTCCCAAGCCATAGAATTTAGCTTCGAAAAGTCCGTCACCACCCATAGGAATTTCTTCTACTTCGGGCAGTGAGGTGAAAGTAACATCATCTACGATACCTACGGTAAAGTGGTTCTTAGGCTCGTTGAGTTCCAGGTTATTGAATACAGAAACAATCTTGGCTGGAGTGGTATCGCTTGAACCGAGACCATAACGACCGCCAACAATCAAAGGCTTGCGAGGATCGTCGTACAGGGCACTCTTGACATCAAGATACAGAGGTTCACCTTCTGCACCGGGCTCCTTTGTACGATCCAGCACAGCGATGCGCTTTACGGTAGCAGGCAGTGCTTTCTTAAGGAAGTCTACGCTGAATGGGCGATACAGGTGAACAGCAACCATACCAACCTTCTTGCCTTGCTTAACCAGATAGTCGATGGCTTCACGGGCAGGCTCGGTAGCTGAACCCATAAGGATGATTACATTCTCAGCATCTTTTGCTCCGTAGTAGTTGAACAAATGATATTCACGACCTGTAATCTTTGAAATTTCGCCCAAATACTTTTCTACAGATGCAGGAACAGCATCGTAGTATTTGTTAGATGCCTCACGGTGTGTGAAGAATGTTTCAGGATTTTCGGCTGTACCGCGAGTAACAGGACGCTCAGGTGACAGAGCACGGTCACGGAAGCGCTTGATGTAATCAGGATTTACCAATGGACGGATAGATTCCATGTCCATTTCCTCAATCTTGTGATACTCGTGAGATGTACGGAAGCCATCAAAGAAGTTGATGAAAGGAACTTCTGTTTCGAGTGTAGCAAGATAAGGCACAGCAGTAAGATCCATTACTTCCTGTACAGAGCCAGAGCAGAACATGGCAAAACCTGTCTGACGGCATGCCATAACATCCTGGTGATCACCAAAGATACACAGTGAGTGACTTGCAAGTGTACGAGCTGACACGTTGAATACGCAAGGCAGCAATTCTCCTGCAATCTTGTACATGTTAGGGATCATCAGCAACAATCCTTGAGAAGCAGTATAAGTAGAAGTAAGGGCACCTGCCTGCAGTGAGCCATGCAATGCACCTGCTGCACCACCCTCAGACTCCATTTCCTGAACTGTAACAGTCTGTCCAAAAAGGTTCTTTCTACCCTTTGCAGCCCATTCGTCTATGTGCTCAGCCATTGGAGAAGACGGAGTAATAGGATAAATGGCAGCCACCTCGGTAAACATGTAGCTTACATGAGCGGCAGCTGTGTTACCATCACAAGTGATAAACTTTTTGTCTTTAGCCATTTTTTGTAAGAATAAATGTTAATGTATGTTATTTTGTATAACTTTAATATTAATATAAGAATCCGAAGATCCACAAAGGAAAATCAGGCTTTATTTGGTTGCCCTCAGCATACTGTATATTAAATGCTTCGTCTTTGTATTTATTACTTGGTGGAGTGTTGACATCAGTAATGATAAAGGGCAAATCATTATCGACGATATAAACCGGATCATGAGCCGATTGGCTTATGTTATGGTCTTTCCATAAAGAGTTAACCCAGAATATTTCCATCTTCTTTTGTAAGCTCACTTTGCTTGGATAGATAGCATTCACCAGATTTGGGTTATGCAACATTACTTTTGATGGTTTTTTGGGGAAACACTGTCCGGCAGGATAAATAATATTAAGCAAGCGTGCATCCGACAGATACTTAATATAATTCATCACTGTAGCCCTGCTTGTATTTATATCGATGGCCAGTTTGCTGATATTGGGTGTTACAATACCGTTGACGGCAAGTAAATAGAACAATTTCTTTATTTTTGCCAAATACTTTAGCTCAATCTGTTTGATAAGCAGAATATCCACTTCTGTCATCATATTCATGGTCTTCAGCAGATTCTCAAGATAGTTCCGTTTTTCCATGAAGAACGGATAGAAGCCGTAATCAAGATATTCGGTGAAATATTTACTGGGATCGATAATACTCGTAATATCCTTTACAATCGATTGGTGGTTAGCCATAAGGTCAGCCAGTGTTACGGGTGAAAAATTGAGCCCAGCTTTCAGGTTTAGGAATTCTCGAAACGAGAAACCGCGCAAGTTATAGCTTTTCACTATACCCTGCAACTCCGGATTTCCCTTTTCGAGCTGCATTACGCTTGAGCCCGTAAAAACGATTTTCAAATCAGGGTATAGGTTATAGCATTTGCGCAACTCGCGGCTCCAGTGTGGCTGTTTGAAAACCTGGTCGATAAGTAATACCTTTCCGCCTTGGTTTACGAAATCAGCCGCAAATTCGGTGATGCCATGTACCTGGAAATAAAAGTTATTCATGTTTACGTAAAGGCACGAATGATCTGTAGGGGAGAAGTGCTCCTTGGCATATTGCAACAAGAATGTGGTTTTACCCACACCCCGAGTGCCTTTGATACCAATAAGCCGTTGACTCCAATCTACTTCGTCCATCAGCTGTCGCCTTACTTGTGCATTTATGTGCTCAACAAGGTAAGCATGAGTTTTGAAAAACGATTCCATTCGAGCTTTTTACGTTGTATGTTTCTAACAATGCAAAGATAATATTATTTTCTTAAATTGCAAACTGTGGGTTGCAGAATGTTGAGTTTTTAATTTATTTTTGCATTATAGACATATGGTAGCCGTTGCTTGAATAGTAAATGTGCATAACATGGTTGCTGTATTCACCTTCTTTATATAAGGCAAGAGCCACATGGCCCATGGTCTGGCGAAGGTTAAGCTCAACGCAAGGATTGATTAAGCATTTACTGGAACCCTCATCGTAATAAACCATCATATCCACGCCAAAATAGCCTTTATATGTTTGCCGGGTGAACGGTCCCATTAGTTGAATAATACTGTTGCGAATGTTACGTAAATCGGCATCATTGACATACGATGCAAGCATACGAAGCTTTTCGTCTTCTGAAGTTATCTGATTGCCAGTATAGGCAGCTTTCTTGGTATTGAAGATTGACAAGCCACAATACTGCACGTTGCCTTTGCCGTCGCAAGTGAACTCCATCCCGAAATCAGCAATTTTATGATAGAAAGGTTCTATCATTATTCCGCCTTGCTGAGCAATGATATGTTTTATCCAGTTTTGAGTTGAAAGGTCGAGCAGGGCAGAAGTAATATACCTCACTCCACGCCCGCTGGAACTCCACGGCGCCTTTACAACCAAGCGTCCGTAGAACTTTAAAAATTTGGTAACTTCCTGGTAAGTTTGCGCATAATTCACATTAAGATTGCACAATTCCGGCAGCAAATTTGCTCCAACCCATCTGCGGCTGCTCATTTCACGGATTGCAGAGAGCTGACTTTGGGAAGGCAAGCATTTATCGAAACCATATTTTCGTAAGTCCGAGCAAATTGCATTATCAATCCCCCAACACGAAATAGAATCAACCTGCTGCGCTAAATCGGGCAGATTGTCTGAAGTTACAAACTGAACATCAGGGAGTTGTAACTTGAAATGCTTTAGCTTGGTATAAGTGGCTTCAACATTGTCAACCAAAACTGCATCACCATTGTTGGCCAGAAACACGGGGATAAATCCCAAATCACTCTTGAGCTGTCTTACTGAGTGGGAAGGGGTAAAAGGCAACTTGTTAGCTGCCAGCACCAAGTCGTGTTCAGGATTGAAAATATGTAATTTCATAATGCAAAGATAATAAGAAAACTTGTGTTTTCCTTTGTTTTGTGGCGTTTTTCTTGTAAATTTGCAAAAAATAAATTTTCAGTATGAAGCAGACAAAAATTGTATGTTCAATAAGCGACCGCAGGTGCGAGCAGGATTTTATCCGCAAACTTTTTTTTGCGGGAATGAACATTGTTAGAATGAACACAGCACATGCTACTCAGGATGGCATACGTAATATTATAAAGAATGTAAGAGCAGTTTCTCCTCACATCGGTATTCTTATTGATACAAAGGGACCCGAAGTAAGAACTACTGACGTAAAAGAACCCATTCACTATGTAGAAGGCGATATGGTTAAAATCTTCGGTCGTCCGGAGATGGAAACTTCGCACGATATAATTAATGTGTCGTATCCCGACTTTGCCCGTGATGTTAAAGTAGGCGACGATGTGCTTTTCGACGATGGCGCATTGGACATGAAAATAGTTGAAAGTGTAGGTCCGATGCTGGTGGCAAGGGTAGAGAACGAAGGTGTTTTGGGCGCTCATAAAAGCGTTAACGTTCCTGGGGAACACATTGACTTGCCTGCACTTACCGAAAAAGATAAGAGAAACATTCATTTGGCCATTGACGAGAATATCGATTTTATTGCTCACTCGTTTGTTAGGTCGGCTGCCGACGTGAAAGAAATCCAGGACATTTTGGACGAACATCACAGCGATATCAAAATCATCTCTAAGATAGAGAATCAGGAAGGTGTGGATAACATCGACGAAATCATCGATGCTTCATATGGCATTATGATAGCTCGTGGTGATTTGGGAATCGAGGTGCCACTCGAGAAGATACCTGGAATTCAGCGCATGATTATTAATAAATGTGTTGCAAAGAAGAAGCCCGTAATTGTGGCTACTCAGATGCTGCACACCATGATAGACAATCCCCGGCCTACCCGCGCTGAAGTAACCGATATTGCCAATGCCATTTACTCCAACACCGATGCTTTGATGCTTAGTGGCGAAACGGCCAGTGGCAAATATCCACTGGAAGCTGTTCAGACCATGGCAAGAATTGCCGAGCAGGCCGAAAACGACAAAGCACAGCTCAAGCAGGATGTTATGCCTCTTACCAACCATTGTGATCAAAGAGAATTCCTGGCTCATGCAGCCATTGAGTCAACAATCCGACTGGGTGTGAAGGGTATCATCACCGACAGTGAAACTGGTCAGACAGCTCGAAATCTCGCAGCATTCCGCGGACCGGTTCCTGTGCTTGCCATATGTTATAAGGAGAAAACACAGCGTTGGCTTAATCTGAGCTATGGAGTGATCCCCATTTATCAGAAAGAGCATGTAAGCAGTGAGTATATGTTTCTGGCAGCTTTAAGAATGCTTGTTCAGAAGCATTATATCAAACCCGAAGATAAGATTGCTTATCTGAGTGGTAGTCTGGGTGAAGGAGGTGGCACCACCTTCCTTGAGATCAACACGGTAAAAGAAGTGTTCGACAAGAGCTATCACTTCCATTTGCCAACACCCGAAAATCGTAAGAACTTCAGTAACAATAAGTAATTTTATGCTACTGAAACGTGAAAAGCTACGCTATGCCATTGGCTTTCCAACGAATTCTGTCACGCAAATGCCTGGGAGGGTAGCAAACAGATGAATCATTGAGAAAAAATAGCGTAAATAAATTCGCTTTCATAAAATTATTGTACTTTTGTATTAGAAAACAATAAACTTAGTATTTTACAAATTATGTATAGAACTAATACATGCGGCGAACTCCGCCTCGCTGATGCAGGCAAGAACGTAACACTTGCCGGCTGGGTTCAGCGATTAAGAAAAATGGGCGGAATGACATTCGTCGACTTAAGAGACAGGTACGGCATTACACAGCTTGTCTTCAATGAGGCCGAGGACAAAAACTTATTCGAAAAGGCCAATAAATTAGGACGTGAGTACTGCATCCAGGTAAAAGGTGTAGTGAAAGAGCGCCAGAATAAAAACGAGAAAATCAGCACGGGTGACATTGAGGTAATTGCCGATTCTCTGAATGTGCTTTCACCCTCGCTTACTCCTCCTTTCACGATAGAGGATAATACGGATGGCGGTGATGATTTGCGAATGAAGTATCGCTATCTTGACTTGCGCCGCAATTGTGTCCGTAAGAATCTTGAGTTGAGGCATCGTATGACCATCCTTATCCGGAACTTCCTTGATGCCCGCAACTTCATGGAGGTTGAAACACCGGTGCTCATTGGAAGTACTCCAGAAGGTGCCCGCGATTTTGTTGTTCCCAGCCGAATGAACCCCGGCCAGTTCTATGCTTTGCCACAGAGTCCACAGACGTTAAAGCAGCTTCTGATGGTTGCCGGAATCGACCGTTATTTCCAAATTGCCAAATGCTTCAGAGACGAGGATTTGCGTGCCGACCGCCAGCCAGAGTTCACCCAGGTAGACTGCGAAATGAGTTTTGTTGATCAGGATGATGTAATCAACCTGTTCGAAGACATGTGCCGCATGCTATTTAAGGAAATTCGCGGTGTAGAACTGCCTAAATTGCAGCAAATGACATGGCACGAGGCCATGAAGCGCTTTGGCAGCGACAAGCCCGATTTGCGCTTCGGTATGGAGTTCGTTGAATTGAAAGACGCTTTCCAGGGCAAAGGCAACTTCAGCGTGTTTAATGATGCAGCCTATATCGGAGGCATCTGCGTGCCTGGCTGTGCCAACTATAGTCGCAAGCAACTCGATGAACTCACCGATTTTGTAAAGCGTCCACAGGTGGGTGCCAAGGGTTTGGTTTACATTAAGTATAATGCAGATGGCAGCGTGAAGAGCAGCATTGACAAGTTCTACTCTACAGAAGTACTTCAGGAAATTAAGCAAGTAATGAATGCCAAAGATGGCGACCTGGTGCTTATACTGAGTGGCGACAATGCTAACAAGACACGTATCCAACTGTGCTCTTTGCGTTTGCTGATGGGCGACCGTCTGGGCTTACGGGATAAGAATGTGTTTAAATGTCTTTGGATTATCGACTTCCCGTTGTTTGAGTGGAGTGACGAAGAGCAGCGACTCATGGCAACTCACCACCCATTCACAATGCCTAATCCTGATGATATTCCATTGCTTGACTCACATCCAGAGAAAGTTAGAGCTAAGGCTTACGACTTTGTATGCAACGGAATTGAAGTTGGTGGCGGTAGCTTGCGTATCTTCGATACAAACCTTCAGGAAAAGATGTTCGAGGTACTTGGCTTTACTAAAGAGCGTGCAGAGGCACAGTTTGGCTTCTTGATGAATGCATTTAAATATGGTGCACCACCTCACGCCGGACTTGCATTTGGCCTGGACCGCTTTGTTAGCATCCTGGCGGGTCTTGACAGTATTCGCGACTGCATTGCCTTCCCGAAGAACAACAGCGGGCGTGATGTTATGCTTGATGCACCATCAGAATTGGATCAGAAACAACTCGATGAATTGCATATTAAAATTGATTTAAATCAAGTTGAGCAATAAATTGAGTTGTAAAAGTTGAAAAAAAAGCAACTTTTTGTCAAAATCTATTCTGTTTTGCAATTAAAATTATAATTTTGCAGAAAATAATAAATATATTATACGTTAGTGTAATCTAAATTTAATTATTTTACTAGAAATTATGACAGAAAAGAAGGTAACTAGAAGAACAGCTGCCAAGACAACAGCTGTAAAGAAAACAGTAAGTAAGAAAGTTGAAGCTAAAGCAGCTGAGTTAGTACTTGATGCAAAAAATGCTGGCTTCAAGGCAGGCGATGTTTACCAGGCTCTGGCTGCAGAGGCTAAACCTCTTACATTGGCAGAGATTTCCGCAAAAGCCAATATCAGCCGTGAAGATGCTCTCTTAGGTATTGGCTGGCTTTTCAAAGAAGGCAAAATTAAGAATGAAGAGAACAATAAAGTTGCTCTTGCTTAATAAAAATTTAAAATGCTGCAAGTTAATACAAAGCTTGCAGCATTTTTTTTTGCTGACATTCACGTTTTACGTTACTACATTTGCACTTTAAAGAATTACCAACGTTTGGTAATGCAGTTACCATGCGAAGGTAATCATGTTACCAAGCGAGGGTAATGTAGTTACCATGCGAAGGTAATACCATTACCAAGCTACAATCATATCTTGGCATATTGTAACTATAATTGTAAACATGTGAAATGATTATTGAGTATTCTATATTTTTTATTAAAGTAGTTGCCTAAAAAGTTTGTGAAATCAAAAAAATAGTACTAATTTTGCAGAATAATAAAATGTTTTACCCATAGCTATGAGACGAATACTTTTTCCGTTATTTCTACTATCAGTATTAATGATACTTGGCGGATGTGCTGGAAGCAAAAAAGTTGCTTACTTTCAAAATATTGATTCCATTAGTCTGGCATCATCTAAAGGTTTGTACGATGCTCATATCATGCCTAAGGATCAGCTGATTATTACTGTTATTACAACCGATCCAAATGTGTCGGCACCGTTTAACCTTTCGGTTTCTAACACCATTGGTACCTCGGGTACTTTAACCTATGGTGGTGCAGGTTCGCTGCAGACTTATCTGGTTGACAATAAGGGTAACATTAATTTCCCGGTTGTGGGCCAGGTACATGTTGCAGGTCTTACAAAAACAGAATGCCAGGATTTAATAGCAACGAAAGTGGCGCCTTATCTGGCAAAAAAAGAAAAGCCCGTAGTAACAGTTAAAATGTCAAGTTATCGTGTAACGGTTATTGGCGAGGTAAACAGACCGGGTGTGGTGCCCGTTTCAACCGAGAAAATGAGTATTGTTGAAGCATTGGCACAGGCAGGCGACTTAACCATTTACGGAAAGCGCGACAACGTGTTGCTGATTCGTGAAGACTCAACAGGCGAAAAGTCGATGCACCGATTAAACCTGAACGACGGAAACTTAATAAATTCGCCTTATTATTATTTGCAACAAAACGATATTGTATATGTAGAGCCCAATGGTGTTAAGGCAAAGAATTCTTCCATCGGACAATCTACAACTATCTGGCTTTCATTTACCAGCATCGTTACTTCTGTAGCTTCGCTGATTGTAAACATATTGAGAAATTAATGACATATAGAGAAAGACGGTTCGAATGTTTTGTTCAGCGTCTTTCTTTTTTGTTTAACAAATATTGAAATTATGTGTGGTATTGTAGGATATATTGGTAAGCGCGAAGCTTATCCCATTTTAATAAAAGGACTCAAACGCCTGGAGTATCGTGGATACGATAGTGCCGGAGTAGCTCTTATTAATAAAGAAGGCGACCTTAACGTATACAAAACAAAAGGCAAGGTCGCTGATTTGGAGGCATACTGCCAGGATAAAGATATAAGTGGCACCATTGGCATTGCTCACACACGCTGGGCTACACATGGTGCGCCTTCATCGGTTAATGCACATCCACATTACTCAGAATCGAAGAATCTGGCTATTATTCACAACGGCATTATCGAGAATTATGCCGTACTTAAAAAAAGACTCATTGAGAAGGGTATGCACTTCAGATCGGATACCGATACCGAAGTGCTTGTACAACTCATAGAATACATTCAGGTACAAAAGAAGCTTGATACATTAACAGCTGTGCAGGTGGCTCTTCACCAGGTAATTGGAGCTTATGCCATTGCACTGCTTGATAAGAACAATCCCGGACAGATTATTGCTGCGCGCAAACAGAGTCCGCTCGTTGTAGGTATAGGCGACAACGAGTTCTTCCTGGGTTCGGATGCCAGCCCTATTGTCGAGTATACTGATAAAGTGGTGTACCTCGAAGATGGAAACATTGCAGTTTTGAAACCAGGAGAAGAGCTCAAAGTGGTTAATATTCAAAACAAGTCATTGAATCCTGCCGTAAAGAAAATTGACATTAACCTGGGTCAGATAGAGAAGGGTGGTTACCCACACTTCATGCTCAAGGAGATATTTGAGCAACCCGATAGTCTGAGCATCTGTATGCGAGGCAGAATCAATGCCGATGCCAATCATGTAGCCTTAAGCGCAGTGATGGATTACCGCATGCAACTGCTTGCTGCCAAGCGCATCATTATAGTGGCTTGTGGCACATCCTGGCATGCTGGCTTAATTGGCAAACAACTTATTGAAAGCTTCTGTCGAATCCCAGTAGACGTAGAGTATGCCTCAGAGTTCAGATACCGCAACCCTGTGGTTTCGCACGACGATGTGGTTATCGCAATCTCGCAAAGCGGTGAAACAGCCGATACACTTGCTGCTGTAGAACTGGCCAAGCAGAAAGGCGCATTTATATATGGTATTTGCAATGCGGTTGGCTCAAGTATTCCACGTGCAACTGATACGGGCTCATACATACATGTTGGACCGGAAATCGGCGTGGCATCTACTAAAGCTTTCACCGGACAAGTAACAGTGTTAACCATGTTTGCTCTTGCACTGGGTGAGGCCAAGGGAACCATCGACCGCAATGAATACCTGCATGTAATCAAGCAGTTGTCATTAATACCCGACAAAATCAAAGAAGTACTGAAACTTAACGATAAGATTGCCGACTTAAGTCGTACTTTTACTTATGCTCACAACTTCTTGTATCTGGGTCGCGGTTACAGCTATCCGGTGGCCCTGGAAGGTGCTCTGAAGCTTAAGGAGATTAGTTATATTCATGCCGAAGGCTATCCAGCTGCCGAAATGAAGCATGGACCAATCGCTCTCATTGATTCAGATATGCCTGTGGTGGTAATTGCACCGCACGACAACATGTATAAGAAGGTTATTTCAAATATTCAGGAAATCAAAGCCCGCCATGGCCGAGTAATCGCCGTGGTTACCAAAGGCGATGACACAATCAGCAAGATGGCCGATGAGATTATTGAACTTCCAGACACCATTGAATGCCTGGAACCGTTGATTGCCACCATACCCTTACAGCTGTTGGCTTACCATATTGCTGTTTGCAAGGGTAAAGATGTTGACCAGCCCAGGAATCTTGCAAAGTCAGTAACCGTAGAATAAGATAACACGATTAATATAAATGGAACCATTAAAACATGAATGTGGAGTAGCTTTGGTTCGCTTACTAAAGCCTCTGCAATATTATCAGGAAAAGTATGGCACATGGATGTATGGCCTGAACAAGCTTTATCTGATGATGGAGAAACAACACAACCGCGGCCAGGAAGGTGCAGGTATGGCCTGTGTGAAGCTTAACACGCTTCCTGGCAGGGAATACATGTTCAGGGAAAGAGCCGAGGGTGCCAATGCCATCACAGAAATATTCTCGAGAGTTCATAAACAACTTGAGGAGCAGAATATCAGCAATCCTGATGAGGCAAAACTCGACAAGGCTGCACTGCCTTTTGCCGGAGAACTTTATATGGGACATTTACGTTATTCTACCACCGGGAAACGTGGCCTGCAGTATGTACACCCGTTCTTGCGCCGTAACAACTGGCGGGCGAAGAACCTGTGTATTTGCGGTAATTTCAACATGACCAATATCGAAGAGATATTCAATAAGCTAACCGCGCAAGGCCAGTGTCCGCGCATCTATAGCGACAGCTACATTATGCTGGAGCGTATGGGGCACCGACTTGATAGAGAAGTGGAACGCCTCTTTGTTGAAGCTAAGAATAAAAACCTGTCGAATCAGGATGTTACCCGTTATATCGAAGACCATGTTGAGATTTGCAATGTACTGAAAACCAGCATGTACGACTTTGACGGTGGTTACAACATCTGTGGCATCACCGGTAGCGGCGAGATGTTCTCATTGCGTGATCCATGGGGAATCCGTCCTGGCTATTATTATAAAAACGATGAAATCGTGGTTGTAGCCAGCGAACGCCCTGTGCTGCAAACCACCTTCGACCTGGAAACCAGCGACATTAAGGAGCTGCCTGCCGGTAATGCTCTGATTGTAAAGCGTAACGGAGATTGCCAGGTTACAAAAATCTTCGATCGTCGCGGTGATTCATCTTGTTCTTTCGAACGTATATATTTCAGCCGTGGCTCCGACAAAGATATTTATACTGAGCGTAAACACCTGGGCGAACAATTAACAGAGCCTATCTTGAAAGCCATCGGCAATGATACACGTAACACCGTATTCTCTTTCATTCCTAATACGGCCGAAGTTGCATTCTATGGAATGATTGAGGGCTTCAAGAACTATGTGAACAGCAAGAAGGTACAACTGATCGAAAATTTGGATCATAAGCCTTCACATGAAGAACTGTGTGCTATTATCAACGAGAGTGTAAGGGTCGAGAAGGTGGCCTGGAAGGATATAAAATTACGTACGTTTATTACCGAAGGCAACTCGCGTAACGATTTGGCTTCACACGTATACGACATTACCTACGACAGCCTGCATGCTTATAAAGACAATCTGGTAATTATCGACGACAGTATTGTGCGTGGAACCACATTAAAAGAGAGTATTCTGAGGATACTCGACCGACTTCATCCCAAGAAGATAGTAATTGTAAGCTCTGCACCGCAAATCAGATATCCCGACTATTATGGTATCGACATGCCAAGGCTCGAGGAGTTCTGTGTGTTTCGTGCTACATTCCAGTTGCTGCGTGAACGCAATATGATGTCATTGGTCAGAGATACATACCAGCAGTGCAAACAGCAGCTTTCGCTGCCACCCGAGGAACAGAAGAATATGGTTCGTAACATCTATAAGCCTTTCACCGTTGACGAAATCAATAAAAAGATTGTTGAAATGCTGCGCCCAGAGGGTGTTACCACACCTATAGAGATTGTTTATCAGTCAATCGAGGGATTGCACAACGCCGTGCCTAATCATAAAGGTGACTGGTATTTCACAGGCCATTATCCAACCCCGGGCGGTATCCGACTGTGTAACCAGGCCTTCGTGAACTTTATCGAAAAGAACCATTATGAACATAAATTCTAAATATCAGATGAAAAATGTAACTTTATTATTGGAAGATGGTACCCAATTCCATGGAAAGTCATTTGGATACGAAAAACCTGTAGCCGGAGAAGTCGTCTTCAACACGGCTATGATGGGTTACCCCGAAAGCTTAACCGACCCATCATATGCAGGCCAGTTGCTTACACTTACATTCCCTGAGATAGGCAACTATGGAGTGCCGCCCTTCACTTTTGAGAAGAACGGATTGCCAACATTCATGGAGAGTGACAGAATTTATGCTTCAGCCCTTATTGTAGCCAACTACAATGAGGCTTACTCACATTGGAATGCCGTTGAAAGCTTGCACGACTGGCTGGTGCGTGAACATGTGCCCGGTATTACCGGTATTGATACACGTGAACTTACCAAGGTGCTGCGTGAGCACGGTGTAATGATGGGGCAGATTCTTTTCGACGATATGCCCGATGAGAAACCTCAGGCTCATTACGAGAGTGTTAACTTTGTCGACCAGGTATCGTGCAAGCACATTATCCACTACAATGAAGGAGCTGGTAAAAAGGTAGTTCTGGTTGATTGTGGTGTGAAGGCTAATATTATAAGGTGTCTCATCAATCGTGGCGTAGAGGTTATAAGGGTGCCCTGGAACTACGATTATACCAATGATGATTTCGATGGACTGTTTCTTGCGAATGGTCCTGGCGATCCTGATACCTGCGAAGATGCCGTAAAGGTTATTCGCAAGTTTATGAATACTTCGCGCAAGCCTATCTGTGGTATCTGTATGGGCAACCAGTTGCTGGCCAAGGCAGCCGGAGCTACCATCTACAAATTGAAATATGGTCATCGTTCGCACAATCAGCCCGTAAGACTGGTTGGCACAGAGAAATGCTACATCACAAGTCAGAACCATGGCTTTGCAGTTGATGCCTCTACATTGAATTCTGATTGGAAAGAATTATTTGTTAACATGAACGACGGTTCTAACGAGGGCATCAGGCACAACACAAATCCCTGGTTCTCAAGCCAGTTCCATCCCGAGGCTTGTTCTGGTCCAGTGGACACAGAGTTCTTGTTCGATCGTTTTATTGAAAAATTAAAGTAATATTCGGCAGACATATGAAAAATATTAATATCAAAAAGGTTCTTTTACTTGGATCAGGTGCTTTGAAGATAGGTGAAGCCGGTGAATTTGACTACTCTGGCTCTCAAGCATTAAAAGCCTTGCGTGAAGAAGGTGTCAAAACCGTTTTGATAAATCCTAATATCGCAACCGTACAAACATCAGAGGGCGTAGCCGATCAGATTTATTTTCTGCCCGTACAGCCTTACTTCGTTGAACGAGTTATTCAGAAGGAGCAGCCCGATGGAATATTGCTTTCTTTCGGTGGTCAAACTGCACTGAACTGTGGTGTAGAGCTTTATCGTAGCGGTGTGCTTAAAAAGTATAATGTCCAGGTACTGGGTACACCGGTTAATGCTATCATGGATACCGAGGACCGTGAACGATTTGTAGAAAAACTCGATGAAATTAATGTAAACACCATTAAGAGTGAGGCTTGTGAGAATATTGAACAAGCTAAGAAAGCAGCACAGGACTTAGGGTACCCTGTAATTATTCGTGCTGCCTATGCTTTAGGCGGACTGGGCTCCGGCTTTGCTGATAACGAACAGGAGTTGCTCAAAATTACAGAGAAGGCTTTCTCTTTTTCGCCTCAGGTACTTGTTGAGAAAAGTTTGAAAGGCTGGAAGGAAATTGAATACGAGGTGGTTCGTGATAAATACGACAATTGCATCACCGTTTGTAACATGGAGAACTTCGATCCGCTGGGTATTCATACTGGTGAGAGTATTGTTATTGCTCCTTCTCAAACCCTTACCAACAGCGAATATCATAAGCTGCGCGCTCTGTCAATCAAGATTGTTCGCCACATTGGTATAGTGGGAGAGTGCAATGTGCAGTATGCTTTCGATCCCAAGAGCGAAGACTATCGTGTAATTGAGGTGAATGCCCGCCTGAGCCGCAGTTCTGCATTGGCATCTAAGGCAACAGGTTATCCCCTGGCTTTTGTAGCCGCTAAACTTGGTTTGGGCTACGGACTGTTTGAACTCAAAAACTCGGTTACCAAAACAACAAGCGCTTTCTTTGAACCCGCACTCGACTATGTGGTTTGTAAGATACCAAGATGGGATTTGTCGAAGTTCAGAGGCGTTGACAAAGAGCTGGGCTCAAGCATGAAGTCGGTTGGTGAGGTTATGGCGATTGGCCGCAACTTCGAGGAAGCCATACAGAAAGGTTTGCGTATGATTGGCCAGGGTATGCATGGCTTTGTTGAAAACAAAGAGCTCGAAATACCCGATATCGACGAAGCTTTGCGTGAGCCTACCGACAAACGTGTGTTTGTTATCTCAAAGGCTATGCACAAGGGTTACACCGTCGACCAGATACACGACCTTACTAAAATAGACAAGTGGTTCTTGTATAAATTGAAGCATATCATTGAAATCGATGAGCAGTTAAAGAAATGCAAGTCAATTAATGTGCTTGGCAAGGAATTGCTCCATACGGCAAAGGTTTATGGATTCACAGATTTCCAGATAGCACGTGCAGTAGGTCTCGAGAACGAAATTGGCAACATGCACAAGGCTTTACTTGTGGTGCGCAATTTAAGAAAGAGCTACAACATCCTGCCTGTTATCAAGCAAATTGATACGCTGGCTGCAGAATATCCCGCACAAACCAATTATCTTTACTTAACCTATGCTGGCGTTAACAGTGACGTAACATTCTCTAATGACAAACGCTCAGTGGTTGTACTTGGTTCTGGTGCATATCGTATTGGAAGCTCAGTTGAGTTCGACTGGTGCGGTGTACAGGCACTTAACACCATCAGAAAGCAAGGTTATCGCAGTATCATGATTAACTATAATCCTGAAACTGTGTCAACCGATTATGACATGTGCGACCGCTTATATTTCGATGAACTCACTTTCGAGCGCGTGATGGATATCATTGAAATTGAGAATCCAATGGGAGTAATCGTGTCGACCGGTGGACAAATACCTAATAATCTGGCAGTTTATCTCGACGAGCAGAATGTAAATATCTTAGGCACTCAGGCAAAAGATATTGATAATGCCGAAGATCGTGAGAAGTTCTCATCGATGCTTTCGCGTAACGGCATCAACCAGCCAGAATGGAGCGCATTAAAGAGCATGAAGGATATCGACACCTTTGTAAAACGTGTGGGTTTCCCTGTGCTTGTACGTCCAAGTTATGTTCTTTCAGGCGCTGCCATGAATGTTTGCTCGAATGAAGACGAACTCGAGCGCTTCCTTAAGCTTGCAGCCAATGTGAGTGAAGATCACCCGGTAGTGGTGAGCAAGTTTATTGAACATGCTAAGGAGATTGATTTCGACGCCGTTGCACGCAATGGTGAAATTATTGTATACGCCATTAGTGAGCATATCGAGTTTGCAGGTGTGCACTCGGGTGATGCTACATTACAGTTACCACCACAAAAGCTGTATGTTGAAACCGTAAGACGTATTAAGCGCATCAGCCGTAAGATAGCAAGTGAGTTGCATATCTCGGGTCCATTCAACATCCAGTACATGGCGCGCGATAATGATATTCTGGTTATTGAATGTAACCTGCGTTCAAGTCGTTCGTTCCCATTTGTAAGCAAAGTTCTGAAAATCAACTTTATAGAGCTTGCCACTAAAATTATGCTTGGCGTTCCGGTAGAAAAGCCCAACAAGAGCTTGTTCGATTTGGATTACGTTGGTATCAAAGCCAGTCAGTTCTCGTTTAACCGTTTGCAGAAAGCCGACCCTGTGCTTGGCGTTGACATGAGTTCTACGGGCGAAGTAGGCTGTTTGGGTGACGATACGAATGCAGCACTGCTGAAGAGTATGCTATCTGTTGGTCAGCGTATACCTAAGAAGAACATACTTCTCTCTACAGGAGGTGCAAAACAAAAGGCAGAAATGCTTGATGCTGCCCGTCAATTAGCAGAGCATGGCTACACTTTGTATGCAACCGGCGGCACCAGCAAGTATCTTTCAGAGAATGGTATCGACAATATTCGCGTTTACTGGCCGTCTGAGGAAGGCGAGAAGCCTCAGGCATTGGAGTTGCTGCATGAAAAGAAGATTGATATGGTTGTAAATATACCGAAAGATCTTACACAGCGTGAATTAACCAACGGATATAAGATAAGGCGAGCATCTATCGACCTTAACATTCCACTGATTACCAACAGCCGTTTGGCCAGTGCCTTTATCAATGCATTCTGCACATTGAAGCTTCAGGATATTGATATTAAGGCATGGGGCGAGTATTAAAATTTTATGACAAGATACTTTATTGATCTGTCGTTCGATGGCACTCGTTATCACGGATGGCAGATTCAACCCAATGGAAATTCTGTACAGGCTGAGTTGCAACGCGCACTCAGCCTGTTACATGTAAATCGCGAGCCGGTAGAAGTTGTTGGGGCAGGCCGGACGGATGCCGGAGTGCATGCTCGCTGTATGATAGCCCATTTTGACTGGGAGCAGCCCATTGATGACCCTTCGCAAATGATTTACAGGCTTAACCGAATTCTGCCTCATGACATCACTGTTAACCGGGTTTACCAAGTAAAATCTGGCATGCATGCCCGCTTCTCAGCCTTGCAACGTACGTACCATTATTATATACATCAAGGCAAGAAATGTTTTCATAACCATTATTCAGTAGAGACTAACTGGAAAATTGATTTTGAATTAATGAACAAGGGAGCTGCATATCTAACCCGGCTAAACGATTTTAAGGCTTTCTGTAAAACAAAGTCGGATGCTAAAACCACTTTATGCACAGTTTCAGAAGCACGGTGGATAGAAATTGAGCCTGGCAGATGGTGTTTCATTATTACAGCCAATCGCTTTTTGCGCAATATGGTTAGAGCTGTTGTAGGCACCTTAATAGAGTTAGGTCGTGGCAAACTGAGTTACGAGGAGTTTTGCCAAATTGCCAAAAATGGAACACGGTGCGACGCTGGTGAAAGTATGCCGGCCAAAGGTTTATTTCTGTGGGAAATAAAATATAATAACAACGAATAAATTATAAGACTAATGTGGCTCGTATTTGCATTTCTATCTGCTCTGCTATTAGGATTTTATGATGTTTTCAAGAAGGAGTCATTGCAAGGCAATGCCGTTATTACAGTGCTTTTTCTTAACACACTGTTCTCATCGCTCATATTCCTGCCTTTCATCATTTTATCAGCATGCGACATGGTTCAAAGCGGCAGCATCTTTTACGTACCTGTTGCCGGTTGGGAAGTACACCGTTATATTTTACTTAAGAGTTGCATTGTGCTCAGCAGCTGGGTGTTTGGTTACTTTGCCATGAAACATCTACCACTAACCATTGTTGGTCCTATCAATGCCACACGCCCCGTGATGGTACTGGTAGGAGCTATGCTTGTTTTTGGTGAACGCCTCAATCTGTGGCAATGGGCAGGTGTTTTGTTAGCAGTCCTATCATTTTTCATGCTAAGCAGAAGCAGTCAGAAAGAGGGTATAGATTTCCGGCACAACCGCTGGATATTCTGCCTGGTGCTGGCAGCATTACTTGGAGCTATCAGTGGCTTGTATGATAAATACCTTATGGCCCCAGCCGACAGGGGAGGCATTGGGCTGAATCGAATGATCGTACAAAGCTGGTACAATATTTACCAAATGGGTATGATGAGCGTGGTGTTACTGATAGCTGTTTACAAGCCTTTCGCTAAGTTTCGTGGGGGTAAGCCTTTGTTTCCGCAAAACCAATTCCATTGGTCGTGGTGTATTCCATTGATATCTATATTTCTAAGTTGCGCCGACTTTATTTATTTTTACAGTCTGAGTTTACCTGGTGCTATGATTTCCATCGTGTCAATGATACGCCGGGGCAGCGTGCTTGTGAGCTTCTTGTTTGGTGCATTGGTATTCCATGAACACCATCTAAAGAGCAAAGCAGTAGACCTTGCACTTGTGTTGCTGGGCATGGTGTGCCTCTGGATAGGTTCGCATTAAAACTTAAAAGGCAATTTTGTACAGAGCTTGTAAATCATTCATGATGATAGGGCTCATGATTAATAATGGTACAAGCTCTGTACAACTGTTCCAAAAATATCATTCTTACCATCTGATGCGAAAAGGTCATGGCAGACAAGCTGATTTTATAATTGGCACGAGAATATACTTCATTGGAAAATCCATAAGGGCCACCAATAACAAAAAATATTCTGCGAACACTCGCTTGCACCTTCTCCAGCCAAGCAGCAAACTCGATGCTGCGTTTTTCGTGACCGTGTTCATCAAGCAGCACTACATAATCACCCTTATCAATGAGCTTAAGCAGCTGTGCTCCCTCCTGGCTCTTCTGCTCATTCTCCGATAGATTACGTGTATGCTTAGGTTCGGGTATCACCTTCAGGTTGAATGGCATGTAATGCATAATGCGCTTTGCATATCGCTCAACACCTAGTTTACATAAATCGTCAGTTGTTTTCCCCGTAAATATAACTGTAACTTCCATTGATCTTTTTTGTTTAATCCTCGTATTCTCTTGCCCTTTTCTTGTTCATCTTGAACCAGCCCTTTTTCACTCGTTGTTTTTGCTCAAACAATTCTCCAATTGCCCACAGAAAAGATGCACCAAGTACACCCAGTAAGGCTGAGATAATGATTTCTTTAATGCAGATGCTCAGGAAAACGCATAACAGCCCCATAACAAGGAATCCCCACCAGAAGCGCGTTCCGGTGTAGTATTCTGTCTTAATAACTAATGGATGAAATAATCCAATAATTAAAAAGGTGCAAATTGCAAGCAATAATCCCGAAAAATAAAAACTCATAAAGAATAACTTTTAGTTAGTGAATTTCTTGTGCTTTGCAAAAATACAAAAAAAATATTAATACCTTAACCTGGAATCAATTATTATTGTTATCTTTGTAAGAGAAATAAAATAAACTTATATAGACGAATATGGAAAATAACTCGGCTCTAATTGCTCAATGTGAAGCAAAGGCTAAACAATGGCTTTCTCCATCGTTTGATGAAGAAACTAGAAATGAAGTTAAGAAAATGCTTGAGTCGGACGATAAAACCAATCTGGTAGAATCGTTCTACAAAGATCTTGAATTCGGTACAGGTGGCCTTCGCGGCATTATGGGTGCAGGTTCTAACCGAATGAACATATACACCGTTGGTATGGCTACACAAGGATTTGCTAATTATCTGAAGATAAACTTTAAGGATAATAAGCAGATTTCTGTTGTGGTTTGCTATGATTGCCGTAATAACAGCGATAAGTTTGCACAGACTGTTGCCGATATTTTCTCGGCCAACGGAATAAAGGTGTACCTGTTCCAGGAAATGCGCCCAACTCCAGAGTGCTCATTTGCCATCAGATATTTTCACGCACAAGGTGGCGTTAACATTACTGCAAGTCACAACCCAAGAGAATACAACGGATATAAGGCTTATTGGGAGGACGGAGCACAAGTGCTTACACCTCATGACAAGGGCATTATAGATGAGGTGAACAAGGTTAAGATTGAAGATGTTAAGTTCACCGGTAATAAGGATCTCATTCAGCTAATTGGCGAAGATGTAGACAAACCTTATCTGGAGAAGATTAAGACCCTCAGCATTGATCCAGAGGTCATTAAAAAGCAGCACGACTTGAAGATTGTTTACACTCCTCTGCATGGCACAGGTATGACTATCATTCCCCGTTCACTGAAGTACTGGGGCTTTGATAACGTGCATTGCGTTAAGGAACAGATGATAAAAGACGGCAATTTCCCAACGGTAGACCGACCCAATCCTGAATTTGCAGAGGCTCTGACACTCGGACTCCGTGATGCCAAGAAGATTGATGCCGACATACTTATGGCAAGTGATCCTGATGCCGACCGTGTTGGTATGGCTTGCAAAAACGATAAAGGGGAGTGGGTGCTGATTAATGGCAACCAGACTTGTCTTATATTCTTGTGGTACATCATCACCAACCGTAAGGCCAAAGGCTTGCTTAAGCCTACCGACTTTATTGTGAAGACTATCGTAACCACCGAGGTAATTCGCAAGATTGCTGAGAAACAGCACATAGAAATGCGTGACTGCTATACAGGCTTTAAATGGATTGCACGTGAAATACGCCTCTCTGAAGGAAAACAGCAGTATATTGGCGGCGGTGAGGAAAGTTACGGCTTCCTGGCTGAGGACTTTGTTCGTGATAAGGATGCTGTTAGTGCCTGCTCTTTGCTGGCAGAGATTTGTGCTTACGCTAAGAATCAAAACAAGTCGCTTTACGACATTTTGATGGACATCTACATTGAATATGGCTTCTCTAAGGAATTTACAGTGAACGTAGAGCGTCCCGGAAAGGCCGGTGCCGATGAGATCAAGGCTATGATGGCAAACTTCCGTGAGCATGAGCCACAAGAGTTAGGTGGTTCTAAAGTGGTGCTGTGGAAAGATTACGCTTCGCTTGAGGCCAAAGACATTGATGGCAAGGTTACCAAACTTGATATGCCCGAAACAAGCAATGTGTTGCAATGGTTCTGTAATGATGGAACCAAGGTGAGTGTACGTCCTTCTGGTACCGAGCCTAAGATTAAATTCTACATCGAAGTGAAGGATGTGATGCATTCTGCTTCTGAATATCAGGAACTTGATAAGAAAGCTTCTGCTAAAATTGTAGCTATTAAGAAGAGCTTGAATTTGGCATAAGCATCAAAAATATTTTAACTAAATATTTAATTTGCCGTACCAATAAAAGAGAGTGGGGCAAGATCATATCTTGCCACTCTCTTATTATTGGTATTTTTAGTTTAAAATGGTAATACTTGCTTTCGACAGTTTTAAGTCATGTCTTAGCAGTAAGTTAGCCGATGAGGCAGCTGAACAGGCACTGACAGAAGCAAAGATCCAATCTGTGTCGCTACCTATGAGCGATGGTGGTGAAGGCATGCTGGATGCATTCATCTATGCTTATTCCAGATTGGATAAAGAAAATTGCGTTGCCTGGATTAAGTGTAAGGTTCATGACCCGATGATGAACCCTGTTCTTGCTCAATATGCTATCGTTAATAATAGTACAGCCATAATAGAAGTTGCCCAATGCATAGGATTAGCACATGTAGATCTTCGGCATTTCGATATTGTTTCAGCTTCGAGCTATGGAGTGGGAGAGCTTATTGTTGATGCACTGAACAGGGGATGCTCTAAATTTATTGTCGGACTGGGCGGAACTGCCGTGAGTGATTGTGGCAAGGGAATGCTAAAGGCTTTGGGCTCACGGATAAATGAAATAGCCGATGTGTTACTGGCTAGTGATGTTAAGGCTCCTTTGTTAGGGCCCAAGGGTGCTGCGCATGTCTTTGCCCCGCAAAAAGGTGCGTCAACTACTCAAGTTGAACTTTTGGAACATCAAGCTAAAGTGTTTAGTGATAAATCTAAAACATTGTTACATCACGATTGTTCAAAAGTACCGGGAGCAGGCGCCGCTGGTGGTCTTGGTTTCGCCTTTATGCAATATATGAATGCGAAAATAACTTCAGGCGCCGACTTTTTGCTAAGACTTTACAATTTTGACCATTTGCTGAAAAATGCTGATGCTGTTATCACAGGCGAAGGCAGCTCAGATGCACAGACATTAATGGGCAAATTGCCTTTTGTTATACTTCAACATGCACTAAGCAAGCATGTACCTGTATACCTTTTGGCTGGCAGGGTAAGTGATATTGATGAACTAACACATGCCGGTTTTTATAGTATTCATTCTATTAACGAGCATTACAAGGGAAGCAATAGTATGGATAGCAAAGTGGCCTTTAACAATATCAAGCAATCCGTTCATCTTTTATTCAGTGGTTTTTCACGAAAGCAATAAGTATTAACCTTTATTTGTCCTTTACGAATATCACTAATTTTAGGTATTGTGACATTAATCATATATGCGTAATTTTGCACTGGTTTTCAAATCCATTATATTTATGAAATGATAATGTGAAATTGATAAGCGAGAAACAGACATTGCCCGTATCACGATAAAAGTGTGCCAGGCCCGTCGTACAACTGCTCCTTATAATACCACATAGCAATATATGATATGAATAAGAAACAGCTTATTACTAAGGGTGGCTTACTATTCATCAGTGTCTTGATACCTGTGTCAGTTACAGCCCAACATAATTCTAAAGAAGCAAAAAACGACTCTTCTTTTACTAGTCGTACCCATTACTTGCATGGCGTTATGGTTAAGGGAAGTGTTGTGAATCGCGTAAACCAGTCGGCCTACAACGCTGTTGCAATTGATACAAGGCTATTGCGTAACACCAATTTGGATATTGCTCATGTGCTCGACCGTATTTCCGGGGTAAAATTACGTCAGGATGGAGGAGTTGGATCTCAGGCAAGCATAAACCTTAATGGATTCACAGGTAAACGTATCCGATTGTTTATCAATGGCATGCCTATGGACGAAGCAATGACTTCTTTTAGTATAGCCAACATCCCGTCTTCACTTGCAAGCAGAGTAGAAGTTTACAAGGGTGTTGTCCCCGTAAGCCTTGGTGGTGATGCCCTTGGTGGTGCCATTAATATTGTAACCGATAATACTCCGTCTACTTATATTGATGCAAGTTACAGCTATGGATCGTTTAATACGCATCGTAGCAATCTGGCAGTTGGATGGACAGGAAGAAATGGCTTTGTTTTACGGCTTAATGCCTATCAGAATTACAGCGACAACGACTATAAAGTAAAAACACAGTGGACCGATCTTGCTACTAATGCAGTTAGCAAGCAGGAGGGTTGGTTCCGTCGCTTCCATGACAAATATCATAATGAAGCGTTGATGTTGCAAGCTGGAATAACTGGTAAAAGGTGGGCTGATCATTTAATCTTTGGACTTCAGTATACCCACGAGCGTGCCGATATTCAAAATGCTAATCTGATGAAAATTGTTTTCGGTGGTAAATTTCGTAAAACTCGAGGTTGGTCGCCCAGCTTACTTTACGATAAATATAACTTTTTACTCCATGGATTACATTTTCAACTTTCGGCACGATATGACGATGTGCTGACCAATAATGTAGATACCCTAAGCCGCACCTATTCGTGGACAGGGCAATGGAGGCAAAATAGCTATCAAGGTGAAGGTATTGCAACTTTGGTCGAATTTACCGGCCGAACTTTTACAAATGTGTCGAATTTTAACTACAGGATAGGTAACCATCATTTCATAACGCTGAATGATACTTATACAAACTATCACAGACATACCACTAATAGCGCAGCCAATGCAGTCCAGCAAACTGCAGCTACTTTTATGCGTCGTGTGAACATTAAGAATGTTATTGGGTTGAGTTATCAGTTCGTACCAAGTGAAGCATTGAATTTTGACGTTTTTGCTAAACATTACGACACGCGGGTTCAAGGGCCCGTTAATACAGCCTCATCTTCTTCACGGGCAGTCTATGAAGAAGAGGTTCAAGGTAGCCATGTGTTGGGGTATGGAGCTGCTGCTACTTATTTCCTATTACAAAGAAAGTTACAAATAAAGGCTTCTTATGAACATACATATAGATTGCCAACTGATCTTGAACTTTTTGGAGACGGTGATTATGAGGAAGGAGATGCACAGCTTAGACCGGAGAATAGCAACAATTTGAATTTAAATTTTATATATCAACAACATTTCGGTGAAAATCACACCTTGCAAACTGAACTAGGGCTGACTTATCGCAGTATAAATGATTATATTATTCGGACAATTGGCTCAAAGGGAACAGCTGTAAGTACCAATCATGGTAAAGTGAGAGGCATAGGCATGGATTTTGATGCACGTTACGAATATAGTGATGTGTTTACTTTCGGTGGTAATGTTTCGCTACAGAATCTTCGGGATCGGGAACGACTTAATTCCATTGGTGCAACGAGCGTAACGTATGGTGACCGTGTCCCAAACGTACCTTATGCCTTCAGCAATATGGATGCAAGCTATACTCTGAAAAATGTACTCGGACGTGGTAACCGTCTTACATTAAGCTGGGATTTTCGACATGTACACCGTTTCTTCCGAACATGGCTGAGTTATGGAGCACAACTTTATATCCCAACCCAAACGTCAATGGATGCCAATTTGACTTACAGTTTTGGCTCAGGAAGATACAATATAGCCTTTGAAGCCAACAACTTTACTAATGCCTTGCTTTACGATAATTACAGTTTGCAGAAGCCAGGTCGCAACTTTAGCGTAAAATTCAGATACGTATTCTATAAGAGAAACAAATAAACTAAATATTTTATGGTAAAAAAGTTAATTAGGACAAGCTCATGTAGCATAGGCTTAGCCCTTGCTATGTTATTGGTCGCTTGTAGTAGCAGTGACGATGCAATTTCAGACAATGGACTTAGTGCCGATAGCACCTCAACTATTACGAATAATGTTTACAACATGGGAGGCTATTTCATTGCTACAAAAACTGATGATGGTACAGAATGGGTTCTGCAAACAGATAGTTTGTATGGCAATCTGGAACAGACCAGAAATTATATGGAACTACCCCAAACTGAGTATACATGGGTATTCAATGGACATACAGCTATAGGTATGGTATATCAACAGCAGTTTGCCGGTTTAGGCTATGGTCTACGGTATACTTCTGAAAATAATCCATTAAAGAAAGTTGGCGAATTCCGCATAGATACACGTTTCACAACTTATGGCTTCTTTGACGGTCAGTTTGTAACAAGCGTTGCGGGACAGATATATACTGATTCGTTAGGGAATCAGCATGATGACGGAGCAACCTTCGCTTTCTATAATTATACAGGCGACGAGGTAACTTTAGATCATACCAAAACCATCTCGACTGAAACTATCGCAAGAAATGGTGAGCAGATTACTTTTTCTGGTATCGTGGATAACGGCGACGGCACCTTCTTTACATCTATGGTCGAAAGCGATTTTCATCAAACCGGAACAGGCAATGGTTCTAGTATAGGCACAGTACGTTATCCTGACAGTGTTTGGGTGGCTAAAATGGACAAAAAACTGAATGTACTGAAAATATATCGCGACAACCGGATAAGTTATGCCGCAGGTCAATATCGCTCTCAAGTTCTACGCTCTCTTTGGAAAGCTGACGACGGAACTGTATATGCATTCTCTAATTCGTTTAACGATTCTACGACTCTAAAAGCGGGAGCATTGCGCATCAAACCGGGTGCTGACACATTTGACCCTGATTATTATTTTGACTTGCAAACACCGGCAGATGGTTATAAGTTCCGTCGTGTATGGCATATGACTGGTAGTATTTTCCTTTTAGAACCTGAGTTCGGGATAAGGTTAAGTCTCTTGTATAGAAATGAATCTTACTTTCATGGACGTGATGATTCGGTCCACAGCCAGATAGCTATGAACAATATCTATTCATGTAAAGAATATTTCCGCTT